>Ga0194132_10005348_pt1 | contig 20913 bp, 20 predicted proteins | sample TA2KigOf80mmetaG_FD_148612 | JGI IMG/M metagenome (GOLD analysis project Ga0194132, IMG submission 148612) | Freshwater microbial communities from Lake Tanganyika, Tanzania - TA2015054 Kigoma Offshore 80m | ecosystem: Environmental > Aquatic > Freshwater > Lake | place: Tanzania: Lake... | reverse complement strand
CGCGAGTATCGCGATGTCACGTTCGTCGAGACTGGAACAGTGGGCCGCGGTGACGTCGGGTCCGAGGAATCCGAGGCTGTCCAGCCACTGCACCGGACGCATTCCGTACGTCTCGGTGGTGTAGGCAACCTCTTGCTTTCCTTCGGAGAGATGGGTGTGGATCGACACTCCGAGTGAATCGGCCAGGCGCCGCACCTCGTGCCACATTTCGGCACCGCACGAGTAGACGGCATGCGGTGACAGTGCGATGTGGAGCAGGCCGTCACGGCTGTCGTGGTGCTCGGAGACGATGTCGGCAAAGCGCGCCATCGTGCGGTGCGAGTAGTCGGTGCGCGGTGCGTACAGCCCGCGATCGGCGAACCCGTAGCCGAGGGTCGCCCGCAACGGGATCTCCTCCAGCGCAGCCATCTGAGGCTCGACGTCATAGGCGTCGAAGTGTTCGTTGAACGAAGTGATTCCGGCCTTGACCATTTCGAGGTCGCCGCACAGACTCGCCCAGTAGAGGGTCTCGTGGTCAAAGTTGCGCTTCAGAGTCCACATGGTCTGCAGCCATTCGAAGAGCAGAACGTCTTCGAGCAGTCCGCGCAGGAGGAGATTCGACGCAACGTGGGTGTGGCTGTTGGCAAAGCCCGGCATGACCACCCCACCACGGGCATCGATGATTTTGCGTGCATCCGAGACGTCGGTTGCCGAGTCACCGACAGCAGTGATGGAGTTTCCCCTGATCGTGACGACACCCGACTCGATGTCGGGTCGGCCACCCATCGGCAGAACCGTGCCGTTGAGGATGGCGATGTCGCAGGCCATTCCATCAGCCCCAAGCACCGGGTTGGGCGGACGAATTCCACGTCTCGGTGATCTTGCCGTCCACCACGCGAAAGATCTCGACTCCACTGACCGTCTGCACGGCATTGCCATCACCGAAGGTGATGTTGTAGGCGCTGACCACGTGCGCCCCGTCATCAACGAGAACCACGTTGTCGAACTGCGTGGTCGAGGCCAATGCCAGGAAATCACGGACACGAGCGACGTTCTCCTCAATCGACATCGTGACAAGGTGGCCGTGTTCGTGGCGGAGACACGGATCGGCGATGTAGTTGCGCGCGGCATCAGGGTTGCGCGCCGTGTAGACATCGTCGATATAGCACTGCAGAAAATCTCTCAGGCTCATGTAGACGAGGTTACATCGACACAATTCTCGGGGATTTTGCCATTCGAGCCAGCTCGGTGTCATCTGCCGTTGGTCGTGGTGTCAACTCGTGGTCGTACTCTGGAGTTGTGGGGATGGAGCAGCGGCGCGTGGGTCTCGGCGGGATTTTGCGCGAGTGGGGTCGGATCGGTGTGACCGGTTTTGGTGGTCCACCCGCACACATCGCCCAACTTCGTCGGCTCTGTGTCGAAAAAAACGGCTGGATTTCTGAGCGTGAGTTCGAGGATTCGATCGCGGCGTGCAATCTGCTTCCCGGTCCGGCGTCGACGCAACTTGCGGTCCACTGCGCGTACCGTGTCGGAGGTTCTGTTGGGGCCGTCGTCGGAGGTTTGGCGTTCATCATTCCGGGATTGGTTGCCATCGTTGCACTGGCCGCCTTGTTTCTGGCCGAATCTCCCCCCGAAGTGGTTCTCGCCCTCGGTGCGGGTGCAGCCGCAGCCGTGCCCGCGGTCGCGGTGAGTGCGGGCGTCAGCCTGGCGCGTCCGAGTTGGTCGAACGCATCGACAAGCGGGCGTTGGGTCCTCTATGTCATGTTCGGTGCTGCGGCTGCGGCAACGGCCGGGCCATACGTGGTGTTGGTGCTGTTGATGTGCGGTTTCGTGGAGACCGCCGCAAGGCGAACCGGCCATTCATCGGTGTCAGCATTTCTTCTCGGGACGATCGGTGTCGCCACGACCGGCGGCTTGATGGCTCTCGTGTGGACGGCATTCAAAGTCGGTGCCCTGTCGTACGGTGGTGGTTTCGTGATCATTCCACTGATGCAAAACGACGCGGTATCCGCCCACGGCTGGATGACGGAGGCGCAGTTCCTCAACGCCGTCGCTCTGGGTCAGGTGACGCCGGGGCCGGTCGTACTGACGGTTGCGGTCGTGGGTTACGCCGCGGCCGGACTCGGGGGCGCGTTACTGGCGGCGACCGTCGCATTCGGTCCGTCGTTCGTCATCGTGCTCGCGGGTGCACGACATTTCGATGCGCTGCGGGCGAACGACGCCATGCGTGGTTTCCTGCAGGGAGCCGGTCCTGCCGCGATCGGTGCGATTCTTGGTGCGGCGATTCCGCTCGCTCTCGCCCTGGATCATGCCTGGCAGGTCGGAGTGCTGGCCACGGCATTCATCTGGTTGGTCGGACTCCGCAAGGGGGTTGTCCCCTGTCTCTTGATGGCGGCGGGCGTTGGGACCGCTGTCATGGCCTTTGGCGCGTCGGTCGCGTGACGACCGGAGTGAAACTGTCCACCACGATCGGTGGTGCGAAGGAATGAGTCGGTTGGGGCCGACTACTTGCCGAGTTCGGCGTCGATGGCCGTGATGATCGCGGGATCATCGGGCGTCACCGTGGGTGCGAACCGCGCGACGACTTCGCCGTTCTTGCCGATGAGGAATTTCTCGAAGTTCCACAAAACGTCGGGATCCTGATTCGGGGTCATGCCGAATCCCTTGAGACGATCCCGAAAGGCATCGGGGTCGCCCTGCGCGCGCGGTGCGGCGTTGGTGAGTTCCTTGTACAGCGGGTGCTGGTCGTCACCGACGACACTGATCTTTTCGAACATTGGAAAGTTGACCGAGTACGTGCGCGAGCAGAACTCGGCAATTTCTGCATTGGTGCCCGGCTCTTGCGCGCCGAAGTTGTTGGCGGGAAAGCCGAGGACCGCGAAGCCCTTGTCCTTTTTGTCCCCGTAGATCTTCTCGAGTGCCTCGTACTGGGGGGTGAGGCCGCACTTGGAGGCGACGTTGACGACGAGGAGGACGGTACCGGCGAAGTCCTTGAGGGACGAGGGCTTGCCATCGATGGTCTTCACCGGAATGTTTTGAATGTTGGACATCCGCCCAAACTACCCGTTTTGGTTGAGGCACGCGAACTCGCGCCGACGGCGCATCGGGAAACCCGGCCCCCAAAGTGCCGCGTGTCAGTGAGCACTGAGTGGACGTTCCCGCCTCGGTACACCCGTGCCCGTCACAACGAGTCCCGCTGCGATGACGATGCATATGAAGAACCACGTTGCGAGCGGACGGATGGTTCCGTCGAAGCGGTCGCCCGCAAAACCACCGAGTAGTGCGCCACCTGCAGTGGTCACCGTGGCCATCACGCTGGAGGCGGTGCCTGCGATGTGCGCGACGGGTGACATCGCAGCCGTGTTGCACAGTGGTCCGAGACCCTGGGCGATTGGAACGACGAGAAGGATTGCCAACATGTACAACCAGAATGCCGGCGAACCATCCGACAGCCACGCGATCGCAAGGAAGAGCACCGCACTCGCGATGGCGAGCGCAATGAGTCGTCGTATCAGCGGAATGTTGCCGTGGGTTCGCACCATGCGCGCGTTGTTCAGTGCATTCATCGAGAAGGCAAAAGCGACGCATCCGAAGATGAGTGGGAACCATGCGCCGTAGCCGTACACATCTTCGACGATGACCTCGGATCCGGCGAGATAGGCGGTGAGGACGGAAAAGAGGAACATCACCGCGAGTGTGAAAGTGACGGTTTGTCGGTGTGTCACCACTTCTCGTGCGGCCTCGCCGACCGATCTCCATGTGAACGGGCGCCGGCGTTCGACCGCGAGAGTCTCGGGAAGACGACGTGACCAGATGAGGAGAAGTGTCGCGAGAATCGCAGGAGATACGAAAACTGAGCGCCATGGAAACACTGTGAGAAGAAGAGCGCCGAAACCGGGGGCGAGAATCGGTACGAGGAGAAACACCGCCATGATCGTCGACATGAGCCGTGCCATCGTGTCGCCCTCGTAGCGGTCACGAATCATCGCAGTCGCAATCGCTCGCGGAGCGCCGGCCGCGAGACCCCACACGAAACGCGACACTTTGACCCAACCCCATGTCGGAGCAAGGCAGGCGAGAAGGGCGCAGGCGATGTAGAGAACCAACCCGATCATCAGCGGTTTCTTCCGACCGAAACGGTCGGAGGCCGGCCCGTACAGCCATGGTCCGATGGCAACGCCGAGAAAAAACGCCGTGATGATCCAACTGACGTCGGTGGAGTCGGGTGGCATGCCGAACTCACTTCGCATCTCGGGGAATGCAGGGAGCATGATGTCGATAGCAAGTGCCCCCAATGCCATGAAAGCGGTGACCATGGCGATGAATTCTTTGTTTCCCGCTGTCTTGCGGGCGTTCTTCCTTGTCGTCCCGTCGTCGACGACTTCACCCAGCGTCACGGAGCCAAACTAGGGGAGTCGCGGCGTCCTCAACGAGGCAAACCGTCGATGTCGAGGAGTGCACCGGTGGTGTAGGAACTCGCATCCGAGGCGAAATACAACGCGGCGCCCACGATTTCACCTGGTTCACCGCCGCGGCCGAGGGCGTAGGCGGTCTTTGCATGTTCGTTGAATGTCTTGATGTCCCACGCTTTTGAGATGTCGGTCAGAAAAGGACCGGGAACGATGCAGTTGACACGTACCGTTGGTCCGTATGCCGCAGCCAGGCTCTTCGTGAGGCTGTTGATGCCCGCCTTCGCGGCGGCGTAGGGAGCCTCGGCGGGACTGGGCCGACGGCTGGCGACCGAGGAGACGTTGATGATCGATCCTCCTCCTCCACCGACCATTCGCGCGCCGATGTTGGCGGACAAACGAAACGGACCTTTCAGATTGACGCCGATGACCTTGTCGAAGAGTTCCTCACTGACCTCGGCGAGCGAGGGATAGAGAGGTGACATGCCGGCGTTGTTGACGAGGATATCCACCCGTCCGAATCTGGCATAGGCGGCATCGGCGAGCGCATCGGCGTCGGACCAGTTGGCTGCGTGGTAGCCGACCCCAAGAGCCCGCCGGCCAAGGCTGCGCACTTCGTCGGCGACAACCTCGCAGTTGGCGACCTTGCGACTGGCTATGACTACGTCGGCCCCGTGAGCCGCGAAGGCCAGGACCATCTCGCGACCAAGACCCCTGCTACCCCCGGTGACGACGGCTACTTTCCCGGAGAGGTCGAACAATTCGTTGGTGTTGCGCTGGGTCATGGGCCAAAACTACCGACCCGGTCCCTGTTGTGGGGGCTTTGCGGTGTGCCACGGGAGGCGAGAAACGAGGTGCGTCAGTCGCTTGCCACGAACATCGAACCGATGGCCACGCCCACGACGCGTTCCCAATCCTCGGCTGCCACGGGTTCGGTATCGAGGTCGAGCAAGACACGAGCAAGGTTGTAGCTCTGGACGAATACCGCGAGCGCGCGTGCATCGATGTCGGCTCGAATCCAGCCCATTTTCTGTCCGTGGCGAACGGCTTCGGCGATCGACTCGGTGTATGCGTGCTGCTGAAGTGCAAGTGACTCGCGCAGTTCGGGTCGTCCGTACGAACTTGCGATCACCGACATACGGTTGTGTCGTGCACGTTCACGCTCGGCCGAATTGCCGGTTTTGACGAACGCCGCCGTTTTCGCGGCAAACTCCTCGAGCGTCGTTGCCTTTGTCAGCTCCTCGCGGATGCTCTTCGCGTCCTCTGCGATGAAGCGGCTGAACTGCACCACGCGCGCCGCTGCGATGAGACCTTCGCGGCTACCGAAGTGGTGGTAGAGCGAGCCCTTCGAGATGCCGGTGGTCTTGAGAATGTCGTCGAGGCGGACGCTGGCTTCACCATGTGCCTCGATCGCCTTGATGGTGGCCTCGAGTACACCTGTGACTGTCGCCTCTGCGCGGGCCTGAATCGGCCGGGGAACGCCAACAGGTACGTCCATATCCTTGACAAGACTAACAGACCTCTGTTCTAGACGATGCCCGACAGCCGGACGTTTCAGTCCTTTTCGTTTCAGTCCTTTTCGATGTGGGGCCCGAGAACCTGCGCCACTCGCATGTGCGCGGGAATACGGTCGACGCCGATCGTGCGGTCAACCGTCTCGTGAAAGTGCCATATACGCCGCTCCTGATAGTTGACAACGACGCCCTTCATTGCCGGCGACTCGAGCGAGCGCTGCATCGGGGCCATGTTCCACTTGTCCTCTCCCATGATGAAGTCGAACTCGTCCATGCGCTGCTGCCAGTGCGGCGGCAATTCGTCGCCCTCCCAGTCCTTTGGCGCATAGTGCGACCACATGAGCCGGGTGTTCGACTTGTCAATCGGCCAGAACATGATGAACGGAAATCCGTACGAAGCAAGAGGCGAGATGAGATTCGGGAAGAGCGAGAACGCGGTGCTCGTCGAGCGAATCATGTCATTGACCGTTGGTATGTCGATGAAGCGGTCATCTCTGAAAGTCTGGAAATCGGCCCAGTCCTTCATGCCGCGGAGTTCGCAGGCCTTTTTCGAAAAGGGTGTGACCATGCGGCTGCAACCGTTGGGCAACAGACCCATCGATGCACCGCGGTTGTCGAGCGCACTCCAACCACCGCGGTCATGAATGAAACGGAAGTGATAGACCTCGAGGAATGCCTCCGCGGTGACCTTCCAGTTGCATGGAATGTCCATCATGCGCGGGCCGACTGCGCGCAGTTGCCCGCCGTCGAGTTCCTCCATTTCGCGAAACGGCACGCCGAACCAATCCTCGAGCGGGGCCGCGTCAGGGTCTTGATTCACCCAGATCCATCCCTGCCACGACTCACAACTGATCTCCTTGAGGAACTTCTCCTCACGACACAGACCGATGAAGTCGCGTTCATCGGGCACACTCTGGAGTCGGCCCGAATCGATGCTGTACACCCAGCCGTGGTACTGGCACCGCAACTGGTTGGCGCACCCCTTTTCCTCGCGCACCACCGGCGCACCACGGTGCTGACAAGTGTTGTAGAAGGCGCGCAACCTGCGGTCGTTGCCTCGCACGACGACGATCGGCACGCGCAGATGGTCGAACGTGAAGTAGTCGCCGGGGTTGGCAGCGTCTTCTTCCCGACCTGCCATCACCCACACGCGTGACCACAGGTGCTTTTGCTCGAGTTCCCAGAATTCATCGCAGATATAGCGATCAATGGGTACGTCATGAAATGCGGGGAAGCCCTCGGGGTTGCCCTTGCGCTCGAATTGCTCGTGCATGTCGCGCTTGATGCGCTCGATCAACGTTGCGTCCATTGGGCCCCTTCCTCGAAACGCGCGTTCCACCAACGTTACGGCTCGTCGCCACCCGTTTCGGAGTCGGACAAATTCGCAGCGGAAAGCAGATCCTCCGCGGCTTGCCGGACTTGCCAGTCGCGGTCGGTCAGGGCAGCGCGGAGGGCGGAAGTCACTTCGGGGGAGTCGAACGGGGCGAGCGAAATGACCGCCCGCCGACGCACTGCAGGCTTGTCTTTGCAGGCGTTGAGAATGGCGGGGAGTCCCCGTTCGTCGCCGAGCGAGCCGAGAGCCGCGATGCACGATTCGCGGACGAGAGGATGCTCATGCGCCGTGGCCGACATGATGAGCGCCTGCATTTCGGCATCCGACACGGCATCGCGTTCGCCCAGCGCCCAGGCGGCGGTCTCGGCGACGGCAAAGTCGTCGTCCGAGAGCAGTCGCAGAAGATCGACGCGTGGTTCGTGCGCGGCAATTCGGGCGAGTCGGTGACGAACCAATCGTTCGTGGTCCGTCAGCGCGAGAGCGATGTGTCGGGGTGTCAGCGCGTCGCATTTGTGCAGCGAGGAAAGCGCGATGGCACGCACGTGGGGATCGTTGCCATTGAGGGCGGCTTCGAGTGTTGCCGTGTCGTTCTCGTGAGCGGCAAGCGTGACGGCCGTCAGCGTGACGGGGACCGGCTCCACGGATCAGCGCAACAGGTCGTTGGCCGACTCGACCAGAAGGGCGACCGCGACGGACAGGGCGAGGGCGACGACGAGGCCCGCAGCGACGGCGAACCCGACGAGGCCACCTGTTGCCGTCATGCGGCGCCGTGCCGACGGTGGACGGTAGACCCGTCCGGCACGCTGGTCGACTCGCAGATAGATGGGTACGGGAGGCCGCCGGCCAGCCCGTATCTGGCTCCAGTCGACGCGTTGGCCAAGCACGGCGATGGCAAGAGCAGCGGCGAGACCCACGACACCGGCGCGCACGGTGACATCGGCCGTTGACAATGCAACAATCAGCGCGGTCATGTCAGATGCATCTCCCCATCAATCGTCGCCGAGCGTACTGCCCCCGCCGGTCATTCCCGCCGTCGCGCAGCCGACCGTGTCCGTGCGCCGATTGTGGTGGGCACTTCCGATGCTGACCCTTTCGTGGCTGGTACTCGCTGCGATCATCGTTGCGGGCGCAACGACCATCCAACGCTGGGAAACCGCGCCCGGTTCGGTCGATGCCGTTGCGCCCCGCCTTGGATTCGGTGCAGGTGCCATCGATGTCACGCGTTACCGCACCGGCAACAGCATCCGTTTCGTGACCGCGTACGGGTCACAGTTGACGGCGCTCGAGGGTTTTGTTGGCTGGATCGACAGGGACATCGTTGTGGAGACGAGACTCCAACGGTTCGGCGACAGGTCACCGCGTGAACAGCGTCGCCTCGGGTTCCAGGCAATGGTGGGTGCAAAACAGATCGCCGAATACGTGGCACTCAAGCGTCTTGGCTACGACGTCGCCCTCAAATACGGATCGGTCGTCGTCGAGCAGGTGATTTGTGAGGAAAGGCCGACGGTCGACTCGGCGTGCAAGCGGTTGAACCCGGGCGATGTCATCGAGTCGCTCGCCGGTACCCCGACTCCGGCTCTCGACGTTCTGGTGAAGGTCATGGAAGGTCGAAAAGTTGGCGAGGTCGTGGAAATCGTGGTCAACACGTTGAAGTCGAATCCCAACGAAACACGCCGCACGGAAAAGGTGCGTCTGATCGCCAGCCCCGATGACGCAACACGCACGATCATCGGAATCGTTCCTGCGGATACGCGCACCGTTGACATCCCCTTCGAGGTCGATATCTCGACCGATTCGATTGGTGGACCGTCGGCAGGACTCGCATTCGCACTGGCGCTTCTCGACGAACTCACCCCGGGCAACCTCATGGGCAAGGTATCTGTGGCTGCGACGGGAACCATTGCCGATGACGGAGTGGTCGGCTCAATCGGCGCGCTGCGACAAAAAGCCGTCGCCGTCAAACGCAGCGGTGCCAAAGTATTCCTCGTTCCCGCGTCGCAGACACCCGAGGAGATCGCATCTGCGCGCGCTGCGGTGGGTTCTGGCCTGGTGATCGTGCCCGTCGGGACACTCGAGGAGGCACTCGATGCGCTCGCGACGTACGGCGGGGGCAAGTTGCCCGCACAAACGCCAGGCGACTGACGCCACCATTGCCACGGCTGGACAATGCCACGTTTGGGGTGCGGCGCGGGCGTACCATTCCACAAATGGCGATTTCATTCTCACGCCCCGACCCGTCGTCGCCCGCTGCCGTGAGTGCCGCGGCGTTCAGCGTCGCGCGCCGTGGCTATGACCAAGCCGAGGTCCGCGACTTCCTGCGCATGGTCGCGGCCGAGCTCGCCCGCCTCCAGGAGCGGGAGAGGTTCCTCGAAAGCGAACTGAAAGCGATGCAGACGCGGGGAATGTCCGCCCCCGGCGTGCTCGACGAGGAAGTCGTCACCACTCTTCTCGGCGAGGAAGCCGCCCGCGTCCTCGGGGCCGCCCGCGAGGCGAGCACCCAAATCCGCCAGCGGGCCGAGGAAAACGCCACCCGTCTGGTCAAAGAAGCCGCCGCCGACGCAGCCCGTCTTCGCGAAGAGGCCGAACTCGAGGCCGTACGCCGTCGTGATGATGCGGCTGGAGACGCCGAGGCCGAAATCGAACTCGCCAAACAGCAGGGTCGCGAAATGGTCAACGAGGCCCGCGAGTACCGCGAAAAGGTGCTCTCAGAGCTGGCCCGCCGCCGCGAACTTGCGCGCACCCAGATCGAACAGCTCGTCGCGAATCGTGATCGCCTGCTGAATGCTTTCGAGCGTGCCCGTCTCGCCACCGACGACGTGATGACGGGTCTGGTCTCCGTCGACGACGACCTGCCGCGCGAGTTCGTCAACCTCGCACCCACCACGGGTCCCGTTGCACCAGTCACACTCAACGCGCCGGTGGTCCAGATGTTCGACCGCGAGAAGCACGACCTCGACATAGGTCAGGCCGAAGAACCAAGCGTTGAACCGATCGGCGATGTTGTCATCGCTGAGGACCACATTGAACAAGCCGCGAGCGAACAAACCGCGAGCGAACAAACTGCAGGCGAACAAGCCGCAGACAACGTTGTCGAAGTGGACGCCGAGGAAAACACCGACCAAGTTGCAGGGGCACCAGTCATCATCGAATCAACGCCCGAAGTGATGGTGGACGAAGTGGCGACGCCCGAGCCCTCGAACGTAGTTTCGCTTTTCGGCAAGGAACGCGCCCGTACGGAATCACCGCGCGTCAATTCCGAACATCCGAGTGTCGACCATTCGCAGTCCGAACCGGTCGACGAGGTGCCCGTCGACGAAGCTCCCGTGCCACCGCGCGACCAGGTGGACGACATCTTCGCCCGTCTGCGCGCCTCGTCGGTCTCGAAGCCCGAGAACGGCAGCGTCGTTGGGGTGCGCAAGAAAAAAGACGGCACGGGTGCGCCGCCAAAGGCGACACCCGCCGTCGAACCCGTGCGCAACGATGCCGCGTTCGAGCATCGTTCGGAGGCGCTCGCGCCACTGGTCACGAGGATGTCGCGCAATCTCAAACGTGTTCTTGCCGACGAAGAGAACGAAATCCTCGAACAGCTCCGCAAGCGCAAGCCCGTGATGGAACTCAAGGCGATGTGTGGGACCAGTGCCGGACACACGGCAAGGTACGTTGATGCGTTGTCGAACGAGGTGATGGCGGCCGCGAAGGCAGGTGCGAATTTCGTCGACGCCACCGCGAAGCGCAAGCCGACAAAGTCCGACACCAACGCGGCAATCACCGAGACGGTGAAGCGTCTTCTCGTCACACCACTGCGCGACAAGGTCGGCGAGGTACTCCAAGTGCATGCGACCGACAAGGAGGGCGCAGCGAAGGCGATCCGTGGCATTTATCGACAGTGGAAGTCGACCCAGATCAACGAGCACATTGATGACGTTGCGTGCCTTGCCTACAGCCGCGGGATGTACGTCACTTTCGCGCCCGGCACCCAGGTTTGCTGGATGGTCGACCCGAACGGTCCGGCGTGTGCCGACGCGGAGGACAATTCGCTCGCCGGCTGTGTTGTCCTCGGCAAGGAATTCCCCACGGGACACAGCGAGCCGCTCGCACATGCGGGCTGCCGTTGCCTGTTGGCACCCCTCCCGAACTAGCCTGCCCGCGTGCGCAATCCCTCGGACTTACCTGGTCAGCCCCGCCGGGTCCCGAAACTGAGAGTTCGCAGGCCGGGCCGGGGTCGCCTGATCATCATCGCCGTTGTTGGTGTTTTGCTCCTGCTGATTTTGTCGGCACGCAGTCTCTCGTCCTTCTACATCAACGTGCTGTGGCACCGTTCGCTCGGGCGCACCGATGTGTACTGGGGCATCCTGGGTACCAAGTGGCTGCTCACGGGGGCGTTCACGTTGATCTTTGCCGTGCTCTTGTGGGTCAATCTGGCACTCGCCGACCGCATGGCCCCGGTGTCGGTACCGGATTCGCAGGAACAAAGGGCGCTCGCGCGGCTGCGAACTTTGTTGTTCAAGCGGCGGCGACTCACGCGCTCCCTCATTGCACTGGTGCTTGGTCTCCTCATCAGCCTTCCCGCCTCGGCCCAATGGCAGAACTGGATGATGTTCCGGAACCACAGGTCCTTCGGTATCGATGATCCGTTGTTCAAGAACGACATCGGCTTCTACGTCTTTCGTCTGCCCTTTGCTGAATTCGTTGTCACGTGGTTCTTCGGGGCACTCGTCCTTATTGCCATCATCACCGGTGTCTCTCACTATGTGAATGGCTCGATTCGGGTCCAGGACCCCGAGCAGCGCGTCACGCCGCAAGCCAAGGTTCACGTGTCGGTGTTGTTGGCCGGTCTCGCGCTCGTGCGTGCGGCCGATTATTGGCTGCAGCGCTTCGACCTCACGCGCTCGACCCGTGGCGTCGTCCAGGGTGCCACCTACACCGACGTGAAAGCACAGCTTCCCGCCCTGAACCTGATGATTCTCGTCTCGCTAGCGGTCGCGATCCTGTTTCTGTGGAACGTGCGCCAGCGCGGGTGGCGTCTGCCGGTACTGGCCGTTGGTTTGTGGCTCGTGGTTGCCGTCGTTGCCGGCACCATCTACCCGGCGATCATTCAGCGTTTCGTCGTGCAGCCCAACGTGAGCAGTCGCGAGTTGCCGTACATCGACCGCAACCTCAATGCGACGAAAGCCGCGCTCGGGCTCGAGGCTGTCGAAACGGTCGACTTCGATGTCGACAACATCGGCCTCGACGAGGTCGAGGCAAACGTTGCCCCGCTTCGGGACGTACGACAGCTCGAACCGACGCAGATGCGCGACCGCTTCTCGCTCGACCAGGGTCTTACGTCGTTCTATGCGATTCGCGACCTCGACGTCGACCGTTATTCGATCGACGGCCGATTGCAGCAGGTCATGCTGGCGACACGCGAGCTCAACTCCGCGGGTATCCCGAACGGCACTTGGGTCTCGCGCCACCTCCTGTACACGCACGGCTGCAACGTCGTTGCTGCACCGGCGAGTTCGGTGACAACCGATGGACGTCCGGTGTACGTAGACCTGGGTGTCAAGCGCCCCGAGTTGTATTTTGGCAACGGCCCGTTGACGTATGCCATCACGAACACGGGCACGCCCGAGCAGCCGTGTTCCGGGGAAAAGTCCCGTGACTACACGGGCAAGGCCGGCATCAAGATGAACTCGTCGCTAAGGCGTATTGCGTTGGCCGTCAACTTCGGCGAATACAACCTCTTCGGCTCGCGCCTCGTCGACGGTGACTCACAGATTCTCCTGGTGCGTGACGTGCGCGATCGTGTGCAGAAGTTGGCGCCATTCCTCACCTACGACGCCGACCCGTACCCAGTCGTGCACGACGGCAAGGTCGATTGGGTCGTGGATGCCTTCACGTCGACGAGCCGTTACCCCTACGCGCAGCGTGCCAACACCGACCAGTTGACACCGGGTGGCGGTCTGTCGCATTCGTTCAATTACGCACGCAACAGCGTCAAGGCCGTCATCGATGCCTACACCGGTGACGTCACCTTCTATGTCATCGACGACGAGGACCCGATCATCCGGATGTGGCGTGGTGTGTTTCCAAAACTGTTCACCGACGGTGACAAGGCGCCCGAGTCGCTGAGTGCACACTTCCGTTACCCCGAGGACCTCTTCCGTGTTCAGACGAACGTTTACGCGAAGTACCACTTCGACGACCCCAACCTGTTCTTCAACCGTGACGGTGCGTGGAGCGTGGCGCAGGCACCGCCGCTTGAACCAGAGCAGTCAACGGCCCTCGCGGGCGGACTGGCGGGTGCGGCCACTGCCGCCGGTGATGCGGTCGACGTGCAGGAAGCGAATGTCGAGCGCTTCGAGCCGTACTACACGATCTTCCACGACCCGACCGGAACGGTGAAGGCGCCGACGTTCTCGATGTTGCGGCCGTTTGTGCCGTTCTCTTCTGACGACGCCCGCAAGGAACTGCGTTCGATGATGGTCGTGTCCAGCGATCCTGGCTCGTTCGGGAGGCTCACCCTCTACCAGTTCAACAACCCACTCCCACCGGGGCCCGCGACGGTCGCAGCCCAGTTCGACAGCGATCCGATCATTTCGCAGACCATCACGCCGCTCGACCTCCGCGGGTCTCGTGTCGTGTACGGCGATCTGCAGATCGTGCCCGTGGGCAAGGGTCTTGTCTACGTGCGCCCACTTTTTGTGCGCCCGGATGACACCGCTGCACGTCAGGTTTTTGTTCGCAAGGTGATGGCGTCTCACAAGGACGAGTCGGTGATTGCCGACTCCGTGAGTGCCGCGATCGGCAAGTTGTTCTCCGGGTTCAAGACCGATCTCGGTGACAGGGTCGACGACGGCAAGGGCAGCGGGTCGACGAGCACCAATACGGGTGCCACCGACTCCAGCACCACCGACTCGGGCACCGAGACCGAACCCACGGTGCCCGGTACGGCGGGCCAAACGCCTGCGGAGCTGTTGGCGCGAGCCGACGACCTGTTCGCCGAGGCCGACGCAGCACTTGGTCAGTCGCCGCCCGACTTCACCAAGTTCCAGGAGAAGCAGGCAGCCGCACGTGAACTCATTCGCCAGGCTCTCGAGGCCTTCGGCGGCTAACGCGAGCGTCGCAAATTGTCGGCGATCTCCGCCAGGTCCTGACGGAAGGCGATTTCGTAGCGCACCTGTTCGGCGGCCAGTCGTGCCTGCACCGCGTGCAGTTGGGCGACGGTTTCCGCCGACACGGAATCGGCGTGCTTTTCGAGACCGTCGATTCCTGTCGCCAATTCGTGGATTTGGTTCGCAAACTCGCGGCCCATGTGCGCCAAACGGTCGTCGAGCACCCGCAGGTCGGCAACCACCTTGTTGTTCGCGGCCAACAGGTTGTCGTTCATCGAGATCATTTCGTCGAGCTGTTTGCGCGTCACGTCGAGGTCGGTGCGCAAGTGAGCAAACTCGGCTCGAAGTGTGTCGATGTCGGTTTCAACCAATTTCCGGAATTTCTTGAAGCCGGGCTTTTTCGCCATTGACGCCAAGCGTAACCAGCCGGCGTGGCGCGGGGATGGTATGACGGAGCCGTGGCAAAGGCTCCGCAACGTTGCACGTGGTGCCAAGGAAGCGACGTATACGTCGCCTACCACGACAACGAGTGGGGCCGCGCCGTCACCGACGAAACGCGGCTGTTCGAAAAGATCTGTCTCGAAGGGTTCCAAAGCGGACTCTCGTGGATCACCGTGCTGCGCAAACGTGAATCTTTCCGCGAAGCCTTCGCAGGGTTCGACCCCGCGAAAGTTGCGCGCTTCAGTGACGCAAAAGTCGACAAGCTCCTCAAGAACGCGGGCATCATCCGACACCGCGGGAAGATCGAGTCGACCATCAACAATGCGCAGCGGCTGAATGTGATGCACAAGGCGGGGGAGTCGCTTGCGGCCGTCGTCTGGTCGTTCGCCGACAAAGCGACCCCTCCCGCCCCCGACTCCCTCGGATCACTGCTGGCCAGCACCGCTGCATCGACTTCTCTCTCGAAGACGCTGAAGAAGAAAGGGTGGTCGTTCGTCGGGCCGACCACCATGTACGCCTTCATGCAGTCAATGGGTGTCGTGAACGACCACTTCGCGGGCTGCCACGTCCGCGCGGCATGCGACCGCGAACGCCGCGCGATTCTTTGCTCGGGGGTTGGCGACCTCTGATCCGCCGATACACTTCATTCCACGACGCGGGGTGGAGCAGCCCGGTAGCTCGTCGGGCTCATAACCCGAAGGTCGCAGGTTCAAATCCTGCCCCCGCCACCATCCTGAGAAGACCCGGACCGCAAGGTCCGGGCCTACTCAGCCAGTACTGAGTGCTCCCGACGGACTGCTTACTCGCGTTCCATCGACACGGCCATTGGAGGTAGCGAAACCCAAGGCTGGCGATCGACGCACCACGCCTCGACGGTCGGGTTCACCGACGACTTGTCGTCGAGGACGCCTGCCTTCACGGCGATGATGCCGTTCGACTTCGCAAGCTCCGACACGATCGGCGAGCCGCATCCCGGGCAGAACTTGCGACGCACGTAGACGTCGTCCTTTCGCTCACCGCGCTCTTCGAAGGTTTTCAATTCGCCGTTCACCTTCAACTGCGATTCGTGGGCAACCAGGTTGACCGAAAAGGCCGACCCGCCCTGTCGCTGACAACGGTCGCAATGGCACACCGCGGTGGCGATGATGTCTCCCGTCAACTCGAAAGTGACGGCCTCGCACAAACAACGGCCCGTCATCATGCGCCCAGAATACATCTCCCAGTGTTGACGGATAGATGCCACGACCCTGTCCGAAGTCGTCGGTCGGGCGGGGATGAAAGAGGGCCATCCGGCCGCTTGCAAGGGCGACCCACAGGTGCACCGGAACGGTGACGCCCCGCTCGAGGTTTGTTCTCGCCTATCACCGGTCCCCTCGCGTCGTCATTGGTGCCGCCGCCCTCGGGAGAATGGGCCCCGAAAGAGTTGCGGTGAAGCTCCATCTGTCTTGCCGTCGCATCGAACCACACGAGCACCTCGGAGGCCAAGACCACGGCGAGATTGTCGAAGTTCTGCTTGTCGATGGCCATGTTCGGGTGATGGCCGAATCGGCGACGGCTTCACCGATGGGTGACGCTTTACGTCTTGTGTTACTCCCCGTCGTCGAGGCCGATGCGGCCGAATTCCTGAACAATCTGTGATCCGAGTTGTACGAAGCGGTGGTTTCGGTCACCGATCACTTCGCCGGCACCATCGACGACCATCACGTGGCCGTTCACGAACGAGGATTCGTCGGAGGCAAGGAACAGTGCGGCACTCGCAATGTCTCCGACGCGGCCACCGCGCCCCATGGGATTGGTGACACCGATCTTGGTCTGTGCTTCGTCGAGATTGTCGGAACTGCCCGTGACCAGCCATGCGGTGAGACCCGTGGTAGTTCCGCCCGGTGCAATCGCATTCGTACGGATACCGAATCGCCCCAGTTCGGTGGCGACCGATTGTGTGAGGCCGACGACACCGTGCTTTGCCGCGGTGTAAACGTGCGGGCCGAGACCGGCGCGAAGACCCGCGGTACTGGCGGTGTTGATGATGGTCCCCGCCGAACCGTCGGCGTTGCGGCCCTGTGCGATCATCGCCCGAGCGGCGTGCTTGATACCGAAGAACACACTGCTCAGCAAGACGTCGACCGAGCGTTGCCATTCGGCGCCCGGAATGTCGGCGACTGGTCCGACCGCGCCAAGGATGCCGGCGTTGTTGAACATGCAGTCAATGCGACCGAAATGCGACACGGCCACGGCAACCAGTGCTTCAACATCGGCTTCTTTGCCGACGTCGCAGCGCACGAAGATCGCATTCGCCCCGTGCGCTGCGGCGAGTTTCTTGCCTGCCCCGTCTTGGATGTCGGCAATGACGCACTTTGCACCCTCTTCAATGAAGCGCTCGACGGTACCCGCGCCGATTCCCGAAGCTCCACCCGTAATGACGGCAACTTTGTCGTTCAAGCGCATGTTTTTCAAACGTTCCCCCATAACGCATTACGTTAGGGGACGTGTCCTCCAAGCCCAGCGTCAGCGTTCCCGCGGGTGACCCGCCTGCCGATCTCGTCATCGAAGACCTTGTTGTCGGCACCGGCGACGAAGCCGTGAAGGGCAAGAACGTCGACGTGCACTACGTCGGCGTGGCGTGGAGTAACGGCAAGCAGTTCGATGCCTCGTGGGACCGTCGCGAGTCGTTCGAGTTTCGCCTGGGAGCCGGTCAGGTCATCGCGGGCTGGGACCAGGGAGTCGCGGGCATGAAGGTCGGCGGCCGTAGACAACTGACCATTCCACCGCATATGGGTTACGGCAGCCGCGGTGCGGGCGGTGTCATCAAGGGCGGCGAGACCCTGATTTTCGTCGTCGACCTGCTGCGGGTGTTCTGACCCCCTCGGGGCGTTCCGCCAATGCGTGGTCCTGGCCGAAGCCCTAACGTGGGGGAATGACAGCAACCGATCCAGCACTTCGTAGGTCGCCGGGAATCTCGTATCAGGAATTGCTCGACACCGACACGCATCCGGTCCCCGAAGTTCTCCGTCTTGAGTCGAGCCCATATCTCGGCTCGGCCGACGTGTCGTCCGACCGCTTCTACAAGCGCGAGTGGCACGAACTCGAAAAAGAGCGCCTGTGGAGCCGCACGTGGCAGTTTGCTTGTCGCGAAGAGCACATCCAAAAGCCGGGCGACTACATCGTCTACGACATTTGCAACAAGTCGTACATCGTGATGCGTACCAGCACGGGTCACGTGAAGTCCTATGTCAACGCCTGTCTGCACCGTGGACGCCAGTTGAAACACTTCGACGGTCGCTGCAGCGAGTTGCGTTGTCCGTTCCACGGATTCACCTGGACAAACGAAGGCAACCTGAAGGAAATTCCCGCGGGATGGGACTTTGAGCACGTCAACCCCGCCGAGTTCAACCTCCCCGAGGTCAAGGTCGGCACATGGGCCGGATTCGTGTTCATCAATCCCGACCCGAAGGCCGAGTCACTCGAGGCATTCCTGGGTGACTTCATCGACCAGTTCGAACGTTGGGACCTCGGCAACCGCTACGTCGCCGCGCATGTCGGCAAGAAGTTGAGGTGCAACTGGAAGATCGCCCAGGAGGCCTTCAGCGAGGCGTACCACGTGAATGCCACGCACCCGCAGATCATGCACTACCTCGGTGACACAAACAGCCAGGTCGATGTGTGGGAGAACTTCGCACGCGTCATCACCCCCGGTGGAACGCCGAGTCCCTTGCTGAAGTATTCGATCCACGAGATCGACATCATGCGGGCCATGCTCGACACCCGTGTCGACGAGGAAGTACCCGTGCAGATTCCCGAGGGCAAGACGGCACGCGAAGTCGGGGCAGCGGCTGCACGTGAGCGTTGGCGCCCACTTGCCGGTGACATGGTCGACACGTGGTCGGATGCCGAGTACCTCGACGCCATCGACTACACCGTGTTCCCGAATTTTCACCCGTGGGGCGCATTCAACCGCATCGTCTACCGATTCCGTCCCCTCGGTGACAATCACAAGGAATCGCTGATGGAATGCCTCTTCCTCTCGCCGTTCCAGGGCCAGCGTCCCGCACCGGCGCCGATGCAGACGCTCGATTTCGACGAGCCGTGGTCGAGCGCGGAAATCCTCGCCAGTCTCGGCAAGGTGTTCGACCAGGATGTGTACAACATGGAGCGCGTGCAGATCGGCTGCGAGACTTCGATGAAGCCGGGTGTGACGCTGGCCAACTACCAGGAGTCGAAGATCCGCTGGTTCCACATGCTCCTTGACCAGTGGCTGGGGGTCTGATCATGTGGGGAATCATTCACCCAATCGACCGCAAGCTCTACGAGCGCGACAGCAACGGCAACATCAAGGTCAGCAAAGACGGAATCTGGGGCATTTTCGCCGTCGACGGTCGCCACCTCGAGGGCGAGATGTACGAGTGCGATCCGCAGTTGTGCGGTTGGGTCGGTGGTCCGAAGTACACCAACGCGCGTCTCGACAAGTCAGCCGACCGCAGCGCCTGATTCAGAACGAGTCGATCAACGCGATCAGGTCGAGGTCGCGGATCGCGGCGCTTGATCGACTGACCATCGCGCTCATGAAGGCCTTTCCGCGTTCATTGGTCGGATCGAGCGTGCCGGCGATGACGGCGACGTACACCCAGAGGTACAGCACGGCTCGCTTGTAGTCGTCCCACGCCTGTTCGGAGGTGTAGCCCCTCACGCCGTTTGCTTCAAGGGTGCTGCGCCAAAGTTCGACGAGGCGCTGTTCGTTGGCACGGCATTCTTTCGCGTCCATGTTGTGGCTCAGCAGATAGGCGACGTCCTGGATGCCCTTGCAACGCAGCGCGCCTTGGAAGTCGATGGCGGCGAGAGCAGAGTGTGCGGGCTTGGTACCGAACATCAGGTTGTCCATGCGGAAGTCACCGTGGATGAGCGTGTAGGGGTGCTGAACCAGCCACTGCTGCATCCTTGGCACGGCGTCGAGCAGGCGATCCTTGCTCGACTTGATCTCGTCGCAGATGAGATCGCCGAAGATCGAAACCATGTTGTCCCAGCCGGCCTTGGCGCCGCCGAGCATCGCCTCGGCGTGGATGCCGGGGAAGTGGTAGGGAAGGAACTCGTACTCGGCAGTGTCGACTTTTTCCCAAAATGAGGCGTGCAGCATGCCGAGCTCGCGCATTGCAACTTCGGCGCGCGTGATACTGCAGCCGTCGACCTGGTCACCCATCGTGTATTCGGAGAGGTCTTCCATCACGATGATGAACGAGGTCTCGCCATTGAATGCCGAGAAAAAGACCTTCGGGACGCGCATGCCCGCCCTGGGCGCCACACGTTGGCAGAAAAGAACCTCGCGTTGGTACACGTTGAACGTCGTTGCAACGACGAGATTCGCCTCGACTTCCGTGGGGTATTTGACGACGACCGACTGTGGTGCATCGCCTGCGTTGCCGGAATAGGTCGGCGTGACGACTTCAATGAGGCCGAGCATGCCCACGCCCTCGCCAACGGGACGGCGTTGCATGGACATCACCGCCGCATCAGACGGTAGATGGCCGCCCCACTGCAGAGCGGCAGTCAGCCACTCACTCGTGATGTCGTTCGGGCGGAGCGGATATTTGTTCGGGTCGACTGCCATCCACCCAAACTAACCCTTGTCGGACAGGTCGAAATTCAACGCAGCGGGATCGCTTGCGCAGCGTGATGTTGGCGCCCACGAGGCGGCCGGTCTCACACGTCGAGAACGGAACACCCGACCATGCCGGCGACGTATTTCGTGAACCCGTTGCGAACCCCACCGACACCATCAAGTGGCAGCACGAGCACAAAGTTCTTTTCAGGAACTCAGTGTTGCTCCCAGGCCTGTTGGGTGTTCCGCCGGAATACTGCTCTGACAGGCATTGGTGACTTGTGATGTTCCAATGCTGGTGGTGCGTGGTGACGTCCGACTGGCGCGGGCCCGCGTGGATGTTTCTCGTCACCGCGGCGCTCCGTTTGTCGACGACGAACGAAGCAGGCAGGGATGCCGCACCGGCGGGTGTTACGCGGGAACCAGCGACACCCTGGGGTACCTCGTTGGTTTGCTCTGTTCCGATGCATCCGAATGCATCGATCGTTCTTCCACCGTGTGGTGGAAGAAGTCGCTCACCGATAGGAATCGAAGAACTCGGCAACATCCT
>Ga0194132_10005347_pt1 | contig 20917 bp, 15 predicted proteins | sample TA2KigOf80mmetaG_FD_148612 | JGI IMG/M metagenome (GOLD analysis project Ga0194132, IMG submission 148612) | Freshwater microbial communities from Lake Tanganyika, Tanzania - TA2015054 Kigoma Offshore 80m | ecosystem: Environmental > Aquatic > Freshwater > Lake | place: Tanzania: Lake... | reverse complement strand
AATCCGATTTCCATCGTCGTGCCTTGTCACCGCGTCATTGGCGCCGATGGCGGTCTGACTGGCTACGCCGGCGGCTTGCCGCGCAAGCAAGCGTTATTGCGATTGGAAAACCGGCAAGGGTCCTTCACCGGCTTCGAGGAAGCGGCGTCGACGACGTAATCTCCGACTGCCGCCCCTACCGCTTGCGCGCCAAGGTCAAGCCGTCACCAATTGGAAGCATGGACAAATCGATGCGCGAATCCGCGTGCAGCTTGCGATTCAGAGCCTGCAAGGCGGCGGTCGACTCGGTCTCCGCCGGCCGCGTCACCGCGCCATTCCACAGCACGTTGTCGACCGCAATGACGCCGCCCACACGCACCAGCGCCAAGCAGCGTTCGTAGTAGGCATCGTAGTTGACCTTGTCGGCATCGATGAAGGCAAAGTCGAACTGCCCTGCCTGCCCCGCCGCCAGGCAGGCGTCAAGTGTCTCAATGGCGGGCGCCAGACGCAGGTCGATCTTTTGGGCCACGCCGGCCTGCCGCCAGTACGGTTTGCCCAGACGGGTGTACTCATCGCTGATGTCGCAGGCGAGAAGATAGCCATCGCCGGGCAAGGCCTCGGCCACACAAAGCGTGCTGTAACCGGTGAACACTCCGACTTCGATGGCGCGTCGGGCACCCAATATCCGCACGAGCATCTGCATGAATGCCCCCTGCTCCGGACAGATCTGCATGACGGCCCACTCGTGGGTACGAGTCATCTCGCGCAACGCCTGCTGTGCGGAACTCTCGCGCACACCGTGAGTCAGGAGGTAGTCATGCAAGGGTTCGTCAAGCGTCAGTGTGCGATTGGACATAAGGAAGGCTCAAAGTTGGTACTTGTTCAGGCGGGAGCGTACAGCAGCGCGGGTGGCCGTCTAGGGAGAAGGCGATCTCTGAGGGCGAATTCTTGATTCGATTGCCACAAGACAGGGGACCCCCTCAGCACACTCGCCATCAACACACCTTCCACCACGGCACGGCGAGCACCCTACCGGAAACCGGGAACACCTCGGTGCCCGCATACAACAGCAAAGCGCCGTCGGTCAGGTCCGGGTACTCATCCATGAAGGCCTCCAGCCCCTTGATATCCGCCGGCTGAACCCGCGCAGCCGCCTTGACCTCGATGGGAAGCAGACGCCTCGGCGTTTCGACGACGAAATCCACCTCCTGGCCCTGAACGGTTCGCCAGTAAAGGACTTCCGGACGCTGAACTTGCAGGTCTCGCCAGGTGATCAAGTCGCAGAGGATCATGTTTTCCAGATGCGGGCCGCGTGGCAGACTCTCTCCTGACAGATGCATGGCCAGCCCGCTGTCACCCCAGTAAATCTTGGGCGCCTTGATCAGCCGTTTGGTTCGATTCACCGAATAGGCGGAAAGCCGGATCAGCTGATAGCTAGCTTCCAGCACATTCATGAAACGATGCACCTGGGGCTGGTTCAGACCGACATCTCTACCGAGTTCCGTTTGATTGACCAGTCCACCAATTCTTAGGCAAGCGGCGCGCATCAGGCGCCTGAAGTCAGACAAATTCTCCACCGCTCTGAGTGGTTGAAGGTCACGTTCAAGATAGGTCTGCACGTAACCAGAGAACCAAAGCTCACGCTCCTCTTGGGCCCGCAACTGGTGGGCGGGCACGGGAAATCCACCCAGCGCGACGGCCTGCCGCCAATCTTCGACCTCGCCACCGATGGCGCCGAGTAGATCCAGCCATTCTCGGGCCGGCGTCTGTAGCAGTTCGCTCCAGATACCGGCTCGGCCGTGTCCAAGCCGTTCTCGCCGTGTCAGTGGCCAGAGAGGAAGATAGACCGCACGGCCCGCAAGCGTCTCGCCAATGGACTCCATCATCAGCAGATTCGCAGAACCGGTAACCACGAACCGGCCCGCTTTCCGAGACGGATCGTTGTCGACCGCGCGCTTGACAGCGATGAGCAGATCCTTGGTCCGCTGCACCTCATCCAGTATCAGCGCGGGAGCGCGGGCAAGAACCGCTTCAGGGCTCGCCTGCGCGAGGGCACGCAGGTCGAAATCATCCATCGTCAGGTAGGGATGCGAGGACAGTTTCGGATGGCTTCGGACCAGTGTGGTCTTACCCGTCTGGCGGGCACCCGACACCACCACGATGGGCGATGTCGCGAGCGCCTTGGACAACGCAGCCTGTGCCGCGCGCGGGAGCAGGGAGTATTCCATTAAAATATGATAGTCATACTTCCACAGAATTGCCACGAAAACAGAAGATGGGCACCCGTTTTAAGGCGTTAAATGGGGGCGAGCATCCTAACTCAGTGCTTCCCAAAGTTACTTCCAAACACGAATTTCTGGAGCCCGGCATGAAAGCGTGTATTGATCGCACTCAAGCCCCCCATTGACGGTGTCGAGCTTCAGCGATTCCTGGCAATACGGGGGGGGTCAACGGTGGAGCGAGTTCAGTTTGGGGCGTGCCATACCGCCGGCCAGCACCTGAAATGCCAGCACCGTACAAAGAATGCAAGCTGCGGGCAGCGCGGTCAACCACCACGCTTGATGCAGATGCGCGCGCCCTTCTTGCAGAACGTTACCCCAGGTAGGGACGGCGGTGGCTGACAGGCCGGCAAATGCCAGCACGGCTTCGACCACCACGGCGATGCCCATTTCAAGAGCCAGCAAGGTCACCAGCAACGGCCGCACGCCGGGCAACAGCGTTCGCCGCAGGATCAGCCAGGGCGTCAGTCCCATCGCCACGGCGGCGGTGACGTACTCGAGTTCTCGCAGCGCCTTCACTTCCGCGCGGATGACGGTGCAGAAACGCGTCCAGTCGGTCACGACCAAGGCGATGATCACCGTGTGCAGGCCCGCGCCGAGCAGCGCTGCCAGCACGATGCTGAGCAGAACCGGCGGAAAACTCATCCAGATATCGATCAATCGCGAAATTAGCGCATCGACCCAACCATCGTGATAGCCGGCCAACAGACCGAGCAACGTCCCCAGTGCCGCGGTGAGCACCGCCCCTCCCAGCGCCAACAGCAGTGTGGCACGGGCGCCGTGGAGCAGGCGCGCAAACACATCGCGTCCGAGTGCGTCGGTGCCCAGCAGGTGCTTGTTGTCAGCGCTCAACCAGCGTGGTGGCGCGAAGGTGTTGAGCAGATCCTGTTCCAATGGCGGCACGGGTGCCAGCCACGGTGCGGCCACCGCACACACTGCCAGCAGTGCCAGCACCGCGAGCGCCGCAAGTCGACTGCCCTTACTTGCGATCGCGCTCATGCAGTAATCCTCATGCGCGGATCGACCCACAGCAGCAACAGGTCGACCGCCCACCGCACCAATAGAAACAGCAGGCTGAAGGTCAACACCAGTCCCTGCACCAGTGGCAGGTCCCGTCGCGCCACCGCCTCCATGGCCAGCCGCCCCACACCGGGAAAACCGTACACCTGCTCGATCAGCACCGTGCCGCCCAGCAGGAACACCAACTGTGTACCGCCAAAGGCTAGCGCCGGTACCCACGCGTTGCGCAGGGCCACGCGGCGCATCACCGTCATCCGGCTCAACCCTAGCGCGCGAGCGGACAACACGTACTGTTGCGCCATCGCTTCGCGCAACTTCACCGTCAGCACACGGGCAAGCAAAGCGCCAAACGGCAACGCCAGTGATGTAGCCGGCAACAACAGGTGCCGCAACAGATCCGTGGTGGCATGCAGATCCAGGCGCCACAGCGCTTCCAGCAGATGAAAGGAGGTTTCAAAGTCGCTCGCCAACGCCGGATCGGAGCGACCGCTCACGGGCAGCAGCGGCAGCCAAACTCCTAGCGCGAGCATGAGCAACAATGCCCACAGAAAATCCGGCACGCCTTGCGCAATGTTCAATGCCAGTTGGGCCGGCGCCCGCACCGCTGCACCGCGGATATGGGTCAGCAACAATGCGACACATAGCGCGCCGCCACAAGCAGGCAATAGTGCGACCAGCACCAGTTCCAAAGTCGCGGGCAGGTGCGCGCCAATCAGGCTGAGCACGGGCCGCCCGAGACTGAGCGAGTCGCCCCAGTCGCCGCGTGCAATGCCCGTTAGCCAGTGCGCGAACTGCACGGCGAGCGGTCGATCCAGACCGTGCTGCGCACGGATGCGCTCGATATCTTCGACTGAGGCGCCAGGCCCGGCCATCAGGGCGACCGGATCGCCGGGCACCACCCGCATGAGAACGAACACACAGACCGCCACGCCAAACAAGGTCGGCAGCAGCCACAGCAAGCGGCGCAACAGTAGGCGCAGGATCAGAGGCTGTAGCCCTGTTGAGTAGCGCGCGCGCGACGCATCACTTCACCGCCTGCGCCACGATGCCACCGGCGACAAAGGGCGTCACCTTGAGATGCTTTTTGTGCACGATGGGCTGCACGTACTGCAGCAGCGGAATGACGTAGGCCTGCTGCGCGAAGTACCGGTCTACCGCCTTGTACCCTGCAATGCGTCGCGCTTCGTCCTGCTCCAGTGTGAGGGCTGCGACCCGGCGTTCGGCGTCATCGCTCTTCCAGGCGGCAAAGGGCCCCAGCATGGCCGCACCGGTGCTGGTGGACGGATCACCAATGGCGTTGCCCCAGTTGTAGAACGCGGCCGGCGCGAGTTCGCCCTTGAGCAGCAACTGAAAGTGGTGCGCGATGTCGTAGACCTCCACCTCGGCCTCGATGCCGACCTTGCGCCACATGCCTACGATGGCGGAGATCATCTCGAAATCCTTGGGTTTGTAGCCACGCGTGGTCTGGATGATCAGTTTCGCCGGATTCTCCGGCGAGAACCCCGAAGCCGCGAGCAGTTGCCTGGCCAGGGCCGGATCGTAGGGCACCTTGATGGTGGGATCATAGGCCGCGTACTGCGGCGCCTGCAGCGTATCCACCGGCACGCCATAGCCCGACAACACCTTTTGCACCAGCGTCTTCTTGTCTATGGCGTGGGCAGCGGCCTTGCGCACATTTGAATCGCGCATCACGCCCTTGTTGCTCAAGAAGATAATGCCCAGGTCCGACACCGGCGTGCTCACGCCGGCAAGGCCGGGCTTGCGTCTGAGCCGGTCGTACACTTCGTAGGGCACTTCCAGGGTAATGTCAGCTGAGCCACTCTCGATCTCCGCCACCCGCGTGACTGGATCGGGGACGAACTTGTAGATCACCGTTTCAAAGGCGGGCTTTGGACCCCAGTACTTGTCGAAGCGCTTCAGGCGGATGAAGCCGTTGCGCTCGAACTTGTCCAGTCGATACGGCCCACTGCCGATGGCCTGGTTGTCCCAATCCTTGCCGGCAGCGGTAAAGGCCTGCTCGGGAAGGATGTAGGCGGTCAGAAAGGCCAGCCACTTGAGCATGGCCGGCTCGAACTCCTTGAGTTCCACCGTCACCGTATCGCCGCGCAATTGAAAGTGCGCCATCTTGCCAAAAGCGAACTGCATCGGATTTCCGCTGGCCGGATCGGCGGCGCGCACCAACGACCAGGCCAGATCGTCAGCAGTAACCGGCTTGCCATCGTGCCACAGTGCGCCCCTGCGTATCGTCAAGGCGATACGCGACTTGTGCAACTGCCACGCCCATTTCGTCAGGATGCCAGGCTTGAAACTCAGATTCGGATTCTGATCGATGTATGGATCGTAGAGTGCCTTGTAGATCGACTGGACGGTGGGGTTCGCGCTCTGCGGACTGCGGGCGGGATCCAGTCCTGGTAGCGGCGTGTGATAGGCGATGACCAGCGTCTTGGACGCAACTTCCACCCGACCCGATACCCCGAAGAACGGCGCCGACAGTGCGCAGGCCGCGCCGGCCTTGAGAAAACCACGACGATGCAGGAAAGACATGTAGCGCGCACCTATAAGGAACGCGGCGGAGTCTATCACCACCGCTCAACACGCCTCTCAGCAATCCGCCGCCGGGCCGCCTGCCCAACGTCCCAAGAATCCACACTACAAGTACAACCTTCGATATATAGGCTGGCACCGCCTTCGTCGTTACGATGCCTTGCAGTCTCAACGGGGAAGAGCAATGGAGAAGGCGCTGGAAGCATGGCGGCCGCTGCCACTGGCGGGCGAGGCCTTGCGCGGTATCAGGCTGCGCGACACCCTTGACGCGCAACTGCGCGAACTCATGGAGGTGCGCCATCCGGCGGCCGCGCTTCCACAAGAGGAAATCTCAGCGCTCACCCGCCACCATCTGCGGGACACACCTGTTAGGGAGTATGGCCACTGGTTCTTCTACCCCTGGCTCGATGTCGCCGTGCACGTCCTGCCACGCGCGGAGTTCGACGAAGTCCGGCTGAGCCGCAATCGCAACAAGATCACCACCAGCGAGCAAGCACGATTGGCGGAATTGCAGATCGGCATTGCCGGTCTGTCCGTGGGGCAATCGACCGCTGTCACCCTGGCGATGGAAGGCGTCGGCGGACGCTTCGTGCTGGCCGACTTCGACGAGTTGTCGTTATCGAACATGAACCGCCTTCGCGCCGGCATCCACGATATCGGCATCAACAAGGCGGTAATGACGGCGCGTCAGATGTTCGAGATCAATCCGTATCTGGAGATCCGGCTGTTTCCCGACGGCGTGCACGATCACAACCTGGATGCTTTCCTGTGCAATGGCAGCGCCCTTGATCTGTTAGTCGAGGAGTGCGACGACATGTATATGAAGTTCCGCATGCGGGAAGCGGCGCGCACCCGTCGCATCCCGGTGCTGATGGAGACCAGCGATCGTGGCATGATCGATGTCGAGCGTTTCGACCTGGAACCCGAGCGGCCACTGTTTCACGGCCGCGTCAATGGCATGCAGGCCAGCGACTTGTGCGTCTTGACCCCAAGCCAGAAGGTGGGCGTGGCGATGAGCATCGTCGGTGTGGACAGCGTCTCGACCCGCATGGCGGCCTCCGCGGTGGAAATTGGATCGAGCTTGCGCACCTGGCCGCAACTGGCCTCGGCGGTAGCGCTGGGCTCCGGCATCAACGTCGATACGGCGCGCCGTATCGCCCTGGGAGAGCTACGCGAGTCCGGCCGCTTCTACGTGGATCTGGAGCGCCTCGTAGGCACATCTGACACTGTGATCGAAACCGTTCCGGCAACGCCTGCTGTAGCGCGGGCTCCCCTCGCATCCAGCCAAGCGAGTGCAGACCCCGCCATCGGCGAGATCGTGCGCCATGCCACCGCCGCGCCTTCCGGTGGGAATGCGCAGCCCTGGCGGTTCCACTGGAATGGCGACCGCCTGCGGGTCATGATCGACGCGGCGCGCAGCGGCGGTCTGCTGGACTTTGCCCACCGCGCCACCCATCTGGCCTTGGGTGCCGCGGTCGAAAATGCCACGCTGCACGCGAACAGCCTGGGTTGGGAAACCCGGGCGCAGGACTTTCCGGAGTCGGGCGAGGCGAACGTAGTCTGCGATCTGCGATTCTCGCCCAGAACGGGGATTTCCACTCCAGACCCTTTGCACCCGCATGTGCTCACACGCTGTACCAATCGCCGGCTTGGCCCGAGCACACCGTTGACCGATGATGAGCGCGACGCATTGCATGCCGCTGCCGCTCTGCGTGGCGCGCGTTTGATAGTGATCGAGAACGATACGACGCTGGCCGCGCTGGCTCAAGTCCTGGGTCGAGGTGACCGCTTGCGCTTCCTGAGCCGCCCCTTGCACCGCGAGCTCATGAGCGAACTGCGCTGGAGCGTGCAGGAGGCGGAGGCCGCCCGTGATGGCATCGATCTGCGCACCTTGGAACTGAATGGCGTTGACTTGGCCGCGCTCAGGCTTACAGCAAATTGGCGCGTGATGGACATGGTGGGCTGCATCGGGGGTGGACGCAACTTGGAGAAGTTCGCGCTGGAAGCCGCCAAGGGCTCGTCCGCCTTCTGCCTGCTTTACACCAGCTCGCCGGCTACCGACGCCTGGTTCCAGGGGGGCAAGGCGATGCAGAGAGTCTGGTTGACCGCCACCGCTCTGAAACTTGGCTTTCAGCCCATGGCAGCCTTGTCCTATCTCTTCATGCGCGCTGAGAGCGGAGGCGAGGGCCTGAGTCCGGATGAGACCCGCACGCTACTGGAACTGCGTGCACGATACCGCCAACTCTTGAAACTCGGGGATGACGATCGCGAACTGTTGCTGTTCCGCGTGGCAAAGGTGGCGCCGCCTTCTACCCGCGCATTGCGACGGCCCTGGGAATCTCATCTGGATGTGGAGATCACGAAATCGTAGTGTGGTAGTTCAATGGAGTGGAGTAACAAAGGCGAGCGCGGCGGGTGCGGGGAACACCCACCACTTCCGACCGGCTCTGTGACATCAATGAAGAGGGGGAAGCGAATGGATAGCGCATACGGAGTATTGGGCAGCGAAGGCGATGTACGTGAATGGCACTATCAGCCTGTCGACAAGAACTACGTGGTGCGGGAGGCCCGCACCCTGCGGGAACTGGATCAGGTCCACCACATCACTCACGAGTCCATCGTACACGCAGGCTATATGGACGAGGTGAAGGGCGGTCGCCTCATCACCTATCCACATCTGGACACCTCACCCCTGACCAGTATCCTCATCGCGGTGGACGGCGACCGTGTCATCGGCACCAACTCGCTAACCGCCGACGGGCCTTTGAAGCTGCACACCGATTGCTATTTTTCCGACGAGACTGATGCGGTGCGGGCGGAAGGCCGCCGCCTCATTTCATCGTTTCGCATCGCCACCGATCCGACCTGGCTGACTCACAGCAGCTCGGCGTTGGTCATGGACATCATCTGCTTCACGTTCGTGCTGGCGTTCGAGCGCTTCGATTTCGACACCATGCTGTGCACCTTCAACCCCAAACACGAGAATCTCTATCGCCGGTTATTGGCCGCGCGCACCTTGGCACACAAGGAGGCGATATCGCACGGCCAAGTGTCGGCCGGCGCGGTGCTCATGCGGATCGACCGGGAATCGCTGCCAAACAGATTCCTAGCGCAAGTGCAGGAGATGCGCGCGCACTACCTTGCACCTGCCCGAAGGGAAACGCCCGCAACCTCCTCGAACAAGATCGAAATGACCCCTGCGTGACAAGGCGGTGTTGCCTTCACCGCTCGGCTGCCGGCCTCCCCTCTCCCCCCGGGAGAGGGCCAGGGGGTGAGGGAGATTTGGCGCGAATTTCCCGGCTTCGTTTTCCCTCACCCCAATCCCTCTCCCGGGGGGAGAGGGGCTTATATCAAACCGCTCGTCGAGGGAGGCGGGTTCGAATCGACCTAGTCGTCTCCGACGTTCTGGCCAGGAAACAACACATCGTTGAAGCCGAACTTGCGCATGTCCTGGATGCGCATGGGGTAGAGGATTCCGTCCAGATGGTCACACTCGTGCTGCACCACTCGGGCGTGAAAGTCGCTCACCGTGCGATCGATGGGCTGACCTTCAAGGTCGAACCCTTGGTAGCGCAAGCTGCTATGGCGGGGCACCACACCGCGCATGCCGGGCACGCTTAGGCAGCCCTCCCAGCCCTCCTCCATCCCATCGCCCTGGGGTGTGAGCACCGGATTGATCAGCACGGTGTAGGGCACCGATTCGGCATCGGGATATCGTGGATTGTGAGTCACCTCGAAGATCACCACGCGCAACTGCACGCCGATCTGCGGCGCGGCGATGCCTGCGCCATTTAGCGCCCGCATGGTGTCATCCATGTCACGTACCAGGGCTCGGAGGGCCTCGGTGCCGAAATCCTTGACCGGCTCCGATACCTCCCACAAGCGCGGGTCACCCATGCGCAGCACCTCACGAACTGCCATGTCAAGCCTCCATCGTCAGCAACTGCTCGATCAACACCCGCACCTGTGACAATGAGGCTTGCAGGATCTCGTGAATGGCGTCGAGCTGGATGCCGCTGGCACTGTCGGCTCGGCCGGCGGCGTAGTTGGCGACCACGTTGACGGCAGCATAAGGAATCTCGAGTTCGCGCGCCAGTGCCGCCTCCGGCATGCCGGTCATACCCACCACGTCACAGCCATCGCGTTCGAGGCGATTGATCTCGGCCGCGGTCTCCAGTCGCGGGCCCTGGGTGGTGCCGTATACCGCACCGTCGATCACCGGCAACGCCGCTTTGACGGCGGCCGCCAGCAGGCGGGCGCGCAAACCATGGTCATAGGGGTGGGTGAAGTCGATGTGCACCACGGGCTGATCCACACCTTCACCTTCGAAAAAGCTGCCTGGGCGGCCATGGGTGTAGTCGACGATCTGATGCGGGATGGCAATCACGCCCGGCTTCATGTCCGCTCGAATACCGCCCACCGACGCCACCGATACGATCTGTCGCGCGCCATGATCCTTCAGCGCCCACACATTCGCCCGATAGTTCACCCTGTGTGGTGGAATGGTGTGTCCATAACCATGCCGGGCGATGAACATTACCTTGCTGCCACGGATGTTGCCAAAGGTTAGCGGGCCCGATGGCTCGCCCCACGGCGTGCGCGCGACCTGTCGATGGGTGACTTCGAGATTGGCCAGCTGCGTCAAGCCACTGCCACCGATGATTGCCAGCATGTCGTGGGTCTCCCTATTGATTGGTCATTGTGCCCGCAGCGCGTAAACCGCCGGCAGGTTGCGCCACGCGCCGTGAACATCCATCCCCATGCCGAACACATACCGGTCGGGCACGCGTAGTCCGACGAAATCCGCTTGGATGGGCTTGGGCTCGGTCAATTCCTTGTCGGTGAACACCGCGCTGTAAAACGCACTGGCGCCTTCCGCCAGCAGGCGCTCGCGGATCGCCACCAGGGTGTGGCCCTGATCCAGGATGTCATCGAGGATCAAGACCACTCGCCCTTGCACCGGGGTCTTGGGCAACACTTTCCATTCGATCTCACCGCCCGAGGTAGCGCCCCGGTAGCGGGTTGCGTGCAGGTAGTCGAACTCGAGGGGAAAACGCAGCAACGGCAGCAACTGGCCGGTAAACACTACGCCGCCGCCCATCACCGAAATCACAATCGGGAATCGATCCCCCAGTGCCCGCGTGATGTCGCCCGCCACACGTTCGATGGCGGCGCGCGAGGCCGCCTCATCGCAGATCACTTCGGCCTGACGCAACACCTCCCAGGCTTCACGCGGTTCAAGCATCTTGGTTTGACTCCTTGTCCTTGAGGAAGCGCGCCAGGCCCTCTCCGATTTCGGGATGGCGCAGCCCCAGCATGATGTTGGCCTTCAGGTAACCCAGCTTCGACCCGCAATCGTAGCGTATCCCCTCGAAGCGATACCCCACCGCGCCCTCGCGGGCCAGTGCAGCGGCGATGCCATCAGTCAGCTGAATCTCGCCCCCGGCGCCAGGTTTCACGCGCTCTAGTTCCTCGAACACAGCCGGGGTGAGGATGTAGCGGCCGATCACGCCCAGATTGGAGGGTGCGTCCTGTGGCTTGGGCTTTTCCACGATGCGCTCCAGCCGAATGATGCGCTCCCCCTCGGGCTTGCCGGCGATGACGCCATAGCTGCCCGTTTCATTGCGGTCGATCTGCTGTACCGCCACCACGGAGCAGTGCTCTTGCTCGAACGTTTCCACCATCTGCCGCAAGGCAGGCACCCCGGCGTCGATGAGGTCATCGGCGAGGATCACGGCGAATGGCTCATTGCCTACGACCGGGCGTGCGCACAGCACGGCGTGCCCCAGCCCCAGCGCTTCCGTCTGCCGGACATAGGTGCAACTGACATGAGTCGGTACGATGTTGCGCACCTGCGCCAGCAAGGCGGTGCGTCCACGCGCTTCGAGTTCCGTCTCCAGCTCGTAGGCCTTATCGAAGTGGTCCTCGATCGCGCGTTTGTTGCGGCCTGTGATGAAGATCAGCTGGGTCACACCCGCGGCCACGGCCTCCTCCACGGCGTACTGAATTAGGGGTTTGTCGACGACCGGCAGCATCTCCTTCGGGCTGGCCTTGGTCGCGGGCAGGAAGCGCGTCCCCATGCCGGCGACAGGAAAGACTGCTTTGGTGACCTTCATCATGTTCAACCTTTCGTTGTTGTGCACCGGCAGCTAGTTACTCGCGCCACGTGACAACAATTCGAGAAACTCCGCCTCGCTCAGGACGGTGACACCCAGTTCCCGCGCCTTTGCCAACTTACCGCCTGCATCAGCGCCCGCCACCACACCGTACGTTTTCTTCGATACGCTGCCGGCCACCTTGGCACCCAGCGCCAGCAAGCGTTCGGCCGCCTGCTCGCGTGTCATGGACTCGAGCGTCCCGGTCAGCACAAAGGTCTGCCCCGTCAGGCCACCAGTGGCGGCGCGCACCGGGTGCGCTTCCACTGAGAGTTCATTGGCCAACGCATCGACCACCCCGACAATCGCGGGTGCGGCGAAGAAGTCCAGAACAGATTGCGCTACCACCGGACCCACATCGGGCACACGCAGCAAAGACTCCAGGGGTGCACGCCGCACCGCATCGAGGCTGCCAAAGTGCAGCGCCAGATCGCGTGCGGTGCTCTCGCCAACATTGCGGATGCCCAGTGCATGGATGAGTCGGGCCAGAGGCACCCGCCGGCTGTGATCGATGGCGCCGACCAGATTGGCGGCGGACTTCTCGCCCATGCGATCGAGCTCCGCCAGTTGTGGCACCGTCAGTTTGTAAAGGTCGGCGGGCGTGCGGACCCAGTCCTTGTCCACCAGCTGGTCGACGATTTTTTCGCCCAACCCCTCGATGTCCACGGCGCGACGCGAGGCGAAGTGCAGCAGCGCTTGCTTGCGTTGCGCCGCACAGGTCAGGCCGGCGGTGCAGCGCGACACCGCCTCCTGCTCGATACGCTCGACCATCGAGTCACACACCGGGCAACGCACTGGCATGACAAACTCGCGGGCGTCGGCAGGTCGTTGCTCGATGACCACGCGCACGACCTCGGGAATCACATCGCCGGCCCGCCGCACCACCACACGATCGCCGATGCGCACATCCTTGCGGCGCACCTCGTCTTCGTTGTGCAAGGTGGCGTTGGTGACGGTCACGCCGCCGACAAACACCGGTTCGAGCCGCGCCACCGGAGTCAGCGCGCCCGTGCGGCCCACCTGCACATCGATATCCAGCACGCGTGTGGTGGCCTCTTCTGCCGGGAACTTGTGCGCTACGGCGAAGCGCGGCGCGCGCGAGACAAATCCCAGGCGTTGCTGCGCATCGAGGGCGTCGACCTTGTAGACCACGCCATCGATGTCGTAAGGCAGATTCGCGCGCGCAGCGCCGATGCGGCGATAGTAGTCCAGCAGCCCGTCAACACCGCGCACCACCGCGCGCCCTGGCGCCACCGGCAAGCCCCGTCGCGCCAGATAGTCCACTTGATGGCTGTGCGCATCGACTGGCAGATCGCCCGCCTGCGACACGCCGATGGCATAGGCAAAGAAACGTAGCGGTCGGGTGGCGGTGATGCGCGCGTCGAGCTGGCGCAAGGCGCCCGCGGCGGCATTGCGCGGATTGACAAACTCCTTCTCGCCCTGCGCGCGCTGCTGTGCATTCATGGCGGCGAAGTCGGCCTTGAACATGAGCACTTCGCCTCGCACTTCCAGCACGGCAGGCGGCGTTTCGCCCCTGAGGCGTAGCGGAATGCTGCGTATGGTGCGCAGATTGGCGCTGACATTCTCACCAACACTGCCGTCGCCTCGGGTAGCACCTTGTATCAACACGCCCTGCTCGTAGCGCAGGCTCACCGCCAGACCGTCGAACTTCGGCTCGACGGCGTACGCCACCACATCGACACCTAGTGCCTCACGCACGCGGCGATCGAAATTCTCCACGTCCGAATCGTCGAACGCGTTGTTCAGCGACAGCATGGGGAGATCGTGGCGGACCTGATCGAAAGCGCGGGCCGGCGTGGCGCCCACCCGCTGCGTGGGTGAATCCGTGCTGAGCAATTCGGGATGCGCGGTTTCCAGTGACTGCAACTCCCGGAACAGCGCGTCGTACTCGGCATCGCTGATGTGCGGACTGTCCTCGATGTAGTACAGCCGGTTGTGGTGTTCGAGTTCGGCGCGCAAGCGCGCCACCCGCAGCGCCGGGTCTTCCACCACGCGCGCGCTTTACTGGAACAGCCGCTGTGCCACGGCGCTGCCGGCGGGGATTCCGCGGGCATCCATCTCGTCGTAGATTTTCTTCAAGGTCTGGCGGATGGAATCAAGACCGGCATCACTGACGCCGGCGCCGTTGTCGTCGACCACCGCGCCACCCATGGTATGAGCCAGATTGCGGGCATGCACGACGAGCTTGTCAAAGGCCTGGACACCGTGGGGCACGCTGGGCGCATCCATCAGCAAGGTCACGCCCTTGGTGGTCAGCGCACGAATCCGTTCCGGCAGGAAACCGGGGCTTTCCTGACTCTCCATGGTGATCATGGCAATTCCCTGATCATCATTGAGCTGAAACACACCGTTGGGGCGCAGTTGAAATCCTCCTGCCTCCGCCCAGGCCCGCAGTTTGGTGCCGGCGAAGGGACCGGACTTTTGGGCCACCACGTTCAGCCCCACCACCACGTCGGCTTTCTGGCAGAAACTCTCCAGTTGCGCAGCCTTCTGCACATAGGCTTCCGGATCCGGGCCCTCCACATTGGCCTCCACTTCCGCCGCACAGCGCTCGAACGCACGACGGAAGGTCAGCAGATCCTCGCGGCTCACCATACCGCTGCGCGATACCAGTTGCAGGGTCGCGCGCACGCGGCCAAAGCGCGCCGCGCCCAGAATATCCAGGGGCAGCCACTCGCCCTCGTAGGCCCCCCACAAGTGCACACGCTTGGACAGATCGCTCAATTGCTTGAGGAACTTGTCCAGGCTGCCATGCGACACCGGGGCGTGTGCCACCAGATCCAGCTGGTAATCGAGCAGGTCACTGCCGGCCGGTGCCGACTCGACCACCGCCCGCGCGGGCGGAGCCGGTGTGGGCTCCGCCGTTTGCTCGCGTGGCAGGGCGCGGCGGTCGGCACGCAGTTCAGAGGTGATGCGCTCCTTGAGCAGATCGATCTCATGGGCCGGACTGCTGGGCTTCTCGGCCACATCCGGCAGGGCATCGCCCTGGAACTGCGGTTCGATGCGATCTCGTACCCGCGCCGCTGGCGCCGGCGGCGGGGTATTGCTGTCGTTGAGCAGCACGTCGGCATGGCGTTGCTGGAAAGCGGACTCCGCGCGCTGTCGATAACGCCGCTCCTGCCATCGATTGAAAATATAGATGGCAGCGATGATCAGGATGCCTAGCCCGACTAACGCGATGTGCAGTTTGCTCATGAATATTCCTGAACGGCTTGATGGGTGATAGGGCTCCGGGGCAGCTCGCGTTGCCGCGCGCACTTTCCTGGACACCCCTTGTATGTTGCCATGCGACGGACCGGTTTCATGCCGCTACCTCCGAGCGCATGCGCACCGCTTCATCCACGTCGACAGCAACGATGCGCGACACCCCTTGTTCGGCCATGGTGACCCCAATAAGTTGCTGCGCCATTTCCATAGCGATCTTATTGTGGCTGATGTAGAGGAACTGGGTCTGCTCCGCCATGCGCTGCACCAGTCGGCAGAACCGCACTGTATTGCTGTCGTCGAGCGGGGCATCGACCTCATCGAGCAGACAGAACGGCGCCGGATTGAGCTGAAACAGGGAAAACACCAGGGCCACGGCGGTAAGCGCCTTCTCTCCACCCGACAGCAAATGGATGGAGGTGTTGCGCTTGCCCGGCGGACGCGCGATCACCTGCACACCACAATCGAGGATTTCTTCGCCGGTCATTTCCAGTCGCGCCTCGCCGCCGCCAAAGAGCTGAGGGAACATCTCGCCAAAATGGCGATTCACTTCATCGAAGGTGTGACGCAAGCGCTCGCGGGTCTCGCGATCGATCTTGCGGATGGCATCTTCAAGCGTAGCGATGGCCTCGTTCAGGTCGCGGTCCTGGGCTTCGAGGTAGTTCTTGCGTGTGCGGGCTGTCTCCAGTTCTTCCAGAGCGGCCAGGTTGACCGCACCCAGCGACTGGATTTCTTCGCTCAGACGTGCAATGTCCGCTTGCAGCGCGTTGGCCCGCACGCCCTTGACGAGTCGGGTAGCAAGTTCCTCTTCAACAGCGCCCGCTTCGGTCAACTGAGTAGCGTAATTTTCTTCCGCCAGCCGCGCCTCTTGTTCCTTGAGGCGCAATTCGCCCTGGCGCTCGGTCAGCGGCCCGATGCCTTGCTGCGCGTTCATGCGGCCACTATCCAGATCGCGCTGTGCGCCGTCTTTTTCCTCCACGGCCGCGCGGCATTGAGCGAGTGTCCCTTCGCGCTCCGCCTGCAGCGCCAGTGCCTGCTGCAGCGAGGCATCCAGACTGGCTTCGTCCAGGGTCGCGAGTTCGGCACGTGCGCTGTCGCGCAGGCCGCTCAACCGGTCCAGCCCCGCTGCAACCTGTTGCAGCGCTGCATCGAGATCGATGATCTTTTGCCGCACCACGCGCTCGCCAAATTCGCGCTCGCGCAATTGCGCAACAGCGCCCTGATGGGTCTCCTGTGCCACTTTGAGACGTTCAGCCGCAGCTTCGTGGGATTGGCGCGCCGCTTCGAGCTGGGACTCGGCTACCACCTCCTGCTCGCTCAACCGGGTCACTGCCTGTTCGGCATCGTGTCGAATGGCGTGTTCGCGCGCGTTCTCTGCATCGATCGACGCCAGGTCGGCGTCAAGCTGGTCCACCCGCTGATTGAGCCGATCGGCCTGCTCGGACCCGCGCACGAAAGCCAGTTCCTCGGTGTGCCTGACGCGCTGGGCTTCGTCACGACACTCGCGCGCGGCCTGGAGCTCAGCGCGGCAGGCGCTCAAGGCTTCCTGTGCCAGCTCCACCTGCCGGGCGCCGGTCTGAGCACGTTGGGTCAACTGCACCCGGCGCCGCTGTAATTCTTCGATCTCGTGCTGACGCGCCAGGATGCCGTGGACCTCGGAATCCTCGGCGTGAAAGCTCACGCTGACAGCGGTGAACACATGCCCTTCGGGGCATACCAGCCGCGCGCCCGGCGGCAAGTCGGCGCGAATGCGAAAACCCTCGGCGGCACTGTCCACCATATAGATCTGATCCAGCCAATCGGCCAGGATGGCGCCCAAGGTGCTGTCGCGCACCTCGACGCAGTCGAGCAGTAGCGCGCGGCCATTCCACGACCCGGCTTGGCGCTCCCGTGCGCGCCTCTCAAAAAATGACACCTTGCCAGGCGGCGGTTGTTGCAACCAGGCTTCCGCCTGCACCAGGTCCGCAAGCGCAATACCGTTCAGACGCTCGCGCAGCACCGCCTCCAGCGCGTTCTCCCAACCTGGACGGATACTCAGTCCCTGCCACAGGCGATAGAGGCTGTCGAGCTGCCGCTGATCGAGCCAGGCGTGCATCTCGCCCGACCGGCTCACCCGGCGTTGCAGCAAATCGAGCGCCTGATGCCGAGCATCAAGCACGCCCAACTCACGCTGGACCGTTTCGCTCTCTTGGGTGGCGGCCTTAAGTGCCTGCTCCAAGGGCGACACCCGGCCATCCACGACGCTGACGGCATCGCGCGCAGTCAGCAAGGTCTCGTTGCTGGCCTCCAGGCGAGCCTTGAGATCCGCTACCTCGCGCGGATCCGGCCGTTGCACGCCGTCGCGTTCCTGCCGCAGACGGCTTCGGCGGGCTTCTAGTTGCTCCAGAGCCCGTTCCGTATGACTGACGCGGGTGCGTTCTACGCCCAGTTCGCGCTGCACGCGCGCTACCTGCTGTTGGGATTCATCCAGATGCTGGCGGCTGCCGGCCTGTGCCTGCTCGGCCGCCGGCAGTGCCCCTGCGGCGTCCTCGGCGCGGCCTTGCGCGATCGTGACTTCACGCTGAGCCGCATCCACGGCCAAACGCTGATCCGCGAGGCTGCTTTCTATGGTGGCACGCCGGCTCTGTGCCTGCGTCAGCTCGGTTTCGCTGTCCTGCAACTGCGCCTGCAGTCGTTTGCGGTTTTGACGCAAGTATTCGAGGTTCTGCTCAAGACGCGCCACTGCCGAGTTGGCTTCATACAACCCACCCTGTGCCCGCTGCAGCTGGTCGCTGGCGTCATGATAGGCCTGACGCGCGGTTTCCAGCTGGCTCTCGAGCTGGCGCAGTTTGGCAATGAGGGCTTCGAGCTCAACGCCGACCGATTCGAGTTCATTGGCGTGGCGCTTGCGCTGCTGAGCGGCTTCTTGGCGGCGCATGAACCAAAGCAGGTGCTGGGTATTCTTGAGCTCGGCCTCGAGGTTGCGGAAGCGGGCCGCCACTTCAGCCTGCCCTTCCAGCCGCTCCAGGTTGCGGGTTAGTTCCTGCAGGATGTCGCCTACCCGCGCCAGGTTCTCTCGGGTGTCGGAAAGGCGATCCTCGGTCTCCTTGCGACGCTCGCGATACTTGGAGATGCCGGCGGCCTCTTCCAGAAAGTTGCGCATATCCTCTGGGCGCGCCTCGATGATGCGCGAAATCATCCCCTGCTCGATGATGGCGTAGGCCCGCCCGCCCAGACCAGTACCCAGGAACATGTCGGCCACGTCGCGCCGGCGAACATGCTGGTTGTTGATGAAATAGCTCGACTCGCCGTTGCGCTCCAGCACGCGCTTGACCGAAATCTCGGCGTAGCGCGACCAGGCGCCGCCGGCGCGGCCCAGGCTGTTATCGAAAATGAGTTCCACACTGGCCCGGCTCACGGGCTTGCGCTGGCTGGAACCATTGAAAATGACGTCCTGCATAGTCTCGCCACGCAGATGCTTGGCGGAGGATTCCCCCAGCACCCAGCGCACGGCGTCGATGACGTTGGACTTGCCGCAGCCGTTAGGGCCGACAACACCTACCAGGCTGTTGGGGACAGGAATGTGGGTCGGATCAACGAATGACTTGAATCCGGCAAGCTTGATGTGCGCGAGGCGCAATTTACTCTGGGCCTGAAGAGAAGTACACGTATCGCGGCAAGGTCGTCCTCCGCCCGCTTTGCCCGCCACAATGACCGATGCAAAACAGGCACATGACGACAATGCCCCCGCATTCCGGCGTTTGCCGGTGAGCCGTGGCGCCGACCACCGCCCCGGATAAGACAAGCGCCTGGTTCCGTACCGGCCAGGCGCTCTATGCAACCGCCATCATTCTAACGAAAGACCTCCCCCGATGGACAACGCAAGCGCCCTTGCCGTTGGACTCGTTGGCCGGATCATCGAGCATGGGTGGAACAAATTCGCCGGCCTGGGAAATTCTTGGCACAACTGCCGGGCATGACCCCGTCAGCGGCTGCCAGCGCGTTTGCCCTTGCTCGCTCCTTTGGCCAAACCAAAGGCTAGGACCACCAGTACGACCAGCGCCCCAACCGCCCAGGGTTGCCGCGCGCCGGCCGAATCAGCGTCGATCAAGGCCATCAAACCCGGGAACCTGTTTGGTAGATCGACGTCCGCGCCCAGGCTCACGATCCACTCTTGGCGCGGCGGTGTCGGCGTAGCGACCATGCCTGGACTGGGTCGCCCGTCTAGGTTCCACACCCGCACATCGGTCTGGTGGTAGCTCACGGTGATAAGCCTCTTGTGGCCACAGGTGAGCGCGTCGATTTTCGCCGTACTGGCGCGAATGCTTCGCAGCGGCGTACTACCGCGCACGGCCCATAGATGGATTCGGCCGTCGTCAGTGCCGGTGACGACGAGTTCGCCCAGCGCACAGACCGCGGTGACTTCGCTGGCGTGTTCGAAGGCCAAGGGCTCGCCGTTGCGGGTGGCCCACAACAGGGCATGCCGGCTGGCACGTCCAATCACCCAGCGCGCATCGGTTGAAATGGACTGTGGGTTGTAGGGTGCTTCAATCGCAATCCGGCGTTCCGGTTTTCCGTCACGCCACCACTGGATGTCCTGACGGGTCGCGGTCACGACGGCGCCGTCATCGGCCAGCGCGATGGCGCTGACGTCCGTGTGAGGCAGTTGCGTGATCTGCCTGCTGGTGAGATCGGCCACGTGACCCCGCTCGAAACTCTCCACAAACGCTGCGCGATTCCCCCGCGCGACAAAGGACTCTACGCCCTTCTCCGAAATACGCCAGGGCGCCGCGACCGGGTCGAAGAAAAACAACGACGATGGACCTGAAGTCAACGCCACGACCTTATCGTTCTCGGCGTACCAGGCCACCTGAGTAAAGCCAAAGCCCCACTGCCGCGAGTCGGGCGCGTCGCGACGTTTGTTCTCGCCATAGGTCTGCATTTGCTCGCCCGTCAATGCATTCCAACGCTCCGCGATAGTGGCACTGGCGGTTAGGACCTGGGATTCATCATGATTCCAAGTCGCCGCAAGGATCTGTCGCCCGCTCCGGTACGACACGCCATAGGGCGAACTTATGAATCGCGCGATATAGCCTTGGGGGCGCTGGGCCTCGTCTAGCTGTGCCAGGGCCATCTCGTTGTAGCGCATGCCACGCCACTGGGTCAGAAACTCGTAGGGGTCAGGCTGCGCCCGCCAAGCCAGTTCCTCGCGCATGAGCACCAGGTAACTCGGCAGAAACAGGATGGCCAATATGGGCGGCAGGCCCAACAGCAGCAGCACCAGCGCGCGCATCATGCCGTCACCTGCGCCCGTGTATCGCCTGCCGGCGCCAGCCGGCTGGAAAGCAGACTCGCCGTCACGATCAGAGCACCGCCCAGCCATTCGCGCGGCGTCATCGCTTCACCCGCCAGGTAGTATGCGCCGATGGCCGCCACCACCAGCTCAAACAACAGAATGACGATGGCCTGGGTGGCGCTGGTCCGATCCAGTCCGTACTGCACCGCCAGGTTGGTACCCAGGATGACGACACCGACGATGACCACCAGCGCCCAATGCGCGCCATCTAGCGGCGGCAGCAGCTGCGTCGCGGGCGACAGCAGACTCCACAACAAGGCCAAGGCCGTGACGCAGACAAACACCGCCAGCGACTTGATTTGGATACTGAGCGCGGAGGCCTGCCGGATGAGGACATTGCTCAGCGCGAAGGCCATGCCCGCGGACAAGCCGAGCCACTC
>Ga0194132_10005346_pt1 | contig 20917 bp, 18 predicted proteins | sample TA2KigOf80mmetaG_FD_148612 | JGI IMG/M metagenome (GOLD analysis project Ga0194132, IMG submission 148612) | Freshwater microbial communities from Lake Tanganyika, Tanzania - TA2015054 Kigoma Offshore 80m | ecosystem: Environmental > Aquatic > Freshwater > Lake | place: Tanzania: Lake... | reverse complement strand
AACCCGACGGCCGAATGGGTCGCTCGACAGGTCACTGAGGCTTTTCCTTGGGACGGCGCACCCAAATACCTCATTCGTGATCGCGATCGTATCTATGGCGCCGTGTTCAGACGTCGCTTACAGGCGATGGGCATCCGAGACCACCCCACCGCGCCGCGGTCGCCCTGGCAGAACCCGTATGCCGAACGTTTGATCGGGTCGATCCGACGCGAATGCCTCGACCATGTCGTCGTTATGGGTGCAGCGCACCTGCGCCGGCTTCTTCGATCCTACGATGCCTACTACAACCAGGCTCGAACGCACCGCTCGTTGGCCAAGGACTGTCCGATCCTCCGGCCTATAAAAGCGTTTGGGACGATCTTCTCCCAGCCAGTGCTCGGTGGTCTGCATCATCAATATGCCCGGATATAACTCTCGGTACACACAGTCATCTCAGGTAGTTATCTGGGACAGCCCCTTAATTTAAACGTTTACGATCTATTTACGAATGCGTTGGGCGTCTACGCCTTGACGCTAGATGTGAAGAAATGGGGCGAGCGACCGGACTTGAACCGGCGACATCCAGATCCACAATCTGGCGCTCTAACCACCTGAGCTACGCCCGCCACCGGCGCCATACCTAAAGGCGGTCGCCGGCCCCGTCAAGGCGCCGGGCCAGCAGCGACTCCGGCCTAAAACGCCTCGGCCGGCATCTCCATCAGGGTCTTGCGGCCGGCGAGCACGGTTCTGAATAGCGTGTCGGTCTCCGGCAGCACGCGCTCGGTGAAGAATCGCGCCGTCATCACCTTGGCGGCGTAGAAACCGTCGGCATCCTGGCCGGCGGAGATCTTCTGCTGGGCAAGCTTCACTATCCGGCACCAGAGGAAGGCCATGACCACATGGCCGAAGAGCCGGAGATAGTCGGTCGCGCCGGAGACAGCCTCCTCGGGGTCCTTGAGCCCGCGCTCGGCGAGCTGCGCGGTCGCCTGCTGCAGCTTGGCGAAGGCCTTGGCCAGCGGCATTACGAACTCAGCGAGCTTGGCGTCGCTCGAATTCGCCTGAATGAAGGCGTCGACCGGATGAAAGAAGCGGCGCAGCAGCCGGCCCATGTTCTGCGGAAGCTTGCGTCCGACGAGGTCGAGCGCCTGGATGCCGTTGGTGCCCTCGTAGATCTGCGCGATGCGCGCATCGCGCACGAACTGCTCGACACCGTGCTCGCGGATGTAGCCGTGACCGCCATAGACCTGCTGCGCGGTCACCGTCGAGGCGAAGCCCTGGTCGGTGAGATAGGCCTTCACGACCGGCGTCAGAAGCTGCACCAGCTCGTCTGCCGCCTCGCGCTTGGCCGCGTCGGGGTGCTTGTCGGACTCGTCGAGCAGGCGCCCGACCCAATAGGCCATCACCCGCGCGCCCTCGGTGAAGGAGCGGATCGAGAGCAGATTCCTGCGCACATCGGGATGGACGATGATCGGATCGGCCGGCTTCGACGAATCCTTGGTGCCGGAGACCGAGCGTCCCTGGCCGCGCTCCTTGGCGTAGTCGCGCGCGTTCTGATAGGCGACCTCGGCGAGGCCGAGGCCCTGCACGCCGACTGAGAGCCGCGCCTCGTTCATCATCGTGAACATGCAACGCATGCCCTTGTGCGCGCCGCCGACCAGCCAGCCGACCGAGTTCTCGAAGTTGAGCACGCAGGTCGGCGAGGCCTTGATCCCCATCTTGTGCTCGAGCGCGCCGGTGGTGACGTTGTTGTGCACGCCGGGCTTGCCGTCGGTCATCGGCAGACGCTTCGGCACCAGGAAGAGGCTGATGCCGCGGATACCTTCCGGCGCGTCCGGCAGCTTCGCCAGCACCAGATGGATGATGTTGTCGGTGAAGTCGTGGTCGCCGCAGGAGATGAAGATCTTGGTGCCCGTGATGGCGTAGCTGCCGTCGCCCTTCGGCACCGCCTTGGTACGGATGAGCCCGAGATCGGTGCCGCATTGCGGCTCGGTCAGGCACATGGTGCCGGTCCATTCGCCGGTCGCGAGCTTCGGCAGGTATCCCCGCTTGAGGTCTTCATTTCCATGCGCGCGGATCGCGGCATAGGCGCCGTTGGAGAGCCCGGGGAACATGCCGAAGGCGAGGTTCGCCGAGCAGAACATCTCCTTCACCACGTTGTGGAGAAGGCGCGGCATCCCCTGCCCGCCATCCTCGACCGCGCATGGCATGCCGACCCAGCCGCCCTCGCGGAATGCCTCGTAGGCCTCCTTGAAACCCTTCGGCGTGCGCACGACGCCGTTTTCGAGCACCGATCCTTCCTCGTCGCCGGAGCGGTTCAGCGGCTGCAGAACCTCCTCGCAGATCTGCGCCGCCGCATCGAGAATGGCGTCCGCCGTCTCCGGTCCATACTCTTCGTCGCCCGGCAGTGGATCGGAATCCGCCAGCACTTCGTTGAGCACGAAGCGGATGTCGCGGAGCGGCGCCTTGTAGGTTGCCATCGCTAGTTCCTCAGCGGCTTTCCGGTGGTGAGCATGTGCTCCATGCGCGCAAGGGTCCCTTCGGTCTTGACCAGGCGCATGAAGGCCTGGCGTTCGAGCGCGTAGAGCTTGTCCTCGCCGATTGGATCGATGTGGTCGGCATCCTCGCCGCCGGTCACGACCTTCGCCAGCTCGGCGACCACGACTTGGTCGTGTCTGGTGACCTTGCCCTGGAGCGCAAGCCCCTCGACCTGGAGCGAGATCGCGGCAACGCCGGTCGGTCCCGGCAGGCGCAGCTCCTGCGGCTCCGGTGCCTTGTAGCGCTTGGCGAGCCTGAGCGCGGTCTCCTTGGCGTCGGCCAGCAGTCGATCGCGGTTCATCGTGATGCCGTCCGCCGGCCTGAGGAAGCCGAGTTCCTTCGACTCATGCGCCGACTTGCCGACCTTGGCCATCGCCACGGTCTCGAAAGCCTTCGCCACCGGCGGCATCGGCCCCTTCGGCATGCCCGGCATCGTCGCCCACCGCGTCAGCAGCTCCTTCGAGCCGCCCCAGCCGGGCACGAGGCCGACGCCGCACTCGACCAGCCCGATATAGCTCTCGGCATGTGCCTGGATCGCCGAGCAGTGCAGCAGCACTTCGCAGCCGCCGCCGAGCGCCATCCCCGAGGGTGCACCGACCGAGGGGAAGGGCGCGTATTTGAGCGCCTTGAAGGTCTTCTGCCCCTGGTCGACGAGCTGATCGATCGCCGGCCACAGCGCGACATTGGCGGCGAAGAGCGCGAGGCCGAGATTGGCGCCGACCGAGAAATTGTCGGAGTCGTTGTGGATGACGAGCGCCTTGTAGCTCTTCGCCACCGTGTCGACCGCCTTCTTCACCATGCCGAGCAGGTCGGCATCGAAGGCATTCATCTTGGTGTGGAACTCAAGGCAGGCGACGCCGTCGCCGAGATCCCAGAGGCTCGCCGCCCTGTTGCCGACGATCGGTTGCTTGCCGCGCTTGACGTCGGCAAGCAGCAGAACGCCAGGCCGACGTACGATCTCGCGATAGGCGCCGTCGGTGCCGAGATGCTCGACCGTCGAGCCCTGCAGTCGATAGAAACTACCGGCATCCGCCGCGGTCTTCAGCAGCGCCGGCACCGCCCGGCCCTCGCCAGCGAGCTTCTCAGCGAACCACTTGGCGCCGAGCTGGTCGATCATCTCGAACGGCCCGCGCTTCCAGGCGTAGCCGAGGCGCATCGCCTCGTCGACCGCGGTCACCTGATCGGCGATGTCGGGCACGAGCGAGACGGCGTAGGAGAGCGTGTCGCGCAGCACCGCCCAGGCGTAGCGGCCGCCTTTGTCGGGGTGCTCGGCCAGCACCTTCAAGCCTTTGCGCGCCGCTTCGACGGAGTCGATCCGCGGCCTGCCCGCCGGATGATAGGTGCCTGTCATGAGGTTGATCGCCTCCTTGACGCGCGAGCCGTCGGCGCCTTTGGCAAGGCGATAAAAGCCGCCCTTGCCCTTCCGGCCGGTATAGCCGTCAGCGATCATCTTCTCGAACAGTGCCTGCGGCCGATAGATGCGGCGGTAGTCATCGCCTTCGGGGAGCGTCGCAAGCAGGCTCTTCGACACATGCGGCATCAGGTCGAGGCCGACGAGGTCGAGAAGGCCGAAGATGCCGGTTTTCGGAATCCCCATCGGCCGTCCGGCCACGGCATCCGCCTCCTCGACCGAGAGACCCTGGTCGATCGCGTGATTGATCGCCGCCTGAATCCAGTATGTCCCGATCCGGTTGGCGATGAAGCCCGGCGTGTCTTTGCAGTCGACCACGCCCTTGCCGAGCGCGTAGTCGCAGAAATCGCGGATAATCTCGACCGCCTTCGGCTTCGTGTCGGGGCCGGCGACGATCTCCAGCAGGCGCATGTAGCGCGGCGGATTGAAGAAATGCGTGATGAGGAAGTCCTTGGCGAAGCGCTTCGGCATCCCCTTGGTCAGGTTCTGAAGCGGGATCGTCGAGGTGTTGGACGAGACGATCGAACCGGCCTTCCGGTGCGCCTCGATCTTCCTGTAGACGTCCTGCTTGATCTGGAGGTTCTCGGCGACGACCTCGACGATCCAGTCACACTCGCCCAGGCGATCGAGATGGTCCTCGAGATTGCCGGGTGTGACCAGCCGAGCCGCGCCCGAGTGCATGAACGGTGCCGGGTCGGTCTTGATCAGGCGCTGGATCGCGCCTTCGGCGACGGCGTTCCGGTTGCCGCCGTCCTTCGGCACGATGTCGAGCAGATGCACGGGCACGCCGGCATTGGCGACGTGGGCGGCGATGCCGCCGCCCATCACGCCAGAGCCGATGACGCCGACGCGGCCGATCTTGAGCTTCGGCCCAGTTCCACTTCTTGAGGGCATCAGACGGCTTCCAGGACGGTCGCGATGCCCTGGCCGCCGCCGATGCATTGCGTCGACAGCGCCAGGCCCTTGCCTTCGCGCTTCAGGAGTGCTGCCGCCTTGCCGGTGATGCGCGCGCCGGTGGCGCCGAGCGGATGGCCGAGCGCGATCGCGCCGCCGTCGAGATTCACTTTCTCCACCGGGATGTCGAGGTCGCGCATGGAGGCGATCGCCTGCGAGGCGAAAGCTTCGTTGAGCTCGACAATATCGAGATCCTTGGCGGCGATGCCGGCGCGTTTGAGCGCCTTCTTGCTGGCGCCGATGGGACCTAAGCCCATCACTTCCGGCGCACAGCCGGCGACCGCGATGGCGCGGATCTTGGCGAGCGGCTTGAGCCCATGCGCCTTTGCATAGTCTTCGGACGTGACCAGCACAGCCGACGCGCCGTCGGTCAGCGGCGAGGAGGTGCCGGCGGTCACGGTCCCTTCCTCCATGAAGGCGGGTTTGAGGCCGGCGAGCGCTTCCTTGCTGGTGCCGGCACGGATGCAGCCGTCCTTGGCGACGCCGTTGATGGCGACGATCTCGGCATCGAGCCGGCCGCCGGCCTGGGCGGCGGCGGCCTTAGCGTGGCTTCCGACCGCGAACTCCTCCTGCTCGGATCGGGTGATCTGATACTGGCGCGCAACATTCTCGGCCGTCTGTCCCATCGACATGTAGGCGGCCGGCATATCCTTCATCAGCTTCGGGCTCGGCATCGGGTTGTAGCCGCCCATCGGCACGCGGGTCATCGACTCGATCCCGCCGCAGACGAAGACCTCTCCGGCATTCATCTGGATGGCGCCCGCAGCCATGTGGATTGCCTGCATCGAGGAGCCGCAGAAGCGGTTGACGGTCGCACCCGCCGCCGAGATCGGCAGATGGCCGAGCAGCCCGATCAGCCGTCCGACATTGAAGCCCTGCTCTCCTTCCGGGAAGGCGCAGCCGACGATCACGTCCTCGATGTCCTGCGCCGGGAGACCGGTCTGCTTGATCAAGGCCTCGATGACCTGGGCTGCCATCTCGTCGGGCCGCACCTTGCGGAGCTCGCCTTTGTGGGCGAAGTGAAACGGCGAGCGGGCATAACCCGCGATCACCACATTGCGCATGAGGCGTTCTCCAGTCTCTTTGACGTCGGATACTAGCGCGCGGGCCGGCTTAACGCGAACGGGCGTATCTCGGGTCCCAATTGTCCTCGGAGCGCACGAGGCAGAACGGCGTTGGGGCATGGTAGAAATAATAAACCTTCGAGCGATCGGCGAGCTTCTGCGGATCGACCAGCCCAAGCCCATGACCGAAGCCGACGCCGAGCGTGGCGTTCTTCGACACCGCCACCATCTTGCTCGGCTTGAGCTCCTTGAAGAGGCCGCGTTGGCAGGCTTCGCTCATTTGCCGGTCGAGCTTGCCGAGACTGGTCCAGTCTCCCTGGACGCGCTTGACCACGACTCCCGCAGGATGCTCGTCGGGGCGGAACATCGGCGGGGGGACGGCCTGCTCGAGAGGCATGCCCATGGGCGGCGCCATGTGACTCGGGGCCGTGCGCCACAGCGAGTTGCGCGACGCGTCGGTCGCCCAGGCGGGATCGGCGAAGAAGGGCAGGAAGAGCGAGGTAAGGACGAGCTGACGCGCGGCCGCTAGGCTCGAATTCCGGGTGGGCGGGCGCGGCCGGCGGCAGGGATCACTGCCGTCGCTTCGATTTCCACCTTGGCTTGATCTTCCAGTAATGACTTCACCTCGAACAGCGACATGGTCGGGTAGTGGTTGCCCATCACCTCGCGATAGACTGCACCAATCTCCTTAACGCTTGCTTTATATTCTTCCTTATCAATTATATACCACGTCATCCTCACAATATGATGAGGCTTAGCGTCGGCCTCCTCAATGACGGCGATCACATTCGCCAGCGCCTGGTGGACCTGACCCGCTAAATCCTTGGTTTCGAATATCTCTTCGGCATTCCAGCCGATCTGCCCGGCAACGAAGACGAGCCGGCCCTGAGCCTCGATGCCGTTGGCGTAGCCTTTCGGTCGCTTCCACCCCTTAGGCAGCAGGGTCCGCATTATTTTTTGGACGCGGCCGACTGGTAGTTGGCGACCTTGACCCGCAGTTCGGGCGGAATCGCTACGCTCTTGCCCGCCGCGTCAGTGGTGACAAGGACCTGGGTGAGAACCAGACGCTCTAGGTTGTCGGCGCTGGCGCTCAGCTTGATCCGGATCGACGAGCGGCCGAGAGCTTCGACGCCGACCGACCAGGTCAGCACCTCACCCATGCGGCTGGGCCGGTTGAAATCGACCGTCAGGTGCACGGTCGGCAGCGCGATCTTCTTGGCCGTCAGCAGATCGCCCAGAGGCTCGCGCAGGCTCTGGGCGAACCAATCCTCGACCACGGCCTGGGCCATCTTGAAGTAGTTTGGATAGTCGACGATCCCCGCCGGATCGCAGTCCGAGAAGCGGATCGTCGATTTGGTCGAGAACAGGGCCATTATCAGACACCGAGATAGCGTTCGGAAACCGAGGGGTCGCGGGCGAGCGCGTTGCCGTCGCCGGACCACACCACGCGCCCTTTCTCGATGATGACGTGGTGCGTGGCAAGGGCGATCAGGGCCTGGACGTTCTTGTCGATGATCAGGATTGCCTGCCCCTCCCCTTTGAGCGCACCGAGGCAACGCCAAATCTCGGCCCGGATCAGCGGCGCCAGCCCCTCGGTCGCCTCGTCCAGAATCAGGAGCTTCGGGCTCGTCATCAGGGCGCGGCCGATCGCCAACATCTGCTGCTCGCCGCCTGAGAGCTGGGAGCCGAGGTTGCGCCGCCGCTCGGCCAGCCTGGGGAACAGCGCCCAGATCCGTTCGAGCGTCCAGGGCCGTTCGCCGCGCCGGATCGAGGTCGCGAGCAGGTTCTCCTCGACCGTCAGCGTCGGAAAAACCTGGCGCCCCTCAGGCACGAGCCCAAGCCCGGCACGCGCCGCGGCGTAAGACGGTCGGCCGGAGAGAACCGCTCCTTCGAAGGACACCCGGCCTGAGGCAGGCTTCAAAATGCCCATGATCGACTTGACCGCCGTGGTCTTGCCCATGCCGTTCCGGCCCATCAGCGTCACGACTTCACCGGCGCCGACTTCGAGCGAGAAGCCGAACAGCACCTGGCTCTGGCCATAGAAGGTGTCGATGCCGTTGACGGCGAGCATCAGGCCGCCTCGCCGAGATAGGCGCGTTTCACCTCGGCATCGGCGCGCACCTCTTCGGGGCGGCCGCTTGCAATGACCTTGCCGTAGACCAGGACCGAGATGCGGTCGGCGAGCCGGAACACGGCATCCATGTCGTGCTCGACCAGCAGCATCGCAACCGAGCCCTTGAGCCCGTCGAGCAACTCGATCATGCGCGCGGCGTCGACGGGTCCCATGCCGGCCATCGGCTCGTCGAGCAGGAGGAGCCGCGGCTCCAGCGCCAAGGCCAGCCCGATCTCAAGAGCGCGCTGTTCGCCATGAGCGAGCGCGCCGACCGGCACCTTCGCGCGGCCTCCCAGCCCGACGCGCGCGAGAACCTCCATCGCCGGCTCTTTCAAGCTCGGGTCGGCGCGCGCCGCGCGCCAGAAGCGGAAGCTATGTCCCTGACGCGCTTGGATCGCGAGCATTGCGTTCTCGAGCGCTGTGAAGCTCGGGATCAGGCAGGTCACCTGGAAAGACCGGGCGAGGCCCGCGCGCGCCCGGCGCGGCGCCGGCCCATGCGTGATGTCGGCGCCGTCGAAGACGATGCGCCCGGCATCGGGCAGCAGCTCGCCCGAGATCTCGGCGATCAGCGTGGTCTTGCCGGCACCGTTGGGACCGATGACCGCGTGGCACTCGCCCGCTGCGATGGCGAGGTCGACGCCGTCGGAGGCGGCGATGCCGCCGAAGCGTTTGATGACGCCCGCAACCGTCAGCAGCGGCTCAACCATGGCGGTCGCCGGCGATCCAGCCCCAGAGGCCGCGGCGCGCGAAGAGCACGACGAGGATGAGGATCGGCCCCAGGATCAGCATCCAGTGGATGGTCAGCGTCGCCAGGATCTCCTCGAGGACGAGCAGCACGACAGCACCGATAATGGGGCCGGTCAGCGTCGCCATGCCGCCGAGCACGACCATGACGATGACCTCGCCCGAACGCGTCCAGGCCATGTAGGAGGGGCTGACGAAGCTCGTCAGCGTCGCCAGCAGCGCGCCGGCGAGCCCGCAGACCGTGCCGGAAATCACGAAGGCGACCAGGCGGTAGCGATAGGGCGCAATGCCGAGCGCAATCGCACGGCGCTCGTTCCACTTGGCGCCTTCGAGTGCACGCCCGAAGCGCGAGCCGACGACGCGGTGCGCCAGAGTCAGCGTGGCAGCAAGCAGGATCAGAATGAGGTAATAGAGCTGAGTGCCGTTGTTGAGATCGATCGGGCCGATCGTACCGCGCCTGGCGATCGGCAGGCCGTCGTCACCGCCATAGGCCTTCAGGCTGACCGCGAGATAGAACAGCATCTGGGCGAAGGCGAGCGTGATCATGATGAAGTACATGCCGGAGGTGCGAAGCGAGACCGCACCGATGAACAGCGCGACCGCCGCCGAGGCAAGGATCGCCACGCCCCAGCGGATCGGCACGCTGTCGACGCCGTGATAGGCCAGAATGCCGACCGCATAGGCACCGACGCCGAGATAGGCAGCATGCCCGAAGCTGACCATGCCGCCGAATCCGAGCACGAGGTCGAGGCTGACGGCGGCAAGCGCGAAGATCATCACGCGCGCGAACAGCGTCAAGTAGAAGGGCTGATCGAACAGACCCGAGTAGACCGGGACGAGCGCCAGGAGCCCGAATAGGGCGAAGACAGCGATGCGCGGCCGGTCGATGGCGGAAACGCGCATCAGCCGCGCGCTCCGAACAGGCCGCGCGGACGGAAGGCGAGGATCGCCGCCATCAGCAGATAGATCAGCATCGAGGCGAGCGCCGGGCCGGCGGCGTTCGCGACCTGGCGGTTGAAGATCTCGCGCAGCAGGATCGGCAGGAAGGCCCGTCCGACGGTATCGACGATGCCGACCAGCACGGCCGCAACGAATGCGCCGCGAATGGAGCCGATGCCGCCGATGACGATGACGACGAAGGTCAGGATGAGGACGCCGTCGCCCATCGCCGACTCGACCGAGAGCAGCGGGGCGGCGAGCGCGCCGGCAAGCCCGGCGAGCGCGGCGCCGAGGCCGAAGACGAGCGTGAACAGGAGCCTGATGTCGACGCCGAGCGCGGCGACCATGATCGGGTTGGAGGCCCCGGCGCGGATCAGCATGCCGGTGCGTGTCTGCGTGACCAGCCAGGACAGGAATGCGGCGACGAGGAGTCCGGCGCCGATGATGACGAGGCGATAGACCGGATAAGGGGCGCCCGGCAGCAGCGCGACCGTGCCGGAAAGCGCCGAGGGCATGGCGACGAACAACGCCGCCGGGCCCCAGATCACGCGCACCAGCTCGTTGAAGAAGAGGATGAGCCCGAAGGTGCCGAGCACCTGGTCGAGGTGATCGCGGTCGTAGAGGCGTCGAAGCACGATCAGCTCGACCGCGACGCCGACCAGCAGCGTTGCCGGTACCGCGAGCAGCAAGGCGGCAACGAACGATCCAGTCCAGCCTTGGAATGCCGCCATCAGATAGGCGCCGACCATGTAGAGCGAGCCGTGCGCCAGGTTCACCAGGTTCATGATGCCGAAGACCAGCGTCAGCCCTGCCGCGAGCAGGAACAGCATGACGCCGAGTTGCAGGCCGTTCAGGGCCTGAACCAGGAGAAGAACGGGATCCATGGAGCTAGGTCTGCTCGGTGGAGGACGTCATCTCACCCCAGCCCTACCCTCCCCCGTCGAGGGGGAGGGTCACGAACGGAGGGCGATGGCCGCCCTACTTCATCGGGCAGTCTTTGGCGTAGGCATCCTTGTGATCGGTCAACACGGTCGAGCGGACCGAGGAAGCGAGCTTGCCGTCCGCGCCCTTGACCGTCTCCAGCAGGTAGAAGTTCTGGATGGGGATGTTGTTGTTGTTGAACTTGAGCTTGCCGCCGCGCACGGAATCGAAGCTCGCCTTTTTGATCGCTTCGGCGAGCGCCTTCTTGTCGGCGACCTTGCCGCCGGTGTCCTTGATCGCGGCGTTCAGAAGCAGCGCCGTGTCATAGGCCTGGGCCGAATAGGTCGAAGGCAGGTCGTTGTGCTTCTTGCGGTAGTCGGTGACGAACTTCTCGTTGACGGGGTTCTTAAGGTCGTAACCCCAGAAGGCCGTGATCTGCGTGCCGATGGCAGCGTCGCCCTGTGCCGGCAGCGTCGTCGAGTCGACGGTGAAGGCCGAGAACATCGGGATGTCCTTGATCAGCCCGGCCTGCCCGTATTGCTTGACGAAGTTGATGCCCATGCCGCCCGGGTAGAAGACGTAGACCGCATCCGGCTTGGCGGCGCGAAGCTGGGTGATCTCAGCCGAGTAGTCGAGCTGGTTGACAGTCGTGTAGACCTCGTCGGCGACCTTGCCCTGGTAGAATCGCTTGAATCCGGCGAGCGCGTCCTTGCCTGCCTGGTAGTTGGGCGCCATCAGGTAGACATTCTTGTAGCCCTTGTCCTGGACGTGCTTGCCCATCGCTTCATGTGCGCCGTCGTTCTGCCACGAAGTCGAGAAGAACAGCGGCGAGCATTGCGCGCCGGCGATCGGCGACGGCCCGGCATTCGAGCTGATGAAGGGAATGCCGGCTTCGATCACCGGCTTGTAGATCGCCATCATCACATTCGAGAAGATCACACCGGCCATGACATCGACGCGGTCGCGCTCGATCAGCTTCTTGGCAACCTGGAGCCCGACATCCGGCGCCAACCGGTCGTCCTCCTTGATCACCTCGACCGCGAGCCCGCCGAGCTTTCCGCCCGAATGCTCGATGCCGAGCATGAAGCCGTCATGGAGGTGCTGGCCGAGCACGCCGCCGGGGCCGGAGAAGGTGGCGATGAATCCGACCTTGACCTTGTCCTGCGCCATCGCAGGGCTCGCCAGCAGCAGCGCCGACAGCCCGAGACCGAGTATTCGTCCGATCATTCTTGCCTCCCTTTGGGCGCCGTCGGGCGCCGTTTCTTGGACATGTTAGCTCATTTTCTTCCCAAGACCAGCCGGCGGAAATCGGCCACCAGCTGCGTCAGGGACGGTTCATGCACATACATCATGTGGCCCGCTTCGTAATAGGTCATGTCGATCCGGGACGCGTCGATGCCGTTGCCGGCGATCGTGGTCTCGACCGCGAAGAACGGCGTCGCCAGGTCGTAGAGGCCGTTGGCCATCAACACCCGGAGCGCCGGGTTCTCGCGCTGCACGCGGCCGAGCTCGGGTGCCAGGTTGACATAGCCGGGCCAGCGAAGCTGCTGCTTGTCCTTGGGCCCGTACCAGTCCCAATTCTTGATCGCATCCATGCTGAAGACGTTGTAGGGCCGGTCCATCTCGACCGCGAGCGTGCGGGTCAGATAGTCGTTGATCGCCGCCGTATAGGCGCCGGCGATGGCGTGCCCGGCCGGATCGGATTCCGGGTGCTCGCCGGCATCGTCGTAGTCCTGGCCGAGATAGCGCGTGTCGAGACGTCCGACGGTCTTGCCCTTGTCGCGCAGCAGCTCCTTGCGGAAACGCGTCGGCTCGACCCGGAGATTGGTGCGCTCGAGCCACTCCGGCGATAGGCCGGTGTAGCGTGCGAGCTTTGCCTTCACCTGCTCGCGCCTGGCTTTGCCGAGACGGCTGCCGAGCAGCATCGCCGGCAGGTACTCCTCGATCGCGAAGGCTCTCACCTCGTCCAGCAGCCTGTCGCGATTGGCGGGCTTCTTCAGCGCCCCGTGATAGATCGCCGACGCCGTGCAGGTCGGAAGGAAGCAGGCATCCGGCAACGGATTGCCCTTCTCGAAACGCGCGGTGTGGAAGTCGACGATGACCGAGATCAGCGCAAGCCCGTTCAGCGCCACGTTGGATAGCCCGCCATGCAGCTTTCCGGCGACGGCAACGGCGCGCGTGGTGCCGTAGCTCTCGCCGGCGATGTAGAGCGGCGAACCCCAGCGCTTGTTGTCTGTCAGCCACTGACGGATGAAATCAGCGACCATGGTCGCGTCGGCATCGAGTCCCCAGAACTCCTCGTTCTTGGCCTCGCCGATCGCGCGGCTATAGCCGGTGCCGACCGGGTCGATGAAGACGAGATCGGTTATGTCGAGCGGCGACAGCGGATTGTCGATGAAGGGGAACGGCGCCGTGCCGGCGCTCTCGCCATCGGACGGCACCTTGACCCGCTTCGGCCCGAAGACGCCGAGATGAAGCCAGAGCGAAGCCGAGCCCGGCCCGCCGTTGAAGACGAAGGTGACAGGCCGCCGCGTCGGATCGCGTTCGCCGTCCTTCACATAGGCGGTGGTGAAGATCGAGGCCCGCGGCTTGCTCGCCGCGTCCTTGAGATGCGTCTCGCCGGCGATGGCGGCATAGCCGATCCGCTTCCCGTGGAAGGTGCCATTGTGCTTGGTCTTGAAGGTCTTCGGCGGTGCCACCGGCTCGGGCTTGGCATCCGTTGGCTTCTCGCCTTCTTTCTTCTTGGTCTCAGGGCCGTCGAAGCCGTGCAGAGGGACCGCGTCGCGGGGCGCAATCATCATGGTGACGTCTCCAGGAGGGAAGATCAGGCCGGTGGCTGGCGCAGCCTGAAGCGCTGCAGCTTGCCGGATTCGGTTCTGGGCAGCGCATCGAGGAACTCGACCTGGCGCGGATATTTGTAAGGCGCTATGCGCGCCTTGACGAAGTCCTGTAGTTCCCTGGCCTCTGCCTTGGCGCCCTCCTTGAGCACGACGAAGGCCTTGACCACGGTGCCGCGATCCTCGTCCGGTGCGCCGACGATGGCGCATTCGCGGATCGCCGCGTGCTCCATCAGCGCCTCTTCGACCTCGGGACCCGAGATGTTGTAGCCGGCCGAGACGATCATGTCGTCGGTGCGCGCCTGATACCAGTAGTAGCCGTCGGCGTCGCGGAGATAAGCGTCACCGGTCAGGTTCCAGCCCTGCTTCACATAGTTCGCCTGGCGCGGATCGGCGAGGTAGCGGCAGCCGGTCGGGCCGCGCACGGCGAGGCGGCCGATGGTGCCGTTGGGCATGTCCCTCATCTGGTCGTCGACGATACGTGCCTCGTAGCCCGGCAGCACCTTTCCAGTCGCTCCCGGCCGGATGCCGTCGCCCTCGGACGCGATGAAGATGTGCAGCATCTCGGTGGCGCCGAGACCGTCGATGATCTTGATCCCTGTCGCCTTGTGCCAGGCTTCCCAGGTCGATTTCGGCAGGTGCTCGCCGGCGGAGACGCAGAGGCGGAGGCTCGATATGTCGTGCCTGCCGACCGAGGCGAGCATGGCGCGATAGGCGGTCGGCGCGGTGAAGCAGACTGTCGCCTTGTGCTCCTGGATCGCCTTGAGCAGGACGTCCGGCGCCGCTCTTTCGAGCAGCAGGGTCGAGGCGCCGACGCGGAAAGGAAACAGGACGAGGCCGCCGAGTCCGAAGGTGAAGGCGAGCGGCGGGCTGCCGCAGAAGATGTCATCGGCCGTCGCCTTGACCAGGTAGCGCGTGTTGAGCTCGGTCGCCGCCATCACATCGCGGTGGAAGTGCAATGTGCCCTTGGGCCCCCCGGTGCTGCCGGATGTGAAGGCGATGAGGGCGACGTCGGTCGCCGAGGTATTGACGTTGGCGAAGGTTCCGTCCTTCCGCGCCATCCGCCCTTCGAGGCTGGTCGGGTCGGCGAGGTTCCAGTAGCGGACGCGACCGCGCAGCGACTGATGGCCGGGGATCGCCTCGTCGAGCTCGGCCGCGATTGCCTGATCGCAGAGGCAGGCATTCACCTGCGCCTTGTCGATGATGACCCGGAGCTCACGCGCGCGGAGCAACGGCATGGTCGCGACCGCGATCGCGCCCATCTTCATCACCGCGAACCAGCAGGCGATCATCATCGGGCTGTTGAAGCCGCGCAGCAGAACCCGGCCTCCGGGGACAACGCCCATGTCCTCGGCCAGCACACGGGCGATGCGGTTGGCCTTGTCGAGCAGCTCGGCGTAGGTCCAGGCGACGCCGGGCGCCCGGACGGCAATGCGGCCTCCCCTGCCCTCCATGACATGGCGGTCGAGCAGCTCGACGCCGCAGTTGAGCCAGTCGGGGTACTGGAGCTCCGGCAGGGTGAAACGGAGATCCGGCCACTCGTCCTTGGGAGGCAGGTTGCGCCAAGCGAAGAGGTCGAGATGGGCCGTCTGCATCGCTAGGCCATGATCTGGCGGGCGATGACGAGCTTCTGCACCTCGCTCGCGCCTTCGTAGATGCGAAGCGCACGGACCTCCCGGTAGAGGCGCTCGACGACGTTGCCGGCGATCACCCCCTGTCCGCCGAAGAGCTGGACGGCGCCGTCGACGACGCGCTGCGCCGCCTCGGTCGCGTAGAGCTTGGCCATCGCCGCCTCGCGCGTCGTGCGCGCAGCACCTGAGTCGCGCGTCCAGGCAGCGCGGTAAACGAGCAACGCCGCGGCATCGACATCGAGCGCCATCTCGGCGAGCCGGCCTTGCGTCATCTGCAGGTCGCCGAGCGTGCCCCCGAACATCTTTCGTGTCTGGGCGCGCTTCAGGCCCTCGTCGAGCGCGCGGCGGGCAAAGCCGAGCGCGGCGGCGCCGACCGAGGGGCGGAACAGGTCGAGCGTCGCCATGACGATCTTGAAGCCGTCGCCGGGCTTGCCGATCAGCGCCGAGGCCGGCAGCTTGACGCCGTCGAAGCGGAGCCGCCCGAGCGGATGCGGGGCGATCACGTCGTAGCGCTCGACCACGGCAAAGCCCGGCGCGTCGGCCTCGACGACGAAGGCGGAGAGCCCCTTCGCCCCCGGCGCTTCGCCGGTGCGCGCCAGCACGACATAGTGATCGGCGATGCCGCCGTTCGAGATCAACGTCTTCTCGCCGTCGAGGACGAAGCCATTGCCGTCGCGCTTCGCTGTCGTTGCAATCGCCGCAGCATCGGAGCCCGCCTCCGTCTCGGTCATGGCGAAGGCGGCGATCTTCTTCCCGGCGACAACATCCGGCAGGTAGCGGCGCTTCATCTCCTCGTCGCCGAACAGCGACATCGGTCCGGTGCCCAGGCCTTGCATGGCGAAGGCAAAATCGGCGAGCCCGTCCTTGCGCGCCAGCGTGTCGCGGATCAGGCAGAGCTCGCGCCCCTCGATCCTTTCCCGTGCGCCGCCATAGGCCGCCGGCACGGCATGGCGAAGCCAGCCGCCCTGCCCCAGGTCGCGCACGAGATCGCGGCAGGTGTCGTCGACATCCTCGGCGTGGTCGCCTTCCTCGATGTTGGCGTCGGCCCAGGCAGCAAGCCCGATCGCCAAGTCGCGGTGACGCGGCTCGAAGAACGGCCAGGAGAGCCAATCGCCCTCCATCGTCAACGCCCCTCGAAGACGGGCTTCGTCTTGGCGACGAAGGCCTCGTAGGCGCGGCGGAAATCGCCGGTCGCCATGCACAGCGCCTGCGCCTCGGCCTCGGCGTCGATCGCCTGATCGACCGGCATGCCCCATTCCATGTGCATCTGCCGTTTGGTGATGCCATGGGCGAAGGTCGGCCCGGCGGCGAGGTTTTCCGCGAAGGACGTCGCTTCACCCAGCACGGCGTCCGGTTCGCAAATCTTGTTGTAGAAGCCCCAGCGCTCCGCCTCGGGACCCTCCATGATGCGACCGGTGTAGAGCAGCTCGGCGGCGCGGCCCTGGCCGATGATGCGCGGTAGGATCGCGCATGCCCCCATGTCGCAGCCGGCAAGCCCGACGCGGACGAAGAGGAAGCCGACCTTGCTCCGCGCCGTGCCGTAGCGGATGTCCGAAGCCATGGCGAGGATCGCGCCGGCGCCGACGCAGATGCCGTCGATCGCCGCCACGATCGGCTGCGGGCAGGCGCGCATCGCCTTGACCAGATCGCCCGTCATGGTGGTGAAGCGGAGCAGGCCCGGCATATCGAGCTTGGTCAGCGGTCCGATGATCTCGTGCACGTCGCCGCCGGAGCAGAAATTTCCGCCGGACCCGGTCATCACGATGACCTTGATGTCTTCGGCGATCTTGAGCGCGCGGAAGAGATCGCGGAGCTCGGCGTAGCTCTCGAAGGTGAGCGGGTTCTTCCGCTCCGGCCGGTCGAGCGTGATCGTCGCGACCTTCCCCTTCGCCTCCCAGCGGAAATGCGTCGCCTTATAGCCTGCGAGCGTCGTCACATGATCTCCCCGCCGGACAGCGAGATCGCCTGTCCGGTCACGCTTTCGCTCCCCGGCCTCACCAGCCAGAGGACCGTCGCCGCCACCTCTTCCGGGCGAATCAGCCGGCCTTGCGGATTGTACTGGGTCAGCGAGGCCTCGGCGAAGTCCTCGCCCTTGCCGGTCTTGGCGACGATCGCCTTCACCGCTTCCGAGACGATGTCGGTGTCGGTGTATCCGGGACAGACCGCGTTCACGGTGACGCCCGCTTTCACGACTTCCATCGCCAGAGAGCGCGTGAGGCCGAGCATCCCGTGCTTGGAGGCGGCATAGGCGGCGACATAGGCGTAGCCGCGCTGACTCGTGGTCGAGCCGATATTGACGATGCGTCCCCACTTCCGCTCGACCATCCCCGGCACCACCACCTTCGACCACAGGAAGGCGCCGGTCAGGTTCACGCGCAGCAGCCGCTCCCACATCTCGAGCGAGGTCTTGTGCACGAGCGCGGTCTCGACGATGCCGGCATTGTTGACGAGGACGTCGACGGGTCCGTTCGCCGCAACCGCCTCGGCATGCGCACGCTCGATCGCCTTGGGATCGGAGACATCGGCGGCGATCGGCGTCGCCTTCAGCGGTCTCGCCGCCTCCTGCAGCCGCGCACGGTCGCGCCCGACGAGTGTCAAGCGCATCCCCTCGCCGGTCAACGCTTGCGCGATGGCAAGCCCGATGCCGCGGCCGCCGCCGGTGACGAGGGCGTGGGAACCCTCAGGCATCGGCGCCTCGTACCCCCTCTCCCGGCGAAGCCGGGGGAGGTTCGACGCATTGCGTCGAAGGGTGGGGGCTGAGCGCAGCGAGGAGACCGTCGGTGCGCCTCCAACAATCCCTCGCTTCGCTCGGCCCCCACCCTGCCCTCCCCCGCGTGCGACGCGGGAGAGGGTTACGAAGGACGGTGACATGATTGGCAATCATCAGACGCTCGCTGCCGTCTCGGCCGCCATCTCGGCGGCGCGGCGGAGGTTGCGTTCGAACTGGTCCCTGCCGGCCTGGTACTGGATCGGCCAGGGCTGGTCGCCGGCCGCCTGCCTCACCGCTTCGTGCAGCGCCCAGTACGGATCGGCGAGATGCGCGCGGGCGAGCGCAACGAGGTCGGCGCGACCGGAGGCGACGATCGAGTTCACATGGTCGGCCTCGAAGATGTTGCCGACCGCCATTGTGGCGATGCCGATCTCGTTGCGTATGCGGTCGGCGAAGGGCGTCTGGAACATGCGGCCGTAGACAGGCTTCGCCTCGGTCGAGGTCTGGCCGGCGGAGACGTCGATGAGGTCGGCGCCGGCATCCTTGAAGGCGCGTGCGATCTGGACCGCATCGTCGCCGTCATTGCCACCCTCGACCCAGTCGGTTGCCGAGATGCGCACGGACATCGGCCGGTTGGACGGCCATACCGTCCGCATCGCCGAGAACACCTCCAGCGGATAGCGCAGCCGGTTCTCGAGCGGCCCGCCATACTCGTCGTTGCGGCGGTTCATCAGCGGCGTCAGGAAGCTCGAGAGCAGATAGCCATGCGCCGCGTGCAGCTCGATCATGTCGAAGCCGGCGCGAAGCGCGCGTTCGGTCGCGAGCACGAACTCCTCGCGCACGCGATCCATGTCGTCGCGGTCCATCGCGCGCGGGATCTGGTTGGCCGGCGCCCAGGGGATCGCCGACGCCGCGATCAGCGGCCAGCCGCCTTGCGGCAGCGGCTCATTGTCGCCTTCCCAGGATAGCTTGGTCGCGCCCTTCGGCCCGGCATGGCCGAGCTGGAGACAGATCTTGGCACCGGACCCGGCATGGACAAAGTCGGTGATGCGCTTCCACGCCGCGACATGCTCGTCCTTGTACATGCCGGTGCAGCCGAGCGAGATGCGGGCATCGTGCGCGACATCGGTCATCTCGGTGAAGACCAGGCCGGCGCCGCCCTGGGCGCGCGAGCCCAGATGCACAAGATGGAAGTCGCCGGGCGTGCCGTCCTCGGCCGAGTACATGCACATCGGCGAGACGACGACGCGGTTCTTGAGCCAGAGGCCGCGCAACCGGAAGGGCATGAACATCGGCGGGCCCGATCGTTCGGTGCCGGTCGCCGAGCGCGCGACCCAGCGCTCGATCCGGTCGACGAAGCGGCGGTCGCGGAGCTTTAGATTCTCATGCCCGATGCGCTGGCTGCGCGTCAGCAGGCTGTAGGCGAACTGGGTCGGCTCAAGCTTGGCGTAGCGCCGGACATTCTCGAACCACTCGGTCGAATTGCGCGCGGCGCTCTGCAAGCGCAGCACCTCGATCCGCCGCTCGGTCTCGTAGGCGACCAGCGCCGCGCTCAAATCGTGCGAGCCGCGCAGATACTTCGCCAGCGCGATCGCATCCTCCAGCGCCAGCTTGGTCCCCGAGCCGATCGAGAAATGCGCCGTATGCGCGGCATCGCCCATCAGAACGAGGTTCTCGTGGCTCCAGCGCTGATTGGAGACGCGAATGAAGTTGATCCAGGGCGAGGCCATGTGGCGGGCGTTGCTGATCAGCTTGTGACCGCCGAGCCATTTGCCGAACAAGGCTTCGCCGAAAGCGCAAGTGGCGTCTGCGTCCGCTCCGTCGAGCCCTGCCTTCGCCCAGGTCTCCTCATCGGTTTCGATGATGAAGGTCGAGGTCTCATCGTCGAATCGGTAGCAATGCGCCTGGAACCATCCGTGCTCGGTTTCCTGGAAGAGGAAGGTGAAGGCGTCGAAGACCTTTTTGGTGCCGAGCCAGACGTACTTGCACTTCCGCCGGTCGAGGTCCGGCCGGAAGACATCGGCATGCGCGTCGCGGATGCGGCTGTTGATGCCGTCGGAGGCGATGATCAAGTCGGCATTGGCGTAGGGCGAGAGATCGGAAACCTCGGTCTCGAAAATCAGCTCGACGCCGAGCTCCTTGGCCCGGTCCTGCAGGATGTTGAGCAGGCGCTTGCGCCCGATGCCGCAGAAGCCATGGCCGGTCGAGGTCACCACCTCGCCCTTGAAGTGGACGTCGATGTCGTCCCAATGCGCAAAGGTGCCGGTGATCTCTCGCCAGCTCGGCTCGTCGGCGGCCTTGAGATGCTCTTGCGTCTGGTCGGAGAAGACGACGCCCCAGCCGAAGGTGTCGTAGGGCCGATTGCGCTCGATCACCGTGATCCGGTGCTTCGGGTCGGCCCGCTTCATCAGGATGGCGAAGTAAAGCCCGGCGGGGCCGCCGCCGATGCAGACGATGCGCAAGGCTCAACCCTCCTTCGGGGCTGAGCCTAGCCGCTTGTCGCTAAAAGGCGAAGCGCGTCAGCGCGACCTGGCTGCCATTCGGCAGGGTCATCGTCGCAGCGGTCGTCGTGCTGAACTGGATGGTGACGGTTCCGGCATTGGCGCTGCCGGTCGGTGCGCGGAAGGTAGTGCCGAGGGCGCTGCCGCCGGAATACTCCTGGATGGTTCCCTGGAACACGCTGGAGGACACCATCGACCCCGACGCCACATACCAGACCGCCTGCCCGGCCGCGTTGTACATATAAAACGCGGATTCAACTCGCCAGTGCATAGAGATTTAGGAGCCAGCGAGGGAGTCGAAAACCTCTTGCGGTGAACGGAAGCCGAGAGATTTCCGAGGTCTTGTGTTGAGCAAACGTTCGACCATGGCCACCTCGGCATTAGAGATCGTAGAGAAGTCTGTACCCTTTGGGAAGAAGTCGCGAATGAGGCCGTTGGTGTTTTCATTCAAGCCGCGCTCCCACGCATGGTACGGCGTTGCGAAGAAGATCTCTGTCTTCAGCGCACGGGCGATATCCTGATGTGCAGCGAACTCCTTTCCATTGTCGAAGGTGATGGTGTGCACGAAGTCGCTGACC
>Ga0194132_10005345_pt1 | contig 20918 bp, 14 predicted proteins | sample TA2KigOf80mmetaG_FD_148612 | JGI IMG/M metagenome (GOLD analysis project Ga0194132, IMG submission 148612) | Freshwater microbial communities from Lake Tanganyika, Tanzania - TA2015054 Kigoma Offshore 80m | ecosystem: Environmental > Aquatic > Freshwater > Lake | place: Tanzania: Lake... | reverse complement strand
CATAGCGAGCTTGATGCCCTGGTCGCCGAGCTTGAAGAGATAAGCCTGTGAGGCCATCCGCTCCTGGATCTGGCTCCACGCGGCCTTGCGGTCCTCGAGCTTGAGCGAGGCGTTGAACTTCGTCCAGGCCTGCTCGAGAACCGGATCCTTGTCGGCGAAGGAAACATGCGTCGCACCCCAGAACAGCTTCATGTAGCTGTAGGGACCGACGAAGGGTTGGATGGCGAAACCCGACGCTGCCATGTTCCAGCCTTCGCGCTTGCGCGAGAGGTCCGCCATGGTCGGCCAGTCGAGCACCTCCAGTTTGACGTTGACGCCCAGCTCCTTCAGCTGCTCGGAGAACACGAGCGCCGACTTGTACATGTACTGTAGGTCTTTGTTCGTCAGCATGACGATCTGCTCGCCTTTGTAGCCGGACTCGGCAAGCAGGGCCTTCGCCTTCTTCATGTCGGCGACGTTGTAAAAGGACTTGCCGGCATCGGTGAAGTACGGGCTGTTCTGGTAGGTCCAGGCGTGGTTGAGGATGTAGGCGCCGCCGTCGGTCGCCGCCGTCATGATCTCCTTCGCGTCCATCGCCATCTGCATGGCCTGGCGGAGCTTCAGATTGTCGGTCGGCTTCTGCACCGAGTTGATCAGCATGATCGGCTGCGAAGCCGGCAGCAGGTCGGAAACCTGAAGCTTGGCGTTGCTCTCGAGGCGCTTGGCCGCGAGGACAGGGATGTCCTCGATATAATGCACCTGTCCGGCTTCGAGCGCGGCGACGCGGGCGCTCGCCTCGCGGATGAGCCGGATCGTGACCGTATCGAAGTAGGCGGTCTTCTTGCCGCCGAGCCCGTTGCGGCCGGCGCCTGGTGCTTGGCTGTAGCCGTCGAAACGCTTCATCTTGAGGTGCGTATCCGGCTGCCACTCGACGTACTGATAGGGTCCGGTCGAGATCATCGCGGTTCTGTTGACCGGCTTCGAGGCTTCCTCCAGCGGGATGATCGTCGTCGGCGAGGCCGGCGAGGCGAGGCGGTCGAGGAAGGATGTGTCGACCGACTTCAGCTTGAAGACGACCGTATAGGGATCCGGCGTCTCGATCGCGGTGACCGAGGCCATCGTCGCCTTCTCGGGGCTGATATTGCCGAAGCGGTCGAGCGAGGCCTTCACATCGGCAGAGGTCATCTCCTTGCCGTTGTGGAACTTGACGCCCTTGCGGAGCGTGAACTTGTAGGTGAGGCCGTCCTCGGCGACGTCGACCTTCTCGGCGAGATGCGGGATCGGCGCGGTGTTCTCGTCGATGACCATCAGCGTCTCGTACATGCCGAGCATCATATTGCGCGCGGCGGCCGAGGCGGTGAAATGCGGGTCGAGGGTGTTGGTGCCGGCGGGCTGCGCCATCACCATGTCACCTCCCTTCTCCTGCGCGAGCGCGGCGCCCGAGGCGAGCGCGACGGCGAGAGCAAGACCGGCGGAGAGCGGAAAGCGGTACGTCGTCATGCAAGCCTCCAGGGTTGATTTTTCGGAAGGCGGACGAGACCAGTTCACCCGTTGAATTGGGCTATTTTCTCGGATCGGCAAAACTTATCGTATCAGCAAGAAGAGGGCTGTCTACCGAAATGCTCCGGTTCCGGCGGATGGAAGTCGCGCTGGCGCCGGGGCGCGAAAGCGGCGTAGCGTTCGCACCGCAACCGTGGGACGAGAAGGCATGCGGATCACCGACGCCAACTGGTCGATCGTCGAGGATTATCTCAAGAAAGACGATCGCGCCGCGCTGCCTCTCGGCTCGACCGAGCAGCATGGCTATCTCAGCCTCTCGGTCGACGCGATCCTCTCCGAGCGCGTGGCGGTCGAGGCGGCGGAGCCGCTCGGCGTGCCGGTCTTTCCCGCCATGCCCTACGGCATTACGCCCTACTATCTCGCCTTTCCCGGCAGCATGTCGGTGCGCGCTGCGACATACATGGCGCTGATCCGCGACCTGCTTGACAGCCTCTACAAGACCGGCTTCCGCCGCATCCTCATCGTCAACGGTCATGGGGGCAACTCGCCCGCGATGCCGGTGACGATGGAATGGATGAGCGACCGTCCCGGCGCGCGCTGCCGCTTCCACAACTGGTACAACGCACCGAAGGTCTGGAAGAAGGTGCTCGAGATCGATCCGGTCGCGACGCATGCGTCCTGGCTAGAGAACTTCCCCTGGACGCGGCTTCCCGGCGTCCAGATGCCGACGCAGAAGAAGCCGATGGTCGACATGTCGAAGATCAAGGACCGCGGCCCCGAGGGCGTGCGCCAGGTCATCGGCGACGGCAATTACGGCGGCTACTATCAGCGCGACGATGCGGAGATGATGGCGATCTGGAACGTCGCGGTCGAAGAGACGCGCGGGCTGATGGCCGGGAGCACCTGGGAGTGAGCAGCCCGATCCTGATCTGGGGCGCCGGCGCCATTGGCGGCACCATCGGTGCCTACCTCGCCCGCGCCGGAAAAGACGTGCTGCTGGTCGACATCGTCGAGGAGCATGTGCGCGCGATGAACACGAACGGCCTCTCGATCGAGGGGCCGGTCGAGACTTTCCGCCAGAAGGTCAAGGCGGCGATGCCGGCCGAGGTGAAGGGCACCTTCGACCGCATCATCCTCGCGGTGAAGGCGCATCACACTGAGAGCGCGACCAAGGCGCTGGCACCGTTTCTGGCGCAGGATGGCTGCGTGCTCTCGGCGCAGAACGGCCTCAATGAGATCGCGATCTCGAAGATCGTCGGCGAGAAGCGGACGATGGGGAGCTTCGTCAATTTCGGCGCCGACTGGCACGGGCCGGGGCAGATCCTTTACGGGAATCGCGGCTTCGTCGCCCTAGGCGAGCTCGATGGCAAGAGCACGCCGCGGCTGCAGGAGATGCACCGCCTGCTGCAGATCTTCGAGCCCAATGCCGTGATGACCGACAACATCTGGGGCTATCTCTGGGGCAAGCTGGGCTATGGCGCGCAGCTCTTCGCGACCGCTCTCACCAACGCCTCGATGAGCGAGAACCTGGCGAGCGAGAAGCATTTCCCGGTGTTCGACCGCGTCGCGCGCGAAATCATGGCGGTCGCGGCCAAGCGCGGCGTCAAGCCGCTCGGCTTCAACGGCTTCGAGCCGGCCGCCTTCATGCCCGGCGCCTCGGAAGCAGCGGCGCGAAAATCGGTCGCCGATCTCGCGGAATACAATCGCCATACCGCCAAGACGCATTCGGGCATCTGGCGCGACCTCGCGGTGCGCAAGCGCAAGACCGAGGTCGACGCGCAGATCGCCGTGGTCGCGCCGCTGGCGCGCGAGGTCGGCCTCAAGACGCCGGTGCTCGATCGCCTCGTCGAGCTGATCCACGACATCGAGGACGGCCGGCGCCAACAGTCCTGGGAAACTCTGGATAGGTTGCTCGAAACATGCAGCTCGACTTCTCCGGCCGCCGCGTAATCGTCACTGGTGCCGCGCAAGGCATCGGCCGCGGCATCGTCAAGGCCTTCGCCCAATCGGGCGCCAAAGTTCATGCACTCGATCTCGATGCCGAAGGTCTGAAGGCGGCGAAGGAGGCGGGGGCCATCGCCACCGCCTCGCTCGACCTCTCCGACCGTGGTGCCGTGCATGCAACCTTCGCCAAGGTCGCCGAAGCCGAGGGCGGCATCGACATCCTGGCGATGGCGGCGGGCGGTGTGCGCGGCCAGGTCAATCGCCCGATCGAGGAGATCGACGAGGACAAGTGGCATGTCCTTTTCGAAGCAAATGCCGACAGCGCTTTCTGGTGCATCCAGGCGGCCGCGCCCGTGATGAAGCGCCAGAAGAAGGGCCGCGTCATCACGGTCTCCTCCGGTGCCGGCCTGCGCCCGAGCCTGACCGGCATCCAAGGCTATTGCGCCGCCAAGCATGCGGTGGTCGGCATCACCAAGCAGCTTTCCTGGGAGCTCGGCCCGCACGGCATCACCGTCAACAGCGTGGCGCCAGGCTTCGTGATCTCGAATCCCTCGACCGAGAAGCAGTGGGCAAGCTACGGGCCGGAAGGCCAGAAGCGCCTGGTCGACAACACACATACTCGCCGCCTCGGCAAGCCCGAGGACATCGCCAATGCGGTGCTGTGGCTCGCCTCCGATCAGGCGGAATGGATCACCGGCCAGATCATCTCGGTCGATGGCGGGCGCAGCTAGCAGGCGTGAGGGAAGTCGGATGAGGGGGCTGGGGGCCGTTTCCTACCGGGCGACGCCGGATGCGCTGGCCGCCCAAGCGCCCTTGCGCCGATACGCCGGCCCCTGGTCGCTATGGGCGCTCGGCGTCAGCGTCGTCATCTCCGGCGAGTTCTCCGGCTGGAATACCGGACTGATCACCGGCGGGTTCGGAGGTCTGCTGATCGCCACCGTCGTCGTGACGGTTATGTACCTCGCGCTCTCGTTTTCGCTCGCCGAGATGTCGGCGGCGATGCCGCATGCGGGCGCGTCCTACAGTTTCGCTCGCACCGGTCTTGGCCCTATCGCGGGCTGCGTCGCCGGCCTCGCGCAGATCGTCTCATATGTCATGGGGGCAGCGGTCGTGGTCGTCACTCTCGGCGACTATCTGCAGTCCCTCGTTTCGGCGCACTCTTCCTTGAGCCTGCCCGCGCCGGTCTGGTGGGCCGCGCTCTATGTCCTGTTCATCGGGCTCAACATGCACGGCGCCGCGACGACGTTTCGCGTGGCGATCGCTCTCTCGTTCGTCGCCCTCGCCGCTCTCGTCGGCTTCTGGGTGGTTGCGCTGCCGGCCTTCGACCTTTCTCTAGCGCTCAACGTGCCGGCGTCGCCAGGCGGCACGGCCTATCTGCCCCATGGCCTGGCCGGGATCGCCTGGGCGATCCCGTTCGCGATCTGGTTCTATCTCGCGATCGAATCGGTACCGCTCGCAGCCGAGGAGGCGAAGCAGCCCGCCCACGGCGTGCCGCGCGGGCTGGCCTGGGGCATCGCGACGCTGATCGTCGCCGCCTTCTTCACCCTCGTGCTCAACAGCGGCGTTCCGCCGGGGGCGGCCGAGATCGGCGCGTCGTCGGAGCCGCTTCTGGCCGGCATTGTCGGCGTGCGCGGCGAGCACGCGCGCCCTGCGGTGCTGGCGGTGATCGGCGTAGCCGGCCAGGCGGCGAGCTTTCATGCCATGATCTATGCCTATGGACGGTCGGTCTTCGCTCTGGCGCGATCGGGTTACCTGCCGACGACGTTGGCCCGGACCCAGCCCGGTCGCGCCACGCCCCACCACGCCTTGATTGCCGGCGGATTGGTCGGCTTCGTGATGGCGTTGGCCGGCAAGCTCCTGCCCGAGCAGATCGGCCTTGGCGCGGTGCTCATCAGCATGTCGGCCTTCGCCGCGCTGATCTCCTACATCCTGCAGATGCTGGCCTTCGCGCGCCTGCGCCGTCACAACCCGGACCTGCCGCGACCCTATGTGAGTCCGCTCGGCGCGACCGGCGCGGTCACCGCGCTGGTCATCGCCGTCGCCGCATTGGCGTTCATGCTGATGGACCCGGCGCTGCGCGCCGGCATGATTGGTTGTGCCGTGATCCTGGCGGCCGGCCTCGCCTATTTCCTGCTCTTCGCACGGCACCAGCTGATCCGCTCGCCCGAAGAGGCCTTTGCGCTCGCCCAGAGCGGCCATGAGCGCGATGCGCTAGGCCCAGCGGCCGAGGCCGCCCCGGGGGGGCGTCCCGGTGGCTGATCCGTTGCTCCCCGATACGCTGGGCGAGGTTCTCGATCTCGCGGCGATCATCGTCTTCCTGCTGACGAGCCTGTCGGCGTTGCTGTCGGCGCTGCTGATCAAGCGCGACAATCTCTTCTATCTGGGATTCCAGCTTATCGGGTTGACCGTCGCGCTGATCTTCTCGCGCGACTGGCTCTATGACATGACGTTCAGCGCCGCGTTGGGCAGCGCCCAGACCTATCATGAGCTGACCGCATCGGCCCTCATCTTGTCGATCGCGTATACGGTCGATATGGGACTGAAGGTGCTCGTCTGGGAGCGCATCCTCAGGCGCAACGGCCGTGCCGCCGTGCCGCCCCTGCTGATCGCCGTGGTGCGCTTTCTTGTCTACCTAGTCGGCGGCCTGACCATCCTTCAGTTCGTCTACGGCCAGTCGATCACCGCGATCGCCACGCTCTCGGGTGCGTTCGCCATCGTGCTCGGTCTGTCGGCCCAGTCGACGCTGGGCGAGATGTTCGCCGGCATTGCGATCGCGCTGTCACGCCCGTTCCGCATCGGCGACTGGATCAAGGTCGGCCATTTCGACGAGGGCAAGGTCGTCGACATGACCTGGCGCTTGGTGCGCCTGGAGATGCGCGACCGCAGCATCGTCAACCTGACCAATCGCATGTGCGCGGACTCGCCGATCAAGAACTTCAGCTATCCCAACGACAAGATCCGCCTGTCGGAAGACATCTATTTCCCGCGAGGCTATGACCAGGAGCGGGTCAAGAAGGCGATCCGCAAGGCGATCGCGGCGGTTCCGACCGTGCTCGCCGATCCGGCGCCCAACGCGGTGTTCATGAGCGTGCGCGACGGCGTCGATCACTACGCCATGCGCTTCTACATCCGCGAGTACAACATCCGCCGGCGCATCGTCGAGCAGGTCTGGCGTTCCGTCACCGCGCATCTCGATGGCGCCGGCATACCGATCGCCCAGCCGCGCGAGGTGGTCGACCAGCATCAAGCGCCCCCGGCGCAGGACTCGGAGAGCGCCGCCAAGCCAGCATGAGAGGCGGAGCCGGCGGCTACTCGGTGGCGAGCGCCGCCACCGGATCGAGGTTGGCTGCCTTGCGGGCCGGGAGATAGCCGAACAGGAGGCCCGTCGCGAAGGCGCAGGCGAAGGCTAGCAGCACCGGCTCCGCGGAGAGCAGAACCGGTCGGCCGAAATAGGCGAAGGCCCAGGTGGCGCCGAGGCCGATGAGGACACCGAGGATGCCGCCGAAGGTGCAGATCGCCAGGGCCTCGGTGTTGAACTGAAGCATGATGTGGGCGCGCCGGGCGCCGGTCGCCATGCGCACGCCGATCTCGCGCGTACGCTCGGTCACGCTGACCAGCATGATGTTCATGACGCCGATGCCGCCGACCAGGAGCGAGATCGCTGCGATCGATCCCAGGAGGATCGTCATCGTCGTGTGCGCTTCGGTCGCCGTCTGGATGATCGAGGTCATGTTGCGGATCTGGAAGTCCTCGACCCGATGGCGCCTGATCAGGAGCTCCTTGATGGCTTGCTGCGTGTCGTCGATCTTCGACAGGTCGGCGACCTTGACCGTGATCCGGTGCACATAGCGCTGGCCGAAGAGCCGGAGCGTGGCGGTGGTGATCGGCACGAACATGAGGTCGTCCATGTCCCAGCCATAGGGCGTGGCGCCCTTGGGCGTGAGCGTCCCGACCACCTGGAAGGGAATGTTGTTGACGAGGACGACGTTGCCGACGGCCGGCATGTCGAGAGGAAAGACCGCTTTCGCCACCGTCCGGCCGAGGACCGCGACCGGGGCGTAGTCCTGCACGTCGCCGTCGGAGACGAAGACGCCGGCGTCGACCGGCCAGGACCGGACTTGCGGGAGGGTGGAGTTGGTCCCGATGGCCAAAGTCGAATAGTCGCGGTTCCGGAAGCGGACGGTCACCTGCGCGAAATACTCGGGCGTGGCGCCGACGATGTTCGGGAGCTCGTTGATGGCTTCCGCGTCCTCCGCGGTCAGGGTCGCGACGATGCCGCTGCTCGGCCGCACATTAGGCGCTCCCGGGCGGATCAGCATGAGGTTGGTCCCCAACGCGGTCATGCTGTCGAGAACGGATTGGCGGGCGCCGTTGCCGATCGCCAGCATGGCGATGACCGAGGCGACACCGATGATGATGCCGAGCAGCGTCAGCAGCGACCTCAGGAGGTTGCTGCGGAGCGCGTGGGCCGCCATGCGCGCGGCTTCCCAGATGTCGGCCGCGGAGACGCGGGCGGAGCGCTGCTGGGTCGGCTGCTTCGCCGCGACCTTCGGTGCTCCGGCAGCGGAGGTCGGCGCGTCGGAGACGATCAAGCCATCCCTGATCTCGATGATCCGGTGAGCATGCCGCGCCACCTCGGCTTCATGGGTGATCAGGATGATGGTGTGGCCGAAGGCGTTGAGATCGGCCAGGAGCTTCATCACCTCGGCACCGCTCCTGCTGTCGAGAGCGCCGGTGGGCTCATCCGCGAGGATGACCGCGCCGCCGTTCATCAGGGCGCGGCCGATCGAGACGCGCTGCTGCTGGCCGCCGGAAAGCTGGTTCGGACGATGATCGAGACGATCTTCGAGCCCGAGCTGGGTCAGCAGCTCGATCGCCCGCTTCTGCCGCGCCTCGCGCCCGACGCCGGCATAGATCGCCGGCATCTCGACGTTCTGGATCGCCGTGTCGTTTGCCAGGAGGTTGTACTGCTGGAAGACGAAGCCGAAGGCCTCCAGGCGAAGCAGCGCGCGGCGGTCGGGAGCGAGCTCGCTTACCTCCTCGCCGGCGAAGCGATAGCTGCCGGAGCTCGGCCGGTCGAGCAGGCCGATCAGGTTCATCAGCGTGGACTTGCCGGATCCGGAGACCCCCATCAGCGCGACGAACTCGCCGGGGTGGATGTCGAGCGAGATGCCGTGCAGCACGTCGATGGGCGTCTTGCCGCGATAGAAGGTCTTGGTGACGTCGCGGAGCTGGATCAGCGGCGTCCGCCCCGTCGCCGGCGCTTCGTCGACCGTCGGCAGGGCGAGAGGCGCGTTCACAGGCGCAGCAGCCGGAGCAGGCTGTTCGTCGAGCGGGCCGGAGGGGCGTCGATGGCGATCTCGTCGCCGACGGCGAGGCCGGACTTGATTTCCGCCGTGACCCGGTCGGTGACGCCGACGTCGATCTGGCGCTCGACCGGGCCGTCGATGCCGACCACGCGCGTGGTGTAGCGCCCGACCATGCGCGGCACTGGCTTGAGCAGCGACATCGGGACGACCGGCACGTCGCGGACCTGCCCGACCACGAAGAAGACCTGCGCGCTCATCTGCGGCAGCAGGTCATGCGTGGGATTCTCGACGTCGAAGAGAGCGGAATAGAGGACGACATTGTTCACGACTTCCGGCGTCGGCAGGACCTGGCGCAGCTTGCCGGTACGCTTCCGGTCGGGTTGGCCGAGCGTGGTGAAGTAGGCCGGCATGTGGATGGCGAGCTTCTGCACATCGGCCTCCGACACCTGGGACTTCACAGTCATGGTGTCGAGATCGGCGATCTTCAGCACGATGGGCGCCTGCTGGTTGGCGTTCAGCGTCCCGCCCTGACGGGCGATGATCTCGACGACGGTTCCGGCCATCGGCGCGTAGATATTGGTGTAGCTGAGGTTTGCCCGATCCGCCTTCAGCGTCGACTCGGTCTGCTTGACCTGGGCCTCGAGGACGGCAATCTGCGCGCCGAGCGATTTACGCTGCGCGTCGGCGATCTCGAAAGCCTCCTGGCTCGTCGCCCGATCCACCATGAGCCGGCGCTGACGCTCGAACTGGATGCGGGCGAGGTCCAGCTGCACCTGCTTGTCCATGATCTGGGCGCGGAAGTTGAGAAGCTGGGCTTCGGAGGCCGCGACCCTGGCCTCGTAGACCGTCGGGTCGATCTGCGCGATGAGCTGGCCTTCCTTCACCTTCTCGCCGTTGTCGACGAGGATCTTCTTGAGCTGGCCGGAGACCTGTGTGCCGACATCGACATAGTTGAGCGGCTGCAGCGTGCCGACGGCCGAGACCGTGCTCTCGACGCTGCCTAGGGCGACAGTATGGGTGCGGTAGGGCGGGCGCGTATCGGCGCGGGCGGCGAACAGCCACCAGGCGCAACCGAGCATCGCAACGGTTGCGACGCCGAACGCCGTCCATTTCGAGCGACTCCCCATGACCCAGCCATATTAATCGACGGCAGGCTGAGGGACTACTTCGGGGACGACGTCCAGCCGCCGCCGAGCGCCTGGATCAGCGCCACGGCCGAGGTCTGGCGGTCGGCGATCACCTGCTGGAGCTGGCGGCGCGCGTTGAAGGCGGCGACCTGGGCGACGATCACGTCGGCATAGCCGAGTCGCCCGGCCGTGTACTGGTTGAGAGCGAGTCGCTCGGCCTCGTCGGCGGCGATCGAGGCCTGGCGGCGCAGCTCGTGCTGGCGCGACAGCACGCGGACGGCGGCGAGCTGGTCCTCGACGTCGCGGAAGGCGGCCAGGCTGGTCTGGCGGTAATTGGCGACGGCGCGGTCGTACTCGGCCTGCGCCTGCTCGCTGCGTGCCGCCTTGGCACCGCCGTCGAATACCGTCTGCGCGACGGCGAGGCCGAGCGACCAGAGCGACTGTGAGGCGCTGAGCAGGCGTCCGATCTCGGGCCCCGAAAAGCCGGTGAGGCCGGTCATCGTGAAGTCGGGGAAGAAGGCGGCTTCGGCGGCGCCGACCGAGGCGTTGGCCGATGCGACTCGCCGCTCCGTGGCGGCGATGTCTGGACGGCGGAGCAGCAGCGCGGATGGAAGGCCCGGCGGCACCTCTGGCACCACCGCCTCCTTCTGCAGCTCGACCGGCACGGAGAAATCGCCCGGCGACTGGCCGATCAGGACGGCGATGGCATGCTCGAGCTGCGCGCGCTGACGGTCGAGGCCTTCGAGATCGGCCTGGGCGCTGGCGAGCTGAGTTTCCGCCTGCAGCACGTCGCTCAACGGCGCGATGCCGGCTTCGTAGCGGTTTCGCGTGATGCGGAGCGCTTCCTGATAAGCCTCGACCGTTGCGATCACCAGCGCGATCGATCCGTCGATGCTACGGATCTGGAGATAGTTGATCGCGACCTCGCCCTGAGCGGAGAGACGCGCCGCCGCGAGGTCGGCGGCGCTCGCCTGCGCCGTCGCCTCGGCGGCGGTGACGGTGCTGCGGATGCGGCCCCAGACATCCGGTTCCCAGGTCAGGCCGATGTCGACGCGGTAGGAGGTTTGCGGATCGGGTCGGATGCCACTGCTCCCGGCCGAGGATTGCGAGCGCGTGCCCGAGCCGCCGAACGTGATCTGCGGAAAGAGGTTCGCCCGCTGCTCGCGCACCAAAGCGCGGGCGGAGCGATAGGCCGCTTCCGCCGCGGCCAGGCTCTGGTTGGAGACCTCGACCTTGCGCTCGAGCTCGTCGAGCAGCGGATCCTCGAAGAGCTGCCACCACGGGCCGCGATCGAGGATGTTGACAGGCTCGGCGACGCGCCAGCCGGGCGGCGTCTCCCTGTAGGCGGCGCTGACCGGCACTGTCGGCGGCGAGTAGGCGCGGTCGCGGGCGCAGCCGGCGAGCAGGGCGACGGAGAGCGCGGCGGCGACGATCTGCCGATTCATGGCGTGCCTGCCGGATCGCTGCGCGCGAGCAGCTTCTCGTCGGGACGCCGGCGTCTCAGCTTGTCCATATAAAGATAGATCACCGGCGTGGTCAGCAGCGTGATTACCTGGCTTGCGATCAGCCCGCCGATGATAGCGATGCCGAGCGGGCGGCGAAGCTCGGCGCCTTCGCCGAAGCCGATCGCGAGGGGCAGCGCGCCCAGGATCGCCGCCAGCGTGGTCATGAGGATCGGGCGGAAGCGGAGGATCGAGGCCTCGTGGATCGCCTCGCGCGCGGAAAGGCCGCGGGCGCGCTGTGCCTCGATGGCGAAGTCGATGATCAGGATGGCGTTCTTCTTGACGATACCGATCAAGAGGATAAGGCCGATCAGAGCGATGATCGAGAACTCCGTGCGGGTCAGCATCAGCGCGATGACGGCGCCGACGCCGGCCGCGGGCAGGGTCGAGAGCACGGTCACCGGGTGGACATAGCTTTCGTAGAGTACGCCTAGGACGATGTAGATCGTGAGAATCGCCGCCAGGATCAGCAGCGGCTGGTCGCGCAGCGAATCGCGATAGGCGCGGGCAGTGCCCTGGAAGCTGCCATGAACGGTCGTCGGCATGCGGATCGCGGCTTCGGCGCGCGAGATCGCCTCCTGCGCGTCGCTCAGCGAGAAGCCTTCCGCGAGGTTGAAAGAGATCGTGGTGGCCACCTGCATGTCCTGGTGGTTGATCGAGATCGGCGTCGAGCCCTCGGCGTATTTGGCGATCGCCGACAGCGGCACCATGGTGCGCGCCGTGCGCGTCAACGCCGACCCGGTCGAGGGATCGCGCACGCCGGCCGATGCCGTCGGCGCCTGGGTCGTCTGGCTACTTGTCTGCGTGTCGGTAGCCGCCCTGCCGGGCACATAGACGTCGCGTAGCGCCGAGGGATCGCGCGCCAAGTGCGGCGCCACGCCCATGATCACGTGATACTGGTTCAAGTCCTTGTAGAGGGTCGCGGCCTGGCGCTGGCCGAAGGCGTTGTAGAGCGCATTGTCGATGTCGCGCGAGGAGACGCCGAGCCTGGCGGCCGCATCGCGGTCAATGGTGAGGAAGGTCTCGACGCCGCGATCCTGCTGGTCGGTATCGACGTCGGTGAGCTCGGGCTGCCCCTTCATCTCCTCGGCGAGACGGACGGCCCAGAGATGGAGGTCAGCGAGATTGTCGCTCTTCAGCGTGTACTGATAGGTGCTGCCGCCCGAGCGGCCGCCGACACGGACATCCTGCACCGGGTTCAGGAACAGCGCCACGCCGCTCAGCTGCGCCAGCTGCGGGCGGAGCCGCCCGATCACCTGCTGGCTGGTCTCCGGGCGCTCCGATTTCGGTTTCAGGTTGACAAAGAGGAATCCCGAGCCGGCGCGGCTGCCGCCGGTGAAGCCGACCACGGTATCGACCGCCGGGTCGCGGCGGATGATGTCGACGAGCTGGGTCAGCTTGCCGCGCATCGCCTCGAAGGAGATGCTCTGGTCAGCGCGGATGAAGCCGTTGAGCTGGCCCGTGTCCTGCTGCGGGAAGAAGCCCTTGGGCACGACGGTGAAGAGATAGACGTTGAGGCCGACCGTGAAGACGAAGACGAAAAGCATCAGCGGCCCGTTGTCGAGGGCCCAGTCGAGGCTCTTGCCGTAGGTTCGCTGGACGAACTGATAGCCCCGCTCCATCCAGCGGCCGACCCGGCTCGGCTTTTCCTTGCGTTCGGGCCGCAGCAGGTAGGCGCACATCATCGGCGTCGTGGTTAGCGAGACGACCAGCGTGATCATCACCGCGGCGGAGAGCGTGACCGCGAATTCGCGGAAAAGCCGGCCGACGATCCCGCCCATGAACAGGAGCGGGATGAAGACCGCGACCAGCGACAGGCTGATCGACAGCACGGTGAAGCCGACCTCGCGCGCGCCCAAGAGCGCGGCCTTGAAGCGGTTCATCCCCTGCTCCAGATGGCGGCTCGTGTTTTCAAGCACGACGATGGCGTCGTCGACGACGAAGCCGGTCGCGACGGTCAGCGCCATGAGGCTCAGGTTGTTGAGGCTGAAGCCGAACGCGTACATGACGGCGAGGCCACCCAGGATCGAGACGATGGTAGCGATCGCCGGGATCGCGGTCGCCCGCGCGCTCCGAAGGAACAGGGCGACGACGACGATGACGAGCATGACCGCGATGACAAGCGTCATGCCGACCTCGTGAAGCGAGGCGCGGATGGTCCGAGTCCGGTCCGAGGCCACCGTGAGGGTGATGCCGGGCAGGTCGCTCTCGAGGTCCGGCAGCACCTCGCGGATCGCGTCCACGGTCTCGATGATGTTGGCGCCCGGCTGCCGGCTGATGATGGCGACGACCGAGGGCTGGCCGTTGACCAGGCCGATGGTCCGCGTGTCCTCGACGCCGTCGATGACCTCGGCGACGTTCCTGAGCCGGACCGGCGCGCCGTCGCGCCAGGCGATGACGAGGTCACGGAAATCGGCGGCGACTAGCGCGCTGTTGTTGGTGTAGAGCTGGTACCGGCGATCGTCGGTCTCGATCGCGCCTTTCGGCCGGTTCGGGTTCGCCGCGGCGATCGCGGCACGCACATCCTCGAGGCTGATCCCGTATTTGGCGAGCGAGTAGGGGACGAGTTCGACGCGGACCGCCGGCAGCGAGCTGCCGCCGATCTCGACGTCGCCGACGCCGGGCACCTGCGCCAGGCGTTGCTGCACGACATTGGCCGCGAGCTCGTAGATCTGGCCGCGAGACAGCGTCGCGGAGGTCAGCGCCAGGATCATGATCGGCGCGTCGGCCGGGTTGATCTTGCGGTAGGTGGGGTTGCTGCGGAGCGCCGCCGGCAGGTCGGCGCGCGAAGCGTTGATCGCCGCCATCACGTCGCGGGCGGCGCCATCGATGTTGCGGCTCAGGTTGAACTGGAGGACGACGCGCGAGGAGCCGGCGCCGCTGGACGAGGTCAGCTCGGTCACGTCGGAGATGACGCCGAGCCGGCGCTCCAGCGGCGTCGCGACGCTGGAGGCCATGGTCTCCGGGCTGGCGCCGGGCACGCTGGCCGAGACCACGATGGTCGGGAAGTCGACCTGGGGAAGCGGCGAGACCGGGAGCGCGAGATAGGCGGCGATGCCGGCGAGCGCGACGCCGATGGTCAGCAGGGTCGTTCCGACCGGCCGCCGGACGAAGGGCTCCGACAGATTCATGGCGCGGGCACTGCCGCGGCCGGACGATCCTCGGGCCGCCGCGCCAGCCGGTCGAACCAGAGATAGATGACCGGCGTCGTGTAGAGGGTGAGGATCTGGCTCAGGATCAGGCCGCCGAAGATCGAGACGCCGAGCGGGTTGCGCAGCTCCGAGCCATGGCCCCAGCCCAGCATCAGCGGCACCGCGGCGAAGAGCGCGGCCAAGGTCGTCATCAGGATCGGACGGAAGCGCAGCAGCGCCGCCTGTCTGATCGCCTCCTCGGGTGACTTGCCTTCCTCGCGCTCGGCGTAGATAGCGAAGTCAATCATCATGATCGCGTTCTTCTTGACGATGCCGATCAGGAGGATGATGCCGATGATGCCGATCACGCCGAGATCAGAGCCGGTCAGCATGAGGGCGAGCAGCGCGCCGACGCCGGCCGAGGGCAGGGTCGAGAGGATCGTCATCGGATGGATGAAGCTCTCATAGAGCACGCCCAGCACGATGTAGACGCAGATGATCGCCGCCAGGATCAGCCAGAGCTCGTTCTTGAGCGATTCCTGGTAGGCGTTGGCGGCGCCGATGAAGTCGAGCCCGATCCCGGTCGGCATGTTGAGCGCGCGCGCCTCGGTCCGGATCGCATCGACCGCCTCGCCGAGCGAGATGCCGGGAGCGGTGTCGAAGCCGACGGTCGCCGCCGGGAACTGCGCGACATGGGTGATCTGCAACGGGGCGGCGCGCTCGCGGATGCGGGTCAACACCGAGAGCGGCGTGGTCGAGCCGCCAACCGTCGGCACGCGGAGCTGGTTCAGGTCCTGGGGCGTCGAGAACAGGCCGGGGCGCGCTTCCAGGATGACGCGGTACTGGTTGGTTTCGGTGAAGATGGTCGAGACGATGCGCTGGCCGAAGGCGCTGTAGAGCGTCTCGTCGAGCGAGGAGAGCGTGACGTTGACTCGCGCCGCGGCGTCGCGATCGACCTCGACATAGGCTGTGTATCCCAGCGCGCCGGCCTCGGTCGTGGCGTTGCGGATCTCCGGCGCATCCTGGAGCGCCTCGGCGAGCCGCCGCGCCCAGCCGTCCACGGCAGCCTGCTCGACGCCGGTCAGCGATAGCCGGTACTGCGTCGGTCCGACCTCGGCGTCGATGGTGAGATCCTGTACCGGCTGCACGAAGAAGGTGACGCCTGGGATCGCCTCGGCGCGCTCCTTGAGCCGCGCCATCGTTACCGGCTGCCGGCTCGTCCGCTTGTCCTTGAGGTTGATCAGCATGCGGCCGACGCCGAGCAGCGTCGTGTTGGCGCCGTCGACGCCGATGAAGGAGCTGAGCGTGCGGACATTGGGATCCTGTAGCAGCGCCTTCGCTACCTCCTGCTGCATCTCGGCCATGCGGGAGTAGGAGATGGTGCGCGCGACATGGACCTCGGCACGCAGCTCGCCGGTATCCTGGGTCGGGAACAGGCCCTTCGGGATGGCGATGTAGAGGAAGGCGGTGAGCGCCAGGGTGCCGAAGGCGACCAGCAGCGTGAGCGTCTGATGATGAAGGACCCAGCCCAGCGTGCGGTCGTAGCGGCCGATCATGCGTTCGAACAGGCTCTGGCTCCGCCGGCCGGCGCGAGTCTCCGGTTCGATCTCTGGCTTCAGCCAGCGCGCGGCGAGCATCGGCGTCAGCGTCAGCGAGACCACGGCGGAGATGACGATGGTGATTGCCAGCGTTACGGCGAATTCACGGAAGAGGCGGCCGACGACGTCAGCCATGAACAGGAGCGGGATCAGCACCGCGATCAGCGACACGGTCAGCGAGATGATGGTGAAGCCGATCTGCTTCGAGCCCTTGAGCGCCGCCTGCACCGGCGTGTTTCCCTGGCGCAGGTATCGCGCGATGTTCTCGATCACGACGATCGCGTCGTCGACGACGAAGCCGGTCGCGATGGTGAGCGCCATCAAGGTCAGGTTGTTGATGCTGTAGCCGAGTAGGTACATGGCGCCCAGCGTGCCGATCAGCGAGATCGGCACGGCGAGGCTGGCGATGATCGTCGCCTGGATCGAATGCAGGAAGAAGAAGATCACCAGCACGACGAGCACGATGGCGAGCACGAGCTCGATCTCGACATCGCGCACCGAGGCGCGGATGCCGGTGGTGCGGTCGCTCAGGACTTCGACCTGGACACCTGCCGGCAGGCTCCGCCGAAGTTCCGGCAACTGGGCCTTGATCGCGTCGACCGTGCCGATGACATTCGCACCGGGCTGGCGCTGGACGTTAAGGATGATCGCCGGCGTCGTCCCCGACCAGGCGCCGAGCCACTTGTTCTCGGCACCGTCGACGATGGTGGCGACGGAAGAGAGGCGGATCGGCGCGTCATTGCGATAGGCGATGATCAGGTTGCGGTAGTCGTCGACAGTCAGCAGCTGGTCGTTGGCGTTGATCGCATAGGCGCGGGTCGCGCCGTCGAAGCTGCCCTTGGCGCTGTTCGAGTTGGCGGCGCTGATCGTGGTGCGGAGCGAGTCGATGCCGAGGCCGTAGGCGGCAAGGCGGTTGGTGTCGACCTGGATGCGCACCGCCGGGCGGTTGCCGCCGCTCAGGGAGACGAGGCCGACGCCCGAGACCTGCGAGATCTTCTGCGCGAGGCGCGTATCGACGAGATCCTGGACCTGGGTCAGCGGCAGCGTCGCCGAGGTCACCGCCAGCGTCAGGATCGGCGCATCGGCCGGATTGACCTTGGAATAGATCGGCGGCGTCGGCAGGTCGGAAGGCAGCAGGTTGCCGCCGGCATTGATCGCCGCCTGCACCTCCTGCTCGGCGATGTCGAGCGTGAGCCGGAGGTCGAATTGCAGCGTGATCACCGAGGCGCCGGCGGCGCTGGTCGAGCTCATGCGCTTGAGCCCCGACATCTGGCCGAACTGGCGCTCGAGCGGCGCCGTCACCGTGTGCGAGACGACTTCGGGGCTGGCGCCCGGATAGAGGGTCCGCACCTGGATCGTCGGATAGTCGACCTCGGGCAGGGCCGAGACCGGCATGAACCAGAAGCCGACGAGGCCCGACAGCACGATCGCCAGCATCAGCAGTGTGGTCGCCACCGGCCGAAGGATGAACGGCGCCGAGGGATTCATGCTTCCGGGCCCCGGCGCGGCCGTTTCGTCGCGATCGCTCATGGAGCCTGAGTGGGGCGCTGTCCGCGGCGTTGACCCTGCCCCTGCCCGGGAAGCTGGACGGCTTGCCCGTCGGTCAGGCGATCTCCGCCCTCGGTGACGACGCGCTCGCCCTCGGCGATGCCTTCGGCGATCGAGACGCTGTCGCCGACCGTCGGCCCGCGGCGCACGGGGCGGATCTTCACCGTCGAGTCCTCCTGGAGGACATAGGTGTAGTCGCCTTCGGTGCCGTGACGGAGGGCGGCCACCGGCACGACGATCGCGCCCTGGATCACGTCGAGCTGGATGCGGATGTTGACGAACTGGCCAGGAAACAGCGTGCCGGCCCGGTTGTCGAAGCGCGCCTTCGCCTTGACCGTCCCGGTCGTGGTGTCGATCAGGTTGTCGAGGGTCTGGAACTTGCCCTGGCCGAGCGTCGTCGTGCGGGCGCGGTCGAGGGCGGTCACGTCCGGCGTCGCTCCGCGGGCCACCCGCTGCTCGATCCGCGGCACGTCGTCCTCGGGCACCGAGAACACCACGTCGATCGGCACCACCTGGTTGATGACCGCGACGCCGGCGGTATCGCCGGTGCTCACATAGTTACCGACATCGACGGGGCGGAGCCCGATGCGGCCGGTGATCGGCGCGGTGATGCGGCTATACGTGAGATTGAGCCGCGCCGTGTCGACCGCGGCGCGGTTGGCAGCGATGGTCCCCTGGAGCTGGCGCACGGTCGCGGCCTGGGTGTCGACCTCCTGGCGCGCGATCGAGTTTTGCGTGAGCAGCGTGCGGTAGCGCTCGAGCGTGACCTGCGCGTTCTGCAGCTGCGCCTCGTCGCGCGCGAGATTGCCCTGCGCGACGTCGAGCGCCAGCTGGAAGGGGCGGGGATCGAGCACGACCAGGAGCTGGTCCTTCTGAACCGTCTCGCCCTCGCGATAGCGGATCTCGGATATGACGCCCGAGACCTGCGGGCGGGCGGTGACGGTCGCCGCCGGCGTCACCGTGCCGAGCGCGTCGATGATGATCGGGATGTCGGCCTTGGTTGCGGGCGCGACGCCGACCGTCGCCGCGGCCCGGCGGAAGCTCCCGGGACCGCCAGGAGGCCCGCCCGGACCGCCCGGGCCACCGAAGCCTGGGCCGGTCCGCATCTCGGCCGGGCGCTGTGCCAGCCACCATGCGCCGGCCGCAATGCCGGCGACGGCCGCGAGTACCAGGAAGGTCCCGAGGATGCGCCCCCGGGTCCGGCTGCGTCGCGGCGTCACTTTGGCTCCTGTGCCGGGTGCCGGGCCTTGGTCCATCTCGATCCTGTTCTGCGATCTGCTGGCGGAAGCCAGCCGACGCCCGGAAAACGGCGGGATATCAAAGCGCTCCGGGCAGCCCGCGCATTCCTTACTACCGGAATACCGAACTAACAATGTCACGGCCGGCCGCAGGGTTTCCTTCTATTCGGGCGACTTTGTGACGTTGACCCGGCGATCCAATCAGGCTACTTGCAAATCACTCTTAATATGAAAAGATCGCCGACTGGTGCGAGCGGCGAGGAGCGAGCGGACAAGAGCATGGCGGGGCTAAAAGCAGGTCGGGCGCCTCGGTGGTGGCTGGCGGTGGCGCTGGCGATCGGCCTCGCCGCGGCGCCGGCCATGGCCGACGAAAAGATCGGCGTCGAGCTCAACAAGGTCGAAGACCAGTCCGGCGGGTGCCGGCTGTACTTCGTCCTCGGCAACGCGACCAGGGCCGCCTTCGAGATCTACAAGCTCGACCTCGTCATGTTTGGCACCGACGGCGTCATCGCCCGTCGTCTCGCCGTCGAGGTCGGGCCGCTCCGCCCGGCGAAGACCTCGGTCAAGCTGTTCGACGTCGCCGGGCTTCCCTGCGCCGGGATCGGCACGGCCCTCATCAACGACGTCCTCTCCTGCAAGGTCGGCGCCGACGAGCGGCCGAACTGCATCGACCTGGTCTCGGTCGCTTCGCGCGCCAAGATCGCGCTGACGAAGTAGGACCATGACCGGGATCCATCACGACTACAGCATGCTCGGCCTGTTCCTGCAGGCCGACCCGATCGTCAAGGGCGTGATGATCCTGCTGGTCGCCGCCTCGGTGGTCTGCTGGGGTCTCATCATCGACAAGACGATCCGCTTCCGCCGCCTTGCCGGCGATGCCGACCGGCTCGAAGGCATGGCGCGTGCGCGGGCCACGGCGTTGCCGCGCGGCGTCCAGGGGCTGGTCGCCGCGATCGTCTCCGCCGGCGGGCACGAGGCGCAGGAGCGGCTCGAAGGCGAGAGCCGCGGCGAGACCCGCGAGCGCTGCCAGCGCGCGATGCGCTCGGCCATGGCCGACGGGCTCCGTGCCTCCGAGCCTGGCCTGCCGTTCCTCGCCACCGTCGGCTCGACCGCGCCTTTCATCGGCCTGTTCGGCACGGTCTGGGGCATCATGAACAGCTTCACCTCTATCGCGCAGAGCAACGACACCAGCCTCGCGGTGGTGGCGCCCGGCATCGCCGAGGCGCTGTTCGCTACGGCGATCGGGCTGGTGGCCGCGATCCCGGCGGTCATCGCCTACAACAAGCTGACCACCTATCTCGGCCGCATCAGCCAGCGCATGGCCTTCGCCATCGACGACCTCGCGACCCAGATGACCCGGCGCGGCGTTCGTGCGGCGCCGCACACCGCCGAAGCGGCCGAGTGATGGCTGTTTCCCTGCCCAATCCCGGCGAGAGCGATACCGGCTATCGGCTGATAGCCGAGATCAATGTGACGCCGCTGGTCGACGTCATGCTGGTGCTGCTGGTGATCTTCATGGTGACGGCGCCGCTGATGATGGTCGGCGTGCCGGTGCAGCTGCCGAAGACCTCGGCCGCCAAGGTCAGCACGACGATCAAGCCGGTCGTGGTCAGCATCAACCGCGAAGGCCGCCTGTTCGTCCGCGAGGACGAGGTGGCGGCTACGGCGCTGCTCGGCAAGCTCGCCGAGCTCAAGAAGGAAGCGCCCGACGCGCCGGTCTATGTGCGCGCCGACCGCAGCATTCCCTATGGCCGCGTTATGGAGGCGATAGGTGTCGTCACCCAGGCTGGCTTCGCCCGCGTGTCGCTGATCGCTGAAGGCGCCACGCCTCCGGTAGGAACGCCGTAGCGGTGCGTCGCTTCCTCGCCCAGCGCTGGCCCTGGATCGTCTCGACAGCCGTGCATGGCGTGGCGCTGACCGTGCTGCTCGCGAACCTAGAGCATTTTGTGATCTATCTGAATCATTAGTGATTCCCAGAATGCGTACGATGTGATTCAAGATGCTGGCTGGAGACGGAGGCCGGCATGAGATGGTCAAACCGT
>Ga0194132_10005343_pt1 | contig 20925 bp, 17 predicted proteins | sample TA2KigOf80mmetaG_FD_148612 | JGI IMG/M metagenome (GOLD analysis project Ga0194132, IMG submission 148612) | Freshwater microbial communities from Lake Tanganyika, Tanzania - TA2015054 Kigoma Offshore 80m | ecosystem: Environmental > Aquatic > Freshwater > Lake | place: Tanzania: Lake... | reverse complement strand
TGCTGCTCGGTGCTGCCGGTGGGCAGGATGGCGGCTTTGATCTGGCCGGCGGCCAGGGCTTCGCGCACCTGGCGGCGGGTGAGTTTCCAGAGGCGTACTTCTCCGGTTTTCACGGGACACTCCTTTGGGTGGATGATGAGCGTTGCACTCGGTGCGCGGTTGGGGAATACCCCGCTCCGGCTTTTCTCAAGGCGCGGGTCGCACCGCCCTCGCTCGCTTCACTCCGCTACCCTGCCTCTCCACCCGGCGACCCTTCCCTCCCACACTTCTCCCCGAGAAAAGCCTCCGGGGGTATTTCCCCACCGCTGGGAATATAGCCCCCTCCAGAATTCCGCTCAATAGTCGCGCAGGCCGCCGTCGGGGGCGATGAGGGGCGGGCGCTGGTAGGGGACAGGGGGGTAGTGGGGGAAGGCTTCCTCGTTGAGTTCGATGCCCAGGCCTGGGGCGTCGGGGACGATCAGGTAGCCCTGCTCGCAGCGCAGGGGCTCCTTCACCAGGTCGCGCTTGGGGCTTTGGTGCTCGTCCCAGGGGTATTCCTGGAGGGCGATATTGTGGGTGGCGGCGTCGAGGTGGGCGCAGGCCGCGGTCAGCACGCAACTGAGGGGGTTGTGGGGCACCACCCCCACGTAGCTGGCCTCGGCCAGGGCGGCGATCTTCTTGATGTTGGTGATGCCGCCAGCCAATGAGAGATCGGGCCGCACGTACGCGGCGCCTTTATGGTTGAGCAGGTCGCGGAATTGGTGGATGGTGTAGAGCCGTTCGCCCATCGCCAGGGGGATGGGGATCTGGTCGGCCACGTGCTCCCAGGCGTCCATGTTCTCAGGCTCGATGGGGTCCTCGAAGAAGTAGAGGTCGTACGGCTCCAGCACCCTTCCCAGGGAGATGGCCTCGGCCGGGCTGAGGCGGTTGACCACGTCGATCATCAGATCCACCTGCGGACCCACGGCTTCGCGCACGGCCCGCACCCGCTCCTCGGCGTTGCGCAGCATGGAGGCGTAGCTCATCCGCTCCAGGCCCAAACCCTCCTCGAAATCCGCCTCGCCGAAGGTGCCAAAGGGATAGAGGCGCAGGGCGGTGAAGCCGCGCCCGGCAAAGGCCACGGCCTCCTCGGCCAGGGCCTGGGGGGTATCCCCGCCCAGGTGGGTGTAGAGGCGCACCCTATGGCGGGTGGGGCCGCCCAGGAGTTCATACACCGGTTTCCCCAGCGCCTTGCCCTTGAGATCCCACAGGGCCTGGTCAATGGCACCGATGGCGGCCATGGTGTCGGCCCCGCCCCGGAAGAGGCAGCGGCGGAACATGTGCTGCCAGTGGGCCTCGATGGGGGTAGGGTCCTTGCCGAGCAGGTACTCGGCACAGTACTCGACCGCGGCGATGGGGACCAGGGGGGTGCCTCCCGTGCCGCTGGCCGGGTGTAACTCGCCCACCCCGGTCAGTCCTTCATCGGTCTCCAGTTTCACGTACATGAAACGGTCGGCGCGCAGGGTGCGGATGGCAGTGATCTTCATCGCGAGGGTTCCTTTCGGGTCAGATGCCCCACTCTATGCGTTTCTCCTCGAAGGTCATCAGGGGGCCGGGGGGCTGGGATTCGTCCTCGGGTGGGTCGCCCGCCTAATGGACATCGCTTTCCTCGAAGGCTGGCATAACGCCCCAGCAAGTTGGGCGAAAAAGGCGAGCAGGGCAAGGGGTGTATTGACCACCTCCGGCGCAGTCTCTACCTTCAGGGCAACCCGGAAAAAACCAGCGAGGAAGAGATGAAAAATGAGTTCTTCAAGGGGCATGGCCTGGGCAACGACTACATCGCCGTGGACCCAAAAAATCTGGACTTCAAGCTGACCCCGCGCATCATCCGCGCCGTCTGCGACCGCAACTGGGGGGTGGGCAGCGACGGCATCCTGGCCCTGGCCCCCTCGAAAAAGGCCGACTTCGGCCTGCGCATCTACAACCCGGATGGCAGCGAGGCGGAGAAGTCCGGCAATGGCCTGCGCATCTTCGGCAGGTACCTGTACGCCACCCGCCGAACCCGCAAGAAAAGCTTCAGCGTCGAGACCAAGGGCGGCCTCGTGCAGATGGAGTTGCACCTCGACCGCCACGGGGACCCGGAGGCGGCCACCGTCGAGATGGGGCAGGCCACCTTCAGGCCCCAGGCCCTGCCCTGCACCCTGCCGGTGGACGAACTGATACAGCAGCCCATCGAGGCGGCGGGGCAGCAATTGCGCTTCACCGGGGTCAGCGTGGGCAACCCCCACTGCGTGGTCTGGAAGGAGCAGGGGCAGAGCTGGTCCCGCGAGGAGTTGCTGGCCCTGGGCCCCAAGCTGGAGAACCATCCCCTCTTCCCCCGGCGCACCAACGTGCAACTCGCCGTGCCGGTGGGGCCCAAGGCCATCTACATCCTCATCTGGGAACGGGGGGCTGGCGAGACCCTGGCCTCGGGCTCCTCCTCCTGCGCGGCGGCAAGCGCCGCGGTCCGCCTGGGCCTGGTCAAGAGCCCGGTGACGGTCAAGGCTCCCGGGGGCAATCTGCACATCGCCGTGGACCCGCAGTTCAACCTCACCATGAAGGGGCCGGTGGCCGAGGTGGCTCGCGGCACCTTCAGCCCGCCCTTTGTCCGTTCCCTGCGCGGATGAAAGAGGAGTTGGAGGCCGGCCTGCGGCGGTCCTGGCTGCGCGTGCTGGGGCAGTGGTGGGCCCACTACAACGAGGAGTACCTGGGCGGGGTCCTCAAAGCACCGCAGTTCCGGCTGGGGGAAGGGGAGGGGCAATTAGGGTTGTGGGAGGGCCACCTGCGGCGGCTGAGCATCTCGGCCCGCCACCTCGGGGAGCAGCCCTGGCTGGAGGTGATGGAGACCTTGCGCCACGAGATGGCCCACCAGTACGCCCACGAGGTGCTGAAGGCAACCGGGGAACCCCCCCACGGCCCGGCCTTCACCCGCGCCTGCCAGTTGTTGCGCTGCAGCCCCAGGGCCACGGCCCAGCAGGATGGGGAGGGCGGGGAGGATGAGCGGGTGCTGCGGGTGCTAAAGAAGGTGCTCTCCCTGGCCGGCAGCCCCAACGAACACGAGGCCCAGGCCGCGGTGAACAAGGCCCGCTGCCTGCTGCTCGAATACAACCTCGACCTCGTCCAACTGGACCAGGAGCGGGGCTTCTCCTGCCGCAGCCTGGGGCAGGTGAAGGCCCGGCATGCCTCGCACGAGATGTGGCTACCGATGATCCTGCAGGAGTTCTTCTTCGTCGAAGTGCTCTGGGCTCCCACCTACCAGCCCCTCCTCGACCGCCAGGGCACGGTACTGCAGATCTACGGCAGCCCGGCCAACCTCGACATGGCCGAGTACGTGTACGCCTTCCTCAGCGGTCTGCTCGCCCAGCTCTGGGCCGCCTACAAGGAGAAGCAGGGCCTGCGCGGGGACCGGCAGCGCCAGTCCTACTACGTGGGGGTGCTCCAGGGGGTGTACGGGGCCCTGGGCCAGCAGGAGGAGCGCCTGCGGGCCGGCCAGGCCCTGGTGTGGAAGGGGGATCCCAGGTTGCAGGAGTACTACCGCTACCTCAACCCCCGGGTGCGGCTGCGGCGCGGCGGCGGGGTGGCGGCCACCCCGGCGTACCGGGACGGGATGGAGGAGGGCCGGCGGGTGCGCATCCACCGGCCGCTGCACCAGCGCCGCGAAGGCACCGGCGGCCTGCTGGCCGCCCCCTGATCATGGCCGCGCCCCTGGCCCTGGCCTTCCTGGTCCTGGCCGCCCTGCCCTGCCAGGGCCAGTTCTCCGGCTTTGGCAAGAACAAGGTCCAGTACTTCCCCTTCACCTGGCAGAAGATGGCCACCCCCCACTTCGACCTCTACTTCTACCCGGAGGAGGAGGAGTTGGCCGGATACGCGGCGGTGATGGCGGAGGAGAAGTTCGCCGATCTGGAGCGCCGGTTCGGGCACACGGTGCAGCGCCGCGTGCCCCTGATCCTCTACTCCTCCCACATCTTTTTTGAGCAGACCAACATCATCCCCAGCATGTTGCCCGAGGGGGTGGCCGGCTTCACCGAGTTCCTCAAGGGGCGGGTGGCCCTGCCCCTGAGCAATGCTCTGCCCGAGTTCGAGCGGGTGTTGCACCACGAGCTGGTCCATGTCTTCATGTTCGACTACCTCAGCCAGGTGATGCGTCGGCGCGGCCTGTACGAGCACCGACCCGCGCCCTTGTGGTTCTCCGAAGGGCTGGCCGAGCACTGGTCCGGGGCCATAGATCCTTTCGGAGACATGATCCTGCGCGACGCCCTGCTCTCGGGCCACCTGGCTTCCATCGCCCAGATGAACCAGATCCTGGGCACCTACCAGATGTACAAGGAAGGCCAGTCCATCTGCGCGTACCTGGCCCGGACCTACGGGGAGGAGATCTTCGTCCGCTTGCTGGAGAACTGGTGGCTGGCCGAGGATTTTGGCGAGCTGTACCGGCTCTGCACCGGCCAGACCCTGGCCGAACTGGACGAATCCTGGCTGCGGGAGTTGCGGCTGCGCTATCTGGGAGATCTGGGCCGGGTCGATCCGCCGGCTCTCCAGGCCGAGGCCCTGACCAGCGAGGGGGCCAACCTCAAGCCGGCCCCAGTGCCCGGCGACAGTGTGCAGTTCCTCCACTTCAGCAACCGGCAGGGCTATACCAGCATCGTCCAGACCCCTCTGGAGGGGGGCGAGGGCCGGATCGTGGTGGAGGGGGAGCAATCGGCCGACTTCGAGTCCTTTCACGCCCTCTCCACCCGGCTGGCCGTCTCCGCCGATGGCCGCTGGCTGGCCTTTACCGCCAAACGCCAGGGCCAGGACAACCTCTACGTCTGGGATCTGCGCGAAGGGCGGCATGCCCGCCGGCTGGAATTCCCCGGCCTGGTGGCCCTGGCCTCCCCCTCGTTCTCCCCCTCCGGCGCGGAAGTGGTCTTCTCGGGGACCAGCCAGGGGGGCTTCGCCGACCTGTACATCGCCCAGGTGGAGAGCGGGCGGCTGCGTCGGCTGACCAGGGACCTGTACCACGACCGGGACCCGGCCTGGTCCCCGGACGGGGAGTGGCTGGCCTTTGCCTCGGACCGGGGGGAGGGGGGCCGCCAGGGGCGCTACCATCTCTATCTGTGGCACCTGGGCGAGAACCGGCTTCTGCCCCTGACCCAGGGAGAGGGCAGCGAGACCCAACCGGCCTGGGACCCCTCCGGCCAGCACCTTGCCTACTGCGCCGAGGCAGGGGGGATGCTCAACCTCCACCTCGCCAGGGTGGAGGCGGGCCCCCAGGGCGCCCGCCTGGCCGCCCGGCAGCTCACCAGGGTGCAGGGCGGGGCCTTTGACCCAGCCTGGCTGCCCGAGGGAAAGGCATTGCTCTACACTGGGTACGAGAAAGGCGCCTTCCAGGTCTACCGCGTGGAGGTGGTGCTCCCCGACACTGCCCAATGGGCCCAGGCCGCCCCCTCGGAGGGCTGGACCCTGCCGGGGGGGATCGAGCCCTATGCCCAGATGAGCTACCAACGCAAGATGTCCCTCGACGTGGCCCAGAGCCAGATCTCGCAGGACCCGCTCTTTGGCACCTCGGGGGGCATCCAGTTGGGGGTCAGCGATGTGCTGGGCAACGACCAGTACTACTTTGTGCTCTCCCACATCGCCGGCAGCCAGTCGGGCTTCTTCGACGGCCTCAACCTGGCCTTCAGCCGCCTGCACCTGGGCCGCCGGGCGAACCTGGCCTGGGGCGGGTTTCATCTCAACGACCGCTTCACCAGCCTGTACGGCCGCTTCGTGCGCGAGAAACGCACCGGCGCCTACGCCGAGCTGAGTTATCCCTTCTCGCGCTTCAAGCGGGTGGAGGTGGAGGTGTCGCTGCGCCGCGCCGAGATCGCCCGCCAGTTCGAGGGGCAGCAGCTTACTGGCTGGCTGGTGAACAACACCCTCAGCTTCACCCACGACAGCAGCCTGTGGGTCCTCACCGGGCCCCTGGCCGGCACCCGTTACAGTTTGGGGGTGGGGCAGACGGTGGACTTCCGCAGCTCGCGGCGATTCAACCTGAACCTCTCGGGGGACCTGCGCCATTACCTGCGCCTGGGGCAGCGCAACTGCCTGGCCACCCGGCTGATGGGCCGCCACAGCCGTGGGGAGGTGCCCGAGTACGTTTCCATGGGGGGGAGCTGGACCTTGAGGGGGTACCCCTGGCGTTCGCTGTGGGGCCGCAATCTGGTGCTGGCCAACGCCGAACTGCGCTTCCCCCTGGTGGACCGGCTGGTCATCGGCCTGCCTTTTGGCAACATCGACATGGGCGCCTTTCGCGGCGCCCTCTTCGCCGACGGAGGCAATGCCTGGAACGAGGAGTTCGACGAGTGGAAGGGCAGCCTGGGCGGCGGGGTGCGCCTGGGGCTGGGCGGGGTTTTTGTCTTCCGCCTCGACGGGGCGCGGCGCACGGATTTCCGCTCCGTGGGCAACCACACGGACTGGGATTTCTTCTTCGGGTGGGATTTCTGATGCGCTGGGCCTGGGCGGCGCTGCTGGCAGGGGCGGTGGGCTGTGGGGGCAAGCTCCTGTACCTTCCCCTGGCCGGGGGAGGGGCGGAAGGGGGCCAGCGCGGGGGCGGGCCCACCGGGCAGGGGCGCAGCCTCCGGGCTCCGGACCCGCCCCTGCGCCTGCTCTGGCAGCAGTCCCTGAGCGCCGCGCCGGTGGGCGGGCCGCTGGTGGAGGGGGGGCTGATCTTGCAACTGAGCGCCGGCCCTTCCCTGCTGGCCTTTGACCGGCAGGTGGGCCGCCCGCTGGGGCGGCGGGGGCTGAGCGCTCCGCCCAGCGCCTCGCCGGTGCTGGCGGGCAGCCTGCTGGTGGGGGGGGAGGCCGGGCCCAAGCCGGCCCTGCGGGCCTATGAACGGCGGGAACACCGGGTGGCGTGGAGCTATCCAGGGCTGGCCCTCGCCCCTCTGGCCGGGCGGGGGGACACGGTGGTGGTGGCGATGAACGCCGGGGAGGTGGTGGCCCTGGCCGCGGCCACGGGGCAGCGACTGTGGCGGGCCAGGATGGAGGGCCCTTTGTGGGCGGGCCCGGTCCTGGCCGGGGACGCGACCTATACCGAGGACGGCAAGGGGGGGCTGGCCGCCCTCGACCTGGGCAGCGGCAGTCGGCGCTGGACCCTGGACCTGGGCGGGCCTCTGCGGGGACTGGCAGCCGCCGACAGCCTGGTTTATGCGGCCACGGCGGCCGGTAGCGTGCTGGCTTGCAAGGGGGCCACCGGAGCGGTGGTGTGGCGGCGCGAGTTGGGGGTCCTGCCGGCACCCGGCCTGACCTTGGCCGGGGGGGTGCTGGTCCTGGGGGCGGCCGACCGCAGCGTGCGGGGCCTGGACCTGGCCGACGGCGCGCAGCGCTGGCAGTTTACCGCCCAGGGGGTGATCGGCAGTCCCCCGGTCGCCTCCGGGGGCGCGGTTTACGCAGCCGGCAGCGAGGGGTACCTCTACGCGCTGGACCCGGAGTCGGGCCGGTTGCAGTGGAAATACCAGCTCGATGGCCCGGCCCTCCAGCCCCTGGCCCTGGGGGAGGGGGTGGTGGGGGTGGTTACCGAGGAGAGGACCCTCTATGTATTTGGCCGCTAGCCTGGCCCTGCTGCTGTGTTGGACGGGGAGTGCCCCGGGCGCGGACTCGCTGCTGGTGCGCTCGGCCGAGGCCCGGTACCTGGAAGGGGGCAGCCTCCCCCGTAGGTTGGAGGCGGTTCCGGGCGAGGAGGGCGCGGCCCCGGAGCGGCCCTCTCGCCTGGAGCGGGGGCTGTGGTGGAGCGCGGGGCTGGCGCTGGCGGCCGGGGGCACGGCCTGGTGGAGCGCCCGGCAGGCCGACCGGGCCTATGAGCGCTATCTCCACTCGGCGGGGCAGGGGCGCCAGGAGGAGGCCCTGCGGCGATCCCGGCGCTATGACCGGGTGGCCGGGGCGGCCTTTGCGTGTATGGAAGCCGGAATTGTGTTGAGCGTCTATCTGGTCTTTTTTTAGAGATGAGATCCCGGACTGCCCTCCTCGCGCTGTGTCTGGCCGCCGGCTGCACCGACCGCCAGGCCCGCAACCCTCTGGACCCAGGGGCCACCGGGGTCGATCCGGCAGTGGTGGTGGGGCCGCTGGAGGCGGTGGCCGGCGACGGGCAGGTGCAACTGCGCTGGAACTACCGGGCCTTCGAGGATATCGCCGGGTACCGCCTGTACCGCCGGGCCGGCGAGGGGGATCCGCTTCCGTATCGGGAGCTGGAGCCGGCGGATACGGCCCTGGTGGACGAGGCAGTGGAGAACGGCCTCACCTACCAGTACCAACTCGCCCTGCTGATCCGCGGCGAGGGAGAGCGCCGTCTGACCCCCCTGCCCCTGGCCACCCCAGGCCCGCAGGCAGCCTGGGCGGCTGATCCGGGCAGCGGCCTGGTCTGGCGCATCGCCCCGGACAACCGGGCCCCATTTTTCGCCCAGGGCCGTTTCCCCGGCCTCAACGGCATCGGGGTGGACCGGCGCGACGGCTCCTGCTGGGTCAGCGATGCGTACTATCGCGGGGCCATCCGCATCGGGGCCGATGGGAGGCTGAGCCAGCATCCGGGCCGGATCGGGGAACCAGGCCCCCTGGCCGTGGACCCCCAGTCAGGAGAGGGCTGGCTGGTGGACAGGGCGGAGCAGACGGTGTTGTGGTTCGCCCTGCCGGCAGGGGAGGACTCGCTGCGCTTCGAGGTGGTGGACGCCCGCTTCGCCGGGCTGCGGGTGCTGGAGGCCCTGGACGGGAGCTGCTGGATCGGGGACGGGGAGCGGGTGCTGCGCTACTGGCGCCAGGGCAACCTCCGCCGCGAGTGGGGGGTGAGGGGGACTACCGCCCTGGCCCCCACCCGCGAGGGCGGGGCCTGGGCCCTGGTGGAGCGGGGGCAGGGGCTGGTGTACCTCGAACCCGGAGGGGGAATCAGGGAATTGGCCCTGCCCTTCGCACCGGCCCAGTCCCTGGAGGCGGACCTGGAAGGCGGGGGGTGCTGGGTGGGCTGGGCTGCCGGGGTGGTGTTGCTGGATGCGGGGGGAGGGGAGCGGGTCCGAGCCGAGGGGCTGGGCGAGTGCCGGGGACTGGCCCTGGATGGGCGCCGCCGGCTGCTGTGGGCCGCCACCCCCGGACAGTTGATGGTGTTGGAGACCAGCGGCCGGCTGCTGGCCCGCCTCGGGGGGTTCGCCCTCCTGGGCGGGGTCGAGATGGACCTGGGAAACCCCCGCTGAGCGGGGCGGAAAACGAAAGAGGCGCGATGATCGCGAGCATGACCGGCTTTGGCAACGGCGCGGCCGAAGGGCAGGGGGTGGCGGCCAGGGTGGAGTTACGTTCGGTCAACAGCCGTTTCACCGAGGTGCAGGTGCGCTGTCCCTCCCGGCTACAGGCCCTCGAAGCCCTGGTCCGCGAGCGGGTAAACGCCCGGGCAGGGCGCGGCAAGGTTTCGGTGGTGGTCGAATGGGAGGAGCAGGGCGGGCCAGCGACCTTGCCCACCCTCGACGAGGAGGCCGCTCTCCATTACCTGGGGCAGTTGGAGAGGCTGCGGGAATTGGGGGATTTGGCGGGCAGGCCCGAGTTGGGAATGGTGGCCGGGCTGCCAGGGGTGTTCCGGGCCGGGGCAGCCGGGGAGGTGGCTCCCCAGGCCGAGGGGTTGGTGCTGGCGGCATTGGAGCAGGCCCTGGACAGCTTTGAGCAGATGCGCCGGACCGAGGGGGCGGCCCTGGCTGCGGACCTGCGGGCCAGGGTGGGCCTGATCGAGGCGCGCCTCGATCAGATCGAAGCCCGCTCGGCCCAGGCCCGCGACCGGCTGCGGGAGGGGTTGCGCGAGAAACTGGAGGCCCTGCTGCGGCCCGGCGAGGTGCCCGAGGAGCGGCTGGCCCTGGAGGTGGTGCTCCTGGCCGAGCGCAGCGACATCGCCGAGGAGGTGGTGCGCTTCCGCAGCCACAACGCCCAGTTCCTCGCCGCCCTGGACCAGGGGGGGGAGGTGGGGCGGCGGCTGAACTTCCTGCTCCAGGAGCAGAACCGCGAGGCCAACACCATCAGCTCCAAGGCAGCCGAGGCCCAGATCGTGCACCTGGCCGTGGAGATCAAGGAAGAAGTGGAGCGCCTGCGCGAGCAGGTGCAGAATCTGGCCTGAGGAGGACGAGGTGGCCCTCATCACCGTCAGCGGCCTGCCCGGCAGCGGCACCAGCACCACCTGCAAACTGCTGGTGGAAAGGCTGGGCTGGCGCTACGTCAACGCCGGCGGGTTTTTCCGCCAGTTGGCCGCAGACCAGGGGATCTCCCTGGCCCAGATGGGCCGGAGGGCCGAGGCCGACGGGCAGGTGGACCGCCAACTGGACGAGCGCATGGTCCAACTGGCAAGGCAGGAGGAGAACCTGATCATGGAGGGCCGACTCACCGGCTGGATGGCGCACCGCCACGGGCTGGACGCCCTCAAGGTGTGGTGTGCGGCCCCGCTGGAGGTGCGGTCGGAGCGGGTGGCCCGGCGCGACCAGCAGACCCCCTCCCAGGCCGCCGCCGATGTGGCGATGCGGGAGCGCTCGGAGCGGCAGCGCTACGCCCTCCACCACCAGCTCGACCTGGACGAGCTGTCCTTCTACGACCTGGTCCTCGACACCGTGGAATTGGGCCCCGAGCAGGTGGCCCAGCGCATCCTGGCGGCCCTGGAGGAGGGGAGATGAAACTGGCGGGCAGGAGGATTCTGTTAGGGGTCAGCGGCGGCATCGCCGCGTACAAGACCCCCCATCTGGTGCGGGCCCTGCTGGCCGAGGGGGCCGAGGTGCGGGTGGTGATGACCGCCGCGGCCCAGCGCTTCGTCACCCCCCACACCCTGGAGGTGCTGTCGCGCCGGCCGGTCTACACCGATATGTTCGCCGCCTCGGCCGAGTTCCCGGTCCTGCATGTGGGCCTGGCCCAGTGGGCCGAGTTGGTGGTGCTGGCCCCGGCCACCGCCCACCTGCTGGCCCGCCTGTCCTGCGGCCTGGCCGACGACCTGCTCACCACCCTGCTGCTGGGTTGCCCCGCCCCGGTGCTGGGGGCCCCTTCGATGGAAGAACACATGCTCGAACACCCCCTGACCCAGGAGCACCTGCGACGGCTGGAGGGGCTGGGGTATCGCTGGGCCGAACCCGGCGAGGGTTCTTTGGCCTCGGGGGCCTTTGGCCGGGGGCGCATGGCCGAGCCCGAGGAGATCGCCGCCCAGGTGGTCGGTCATTTCTCCGGGGCCGGGGACCTGCAGGGCCTCAAGCTGCTGGTGACGGCCGGCCCCACGGTGGAGGACCTGGACCCAGTGCGCTTCATCGGCAACCGCTCCAGCGGTAAGATGGGCTACGCCCTGGCCGCCCAGGCCCAGAGGAGGGGGGCGCAGGTCTGGCTGGTCTCCGGGCCAACGGCGCTGACACCTCCGGCCGGGGTGGAGTTCATCCCCGTGCGTTCGGCCCACCAGATGCAGGCGGTGCTTGAGGAGCTTTTTCCCCAGATGGACGGGGCCATCCTGGCCGCGGCGGTGGCCGACTACCGGCCGGCCCAGGTGGCCCAGCAGAAGCTCAAGCGCGGGGGGGGGAACCTAAGGATCGAGCTGGTCGAGAATCCGGACCTCGCCGCGGGTCTTGGCCAGCGCAAACAGCCCCATCAGGTGCTGATCGGCTTTGCCATGGAGACCGAACAGGGGGTGGAGCGGGCGCGGGAAAAGCTCCGCCGAAAGAACTGCGACCTGATCGCCCTCAACAACCTCAATGAGGAAGGGGCAGGGTTTGCGGCGGACACCAATATCGTCACCCTCATCGACGCGGCCGGGGGCGAGGAGCGGCTGCCCAAGTTGAGCAAGCACCAGGTGGCCGACCGCATCCTCGACTGGCTGGCCAGGCGTCGGGCCGGGCATTGACAGGGTTGCATCCCCAGGGGAGCATCTAGTGGACCCAGAACGCGCCCAGGTGCTGGGCCAGGCGCGCCGCTACCTGGAGGATCTGCGGCTCTTTGAGGGCCCCTCCTTCATCGCTCCGTCGCCGCCGGCTGAGGAAGTGGTTGCCCCCCTGCCGGCGGCGGTCCAGGCGGCCCCGGCCGAGGACCGGGCCAGGGCCCTGGAGGTCTTCCGCCAGGAGATCTGCCAATGTACCCGCTGCCCGCTGGGCCAGACCCGCACCCAGTTTGTTTTTGGCGAGGGGGACCCGCAGGCCGGCATCCTCTTCGTGGGCGAGGGGCCAGGGGAGGAGGAGGACCGCCAGGGGCTGCCCTTCGTGGGGGCCGCCGGGCAATTGCTGACCAAGATCATCGAGGCCATGAAGCTGCGGCGGGAGCAGGTCTATATCTGCAACGCGGTCAAGTGCCGGCCCCCGGGGAACCGCACTCCAGCTCCAGAGGAACTGGCAGCCTGTGCACCTTATCTGGAACGGCAGATCGAACTGGTCAGACCGCGCATCATCTGCGCCCTGGGCAAGACCGCGGCCCAGGCCCTGCTGGGTGAAACGGCCTCGCTGGGTGCGCTGCGGGGCCGGCTGCACCAGTACCGGGGCATCCCGGTGGTGGTCACCTACCACCCGGCCGCCCTCCTGCGCCACGCCGAGTGGAAACGCCAGACCTGGGAGGACGTGAAGTGGTTGCGCCGAGAATTCGACGGCACCGAGTTGTGAGCCGATGAACCAGCCCAGACCCGACAGCGGGGCAGAGAAGCTGCCGCCCCAGGCAGTGGAGGTGGAGCAGGCGGTGCTGGGCGCCATGCTCATCGACCCGCGCGCCGTGGGCCGCGCCCTGGAAATCCTGGGCCCCGACGGGGGGTGCTTCTACCACGACCCGCACGGCCGGATCTACCAGGCGATGGTGGGCCTGTACGAGCGCAGCGAGCCGGTGGACCAACTCACCGTCAGCGAGGAACTCAAGCGCCGCCAGCAGCTCGACGCGGTGGGCGGGGTAGGGTACCTGGCCACCCTGGCCGCGGAGGTGGCCACCTCCGCCAACGCCGAGTTCCACGCCCGCATCGTGCTCGATCGGGCCCTGAGCCGGCGTCTCATCGACACTGCCAACCAGATCGCCACCCAGGCGTACGAGGGCCGCAGTGAGGTGCAGGGCCTCATCGACTGGGCCGAGCAGCAGATCTTCTCCCTGTCCGAGCGGCGGCTGAGCGAGGGTTTCGAAAGCCTCGACAGCCTGCTGCAGGGCACCTTTGAGCAGATCGAGCAGGCCCACCGCCAGATCAGCACCGTCACCGGGGTGGACACCGGGTTCGCCGACCTCAACGATAAGACCGCCGGCTTCCAGAAGGGCGAGCTGATCATCCTGGCCGCCCGGCCCAGCGTGGGCAAGAGCGCCCTGGCCCTGTGTATGGCCCGCAACGCGGCCATGGACACGGGAGTGGGGGTGGCCATCTTCACCCTGGAGATGTCCAAGATCCAGTTGGCCCAGCGCCTCTTGTGCATCGAGACCCGCCTCAACCTGCAACACCTGCGCACCGGCCGGCTGCGGGAGGAGGACTGGATCAACCTGACCAGGAATATCGGCCGGCTCTCCCAGGCTCCCATCTACATCGACGACACCGCCGGCATCTCGGTGCTGGAGGCCCGGGCCAAGGCCCGCCGGCTCAAGCGCGAAAAAGGCATCGGCCTGGTCATCATCGACTACCTGCAACTGATGAGCACCCACGAGAACATCCCCAGCCGCGAGCAGGAGATCTCGCGCATCTCGCGCGGGCTCAAGGCCCTGGCCAAGGAACTGGACGTGCCGGTGCTGGCCCTCTCGCAGTTGTCGCGGGCCGTGGAGAGCCGCAGCGACCGCCGGCCGCAGTTGTCGGATCTGAGGGAAAGCGGGTCCATCGAACAAGACGCCGACATGGTGATGTTCATCTACCGGCCGGACCTGTACGGGCTCAAGTCCCCGGACGGGGGGAGCCTGGAAGGCATGGCCGAGGTGATCATCGGCAAACAGCGCAACGGACCCACCGGCTCGGTGCAGTTGATGTGGAACCCCGAATGCGCCTCTTACGAGAACCTGGCGCCCGAGTGGCGGATGGAGCCGGATGGGGATTCCTGAGATGGACACCGAGACCGCGCTGCGCGACCTGGGGGTGGGGGAGGACACCCTCAGCAGGGAGGAGAGACAGTCTCTCGACGAGCAGGGGTACGCGGTGCTGAGTGGGATGTTCAGCGCGGGGCAGGCGGCGGCCTTCAGCAGACGCCTCGAAGAGCTGGCCGCCCAGGAGGGGGATCAGGCCGGGGTGGAGGCCCACCAGGAAAAGGGGGTGATCCGCCTGGCTGACCTGATCAACAAGGACCCCATGTTCGAGTACTGTTTCACCCATCCCCGCCTGTTGGCCGCGGCCCGGAGGGTGCTGGGGCCCAGCTTCCGGGTGGACTCGCTCAACGCCCGCTTCTCCCTGCCCGGGGACGGGCACCAACTTTTACACGCCGATTGGGGCTCCGAGGACCCGGCCGAGTGGGAGGCGGTGATGGGGGGCCGCTATTTCGGCATGAACTCCCTGTGGCTGCTCGACCCCTTCACCCCGGAGAACGGGGCTACCCGCATCGTGCCGGGCACCCACCGCTCGGGCAAGGTGCCCAGGGACGAGATGGCCGACCCCCTGACCCCCCATCCCCGCGAGGTGGTGCTCCAGGCCCCGGCCGGCACGGTGATCGCCTTCAACTCCCACCTCTGGCACGGGGGCACCCTCAACCGCACCCACGACCTGCGGCGGGTGCTGCACATGGCCTTCGTGCCCCGCCACCGCAAGCAACTTACCGACCAGCGCCGCTATCTCCGCCCCGAAACCAGCCGTCGCCTCACCCCGCAGATGAAGCATCTGCTGGATGTGTGAGGGCCGCCGGCCCCCGCCGATGACCCCGGTCCACCTGGTGCCCACCGGCGAGGCCCGGACCGAACTGCGCTTTGGCAATTCCCGTTTCATCGGCACCGCCGGTCCCGCCGCCACCGTGGGCGAGGCGCGGGCCCTGCTGGCCCGCCTGCGCGGCGAGTTCCCCGACGCCAGCCACCACGCCTACGCCTTTGCCGTCGGGGTGGGGGCCAGCCAGACCCACGGCATGAGCGACGACGGGGAGCCTTCCGGCACCGCCGGGCGGCCCATGCTGGCGGTAGTGCAGGGCTCGGGGCTGGGGGACGTGGTGGTGGTGGCGACTCGCTACTTTGGGGGCAGCAAGCTGGGCACCGGCGGGCTGGTACGGGCGTACAGCGGTACGGTCAAGGCAGTGCTGGCCCTCTTGCCCACCGCCGAAAAGGTGGCCACCGCGTCAGTGCAGGTGGCCCTGCCCTACGAGTTCCTCGCCCGGGCCCGCCTGTTGCTGGCCAGGGCCGAGGGGCAGATCGAGGCCGAGACCTTTGGGGTCCTGGTCGAGATGCAGGTGAGGCTGCGCCAGGATCGGGTGGAGGAGTGCCGCCTGGCCCTGGGGGAGTTGACGGGGGGCCGGGCGAAGGTACAGGAGGTTTAGCTCAGGGCTGCGAGGCGGGGGATTGGGGCTCAGTGCCCCAATTGGGTGGCGGCGGGGTACTCGGGCAGGCCGGTGGCCGACCACACGGCCCGCAGCACCGCCCTGGCCAGGGCCTCTGCGGCCAGGGTGCCCACCAGCAGAGCCTCGGCAGGGCGTTCGGCCCGGCCGGTGGCCAGGGCGAAGAGGGTGTCCCCGTCGAAGGGGGTGAACACCGGGCGGATCGTGCGGCCCAGGCCGGCATGGGCCATGCGGGCCACCTGGGAAACCTGGACCTTGCTCAGCACCGCGTCGGTAGCCACCACCCCAATGGTGGTGGCCCGGCCCGGCTCCAGCTCGGGGGGTAAATCACCTCGCAGCAGGGCCTGGGGGGCATCGAGCAGGCGGCGGCCGTCATGGGTGCGGGCCCCGGCGATCAGGGCCCCGGTGTCGGGGTCGAAGACGTCCCCCAGGGCATTTACCGCCACCAGGGCGCCCACGCTGAGGCCGGCAACGCTGAGGGAGGCGGTGCCGACCCCGCCCTTCATCGCCCGCTGCAGGCCAAAGAGCTTGCCCACCGTGGCCCCGGCCCCGGCCCCGGCGTTGCCCTCGGCCGGCGGGGTGGTGGCCGCCGCCAGGCAGGCCTGGTACCCCGCCGCTGCGTCGGGGCGTATCCTGGGATTGCCCACCCCCAGGTCGTTGAGGATGGCCGCCGCCACGATGGGCACCCTGGCCCCGCCGGCCTCGTAGCCGATGTCCTTCTCCTCCAGGTACCGCACCACCCCCGCGGCTGCGTCGAGGCCAAAGGCACTGCCGCCGGAGAGCAGTACCGCGTGGACCTGCTCAATGGTGTTGGTCGCCCCCAGCAGCTCGGTCTCCCGGGTGCCCGGCGAGCCGCCCCGCACCTCCACCCCGGCCACGGCGCCCTCCTCGGTGAGGACCACCGTGCAGCCCGTGGGCCGCTGGGGGGAGGTATAGTGCCCCACCTTCAGCCCGGCCACGTCGGTCAGGGCACCGGCCGAGCCCAGGTCGCGCCGGGCCAAAGGCATTGTTAGGCCCAGCTCACCAGGCCCAGGTCCAGCGGGTCGCGCAGGTCCGGGTGGGAGGGAACCACCCGCACCGTGTACCCGTGGGTGCCCGGGTTGGTGCAGGGGAAGTCCCCGGCAAAGAGGTGGCGGTGGCCCTCGCCCTGGCCCTGGTAGGAGAGGGGCAGGGTCTCGGTATGGACCAGCTCGCGCTGGGCGGTCACCTTGCCCATGTACAACTCCACCCTCACGTCGTGCGGGGCCAGTTGCCCCAAATCCAGGGTCACCCGCAGGGGAATGCGCATGCCCACCCGCAACTGGGCGGGCAGGGCCGCCTCTACCCCTTCGATGCGCAACTGGGACCAGTAGGTGCGCACATGGCCCTTCCACTGGCTGAGGCGGTGGATGCGCTCCTGGTCGCTGTTGAGTTGTTGCCAGCGCAGTTGGTTGGGCAGGTAGAGTTTCTCGGCGTACTGGCGCACCATGCGGTTGGTGTTGAAGAAGGGGGCCAGGGTCTGGATGGTCTCGCGCACCCGCCCCACCCAGGCGGCGGGCAGGCCCTGGGCGTCGCGCTGGTAGAAGAGGGGGATGACCTCGGTTTCGAGCAGGTCGTACAGGGACTGGGACTCGACTTGGTCCTGGTAGCTGAGATCCTCGTAGGTCTCGCCCCGGCCGATGCACCAGCCGGGGTGCAGTTCGCAGGCCTCCACCCACCAGCCGTCCAGCACGCTGATGTTGAGCACGCCGTTGAGGGCGGCCTTCATGCCGCTGGTGCCGCTGGCCTCCTGGGGGCGGCGGGGGTTGTTGAGCCACACGTCGCAGCCCTGCACCAGGTAGCGGGCCAGGTTCATGTCGTAGTCTTCGAGGAAGAAGAGGCGGCCGGCAAAGGGCTCCTGGCGCGAGAGGGAGACTATCTCGCGGATCAGCTCCTTGCCGGGGTGGTCGTGGGGATGGGCCTTGCCGGCGAAGAGGAGTTGCACCGGGCGCTTGGGGTCGGTCAGCAGGGCGGCCAGGCGCTGGGGGTCGCGGAAGAGCAGGGAGCCGCGCTTGTAGGTGGCGAAGCGCCGGGCAAAACCGATGGTCAGGGCGTGGGGGTTGAGGCCCTGGAGGAGCCGCTCGACCTGGGAGGGGCCCATCCCCTGCCGGGCGAACTGGTTGCGCAGGTGGAAGCGCACGTAGGAGACCAGGCGCTGGCGGCGGTACTCGCGCACCGACCACAACGCCTCGTCGCGCACCCCGGTCAGACCCTGCCAGCTTTTGGGGTCGGCGGGGGCCAGGCGCCAGGGTTCTCCCAGGTGGCGGTCGAAGAGTTCGGCCATCTCCAGCGAGGTCCACGAGGGCAAATGCACCCCATTGGTGATATGGATGATGGGCACCTCGGCCTCGGTGAAGTTGGGCCACATGGCTCCCCACATCTTGCGCGAGACCTGGCCGTGCAGGCGGCTGACCCCGTTGCTGTGGGCCGACAGGCGAAGGGCCAGCACGGTCATGCAGAAGTCGCTGCCCCAGTCCTCGGGGTTGACCCGGCCCAGGCCCAGGAACTCCTCGCGGGAGAGGCCCAGGCGTTCGCGATAGGGCCCCAGGTACGACTCGACCAGGTCGGGCGGGAACCAGTCGTTGCCGGCCGCCACCGGGGTATGGGTGGTGAAGAGGTTGCCGGCGGCGGTGGCCTCGCGCGCGGCGGCAAAGGAGAGGCCCTGGTCCTCCATCATCACGCGAATGCGCTCCAGGGCCTGGAAGGCCGAATGGCCTTCGTTCATGTGGCAGATGGTGGGGGTGATGCCCAGGCTTGCCAGGGCGCGCTGGCCGCCGATGCCCAGGAGGATCTCCTGGCGCAGCCGCATCTCCTTGTCACCCCCATAGAGCAGGGCGGTGATGTCGCGGTCCTCGGGGCGGTTGCGCTCCAGGCTGGTGTCCAAGAGGTAGAGGGCGACCTTCCCCACTTGGGCAGTCCAGACCCGGGCCCAGACCGGCCCATGCGGGTAGGCCACTTCGACGATCAGGGGCTCGCCGCCGGGGAAACGCACCGGCCGCACCGGCATCAGGTCGAAGTCGTTCTCTGGGTAGTTCTCCAACTGCCAGCCGTCGGGGTTGAGGGCCTGGTGGAAATAGCCCTGGCGGTAGAGCAGGCCCACCCCCACCAGGGGCAGGCCCAGGTCGCTGGCGGCCTTGAGGTGGTCGCCGGCCAGCACCCCCAGGCCGCCCGAGTAGATGGGCAGGCACTCGGCCAGGCCGAACTCGGCGGAGAAGTAGGCCACCTTCAGGTGCTGGTGGGCCAGATGGTCGGCCAACTGGGGGGGCAGTTGCTGGTAGCGCGAGAACTGGGAGAGGATACTCTTGACGGTATCCTTGATCTTGGGATCGCGGGCCAGTTCCTCCAACTGGTGCTGGCTGAGGGAGGAGAGGAAGCGCAGCGGGTTGCGGCCCGAGCTGATCCACGCCTCGGGGTCGATCTGGTAGAGCAGGCGGATCAGGTCGCGGTTCCAGGTCCACCACAGGTTGTAGGCCAGGTCCCACAGGGGGGCCAGGTCCTCTGGTAGGTCGGGCAGGATATGGAAAGCGGACAGGGTCTTCATCGGCGCGGCGTTGGTCTGGGGGCTGGGAGTGGCAGAAATGAAAGGCTTGAATATAGCCAATGGCGGCCGGCGGCGCTATATTACTGCCCGCCATCAGCGAGGGGAGGAGTGATGCAAAATCGAGCGCAGGTGATCCTCAGCGGCTTTGCCGACGAGGGGGCCAAACCCGCCCGGGAACAGCTTACCCTGCTGGCCGCCCTGGGCCTGAGTTACTACAGCGTGCGTTTTGTCGATCTGGGCGGCGGGGTCAAGAACGCCATGCAGCTCGACCGAACCGAGAGGCGGCAGTTGGCGGGACTGCACCGGGAATTCGGGATGCGGGTCGCCTCGCTGGGCTCGCCCATCGGCAAGGTCAAGCTGCGCGAGGTGGAGGACGGCAGCCACAACCGCTTCGTGCCCTTTGCCCGCTACCTCAAGGACGAGGTGGGCCGGGCCATCGACCTGGCCGGGGCGCTGGACACCCGCCTCATCCGCGGCTTCTCCTTTTATCACCCTAGGGGCAGCCGGCCCGAGGAGCACCTGGAGCAGGCGGCGACCCAGTTGCGGGCCATCGCCGAGAAATGCAGCGAGGCCGGGGTCTTTTTCGGCCTGGAGGTGGAGGCCAACCTGGTGGGCCATAACGGCCGCCTGCTGGCCCAACTGCACCGCCTGGTGGACCACCCCCATTTGCTGCTGGTCTTCGACGGGGGCAACCTGTCCAGCCAGAACCTCGCCCCCGACCAGACCTACGCCGAGTACCGCGCCATGCGCCAGGGCCTGGGCTGGATGCACATCAAGGACTACCGGATCGACCCTGGGCTCAAGTGGCAGGGCTTCGTCGATGAGGAGCGGTTGAAAAACTTTGTACCCGCCGACCAGGGGGATTCGGCCCACGAGGCCATCCTGCGGGATTTTCGCCTGCACCTGCCCGCCCTGGAGCGCCGCCTCAAACGCCTGGGGCTGCCGGGGGTCTTCCTCGACCTAGAGCCGCACCTCAAGGGTGGGGGGCAGTTCGGCGGGTACAGCGGGCCGGACGGCTTCGGGGTGGCCCTGCGGGCCCTGCTGCGCCTGCTCGATTATGTGGGCATCGGGTACCGCTTGACCGACTACGGGGACATCGAAAGACAGAAAAAATAGGGGCGGGCCAGCGGCCCGCCCCTGCACGGGTGATTACAGACCCTGCTCCAGCAGTTTCTGATGGGCCTTTCTGAAGGCCGGGCTTTTGTCATCCTCGATGATCTCCAGCTCCACCCCCCGCTCAAAGCCGGGGATGCCGCCCCGGTAGAAGGTCTGCTGGTAGGCCGGCTCGTTGGTGAACTCCCAGACCCGGCGCTGCTTGCCCCCCACCGGCCAACCGATGCGCAGGATGCGCTTGCGGGCCTTGTAGAGGGTGGTGGGGGTGGGCTCGCTCTCGTCCACGCGGTACTTCTCGATGGCCTTCTCGTCCACCTCCACCCCCAGGCCGGGGGCGTCGGGCACCGCGGCGTAGCCGTTGCGGATCTCGATGCGGCGGGCCAGAAGGTCGTGTTTCCACAACTCGTGGCAGGTGATGTAGGGCAGGTGTGCGTGGGAGAGCACCGAGCCCAGATGCACTGCAAAGGCCGCGGTCAGGCCGGCGCCCACCATCTGCAGCCAGAAGGTGCGGTTGAAGGCCGCGGCCAGGGCCGCCTGCCGGCGCACCTCGGTGGCCCCGCCCCCGATGACGAAGCCGTCGCAACTGTGGGCGTGCAGGCAGGGCTCGTTGAAGTGCTCGACGATGGGCTTGCGCACCCTTTCGCGCAGGATGCGGGCCCCGGTGATGTCCTGGCCCAGGTAGTAGGGGCTCTCGTACATGCCCACGTTGGGGTGCTCGTCGAGCTGGCTGAGGATGAGTTCGGCCTTGGCCGGGTTGAGCAGGAAGCCGTTGAAGTCCACGTCGAACTTGTAGTCGGGGGTCACCACCTTGCCCACGGTCCGCACCTGATCGATGATGTC
>Ga0194132_10005342_pt1 | contig 20927 bp, 27 predicted proteins | sample TA2KigOf80mmetaG_FD_148612 | JGI IMG/M metagenome (GOLD analysis project Ga0194132, IMG submission 148612) | Freshwater microbial communities from Lake Tanganyika, Tanzania - TA2015054 Kigoma Offshore 80m | ecosystem: Environmental > Aquatic > Freshwater > Lake | place: Tanzania: Lake... | reverse complement strand
CGCGGGGGGCGCGGGCGCCGCCACGGGCGCTCGGGAGCCGGCGCGGCGCCGTGAGCTGAGCGGCGTGGCCGCGGGGTTCGAGCTCGACGCGCTGCTGGTCATGGCGACGGTGGCGCCCCGCGATCTGGTGAAGACGCTCATGGACATCGACTGGGCGCGCGACACCCCCGGCAAGGTCGCCCAGCTCGACGAGCGCCTGGTCGCGGTGAGAGCCGTCGAGGACGCGGCGCGCGAGCGTATCGTCACCAGCCCCGAGCTGGCCGGCAAGCCGCTGCCGCCGGTGCCGCCGCCCGCCGTGCTGCGCGAGTTCACGCTGGTGATGGCCGCGCGCACGGCGATCGAGAAGCTCGAGGCCACGCGCGCCGCGCTCGCGAAGCGCACCTGACACCACTGTCGCCAACACAAGACATTCCCGCCGCCGCCGGTTGCGACTAAGATCGCGGCGGTGATCGCCGTGCACGAGACGCTGCGGCGCGTGTGGGGCTACGACGCCTTTCGTCCGCTCCAGGAAGAGGCGGTGCGCGCGGTCCTCGACGATCGCGACAGCCTCGTCGTGCTGCCCACCGGCGGTGGGAAATCGCTCTGCTACCAGGCGCCCGCGATTCATCGCGGCCGGCTCGCCGTCGTCGTCTCCCCGCTGATCGCGCTCATGAAGGACCAGGTCGACGGCCTGCGCCAGCAGGGCGTCGCCGCCGCGTACCTCAACAGCAGCCAGGGGCGCGACGAGCGCGCGGCGGTCTATCGCGAGCTGGCCGCGGGCCGCATCGTGCTGCTCTACGTCGCGCCCGAGCGGCTCACCGCGCCCGGGTTCGCGGAGACGCTCGGCCGCGCGAAGCCCGCGTTCTTCGCGGTGGACGAGGCGCACTGCATCAGCCAGTGGGGCCACGACTTCCGGCCGGAGTATCGCGAGCTGTCGCTCCTGAAGGAGCGCTTCGCGGGCGTCCCCGTCCACGCGTACACCGCGACCGCCACGCCGGAGGTGCGCGCCGACATCGCGGCGGAGCTGCGCCTGAAGGATCCGCTCGTGCTCGTCGGTGGCTTCGACCGCCCGAACCTCGTGTACCGCGTGCAGCCGCGCACCGACCGGCTGCAGCAGGTGCTCGGCGCGGTGAACCGGCATCGCGGCGAGGCCGGCATCGTGTACTGCATCCGCCGCAGCGAGGTCGACGACCTCGCGGCCGCGCTCGCGAAGCGCGGCCTGCGCGCGGTGCCGTATCACGCGGGGCTCACCGACACGGAGCGTCGCGCCAACCAGGAAGCGTTCGTCGGCGAGCGCGTGGACATCGTGGTGGCGACGGTCGCGTTCGGCATGGGCATCGACCGCTCGAACGTGCGCTACGTCGTGCACGCGGGCATGCCGAAGTCGCTGGAGCACTACCAGCAGGAGGCGGGCCGCGCGGGACGCGACGGGCTACCCGCGGAGTGCCTGCTGCTGTGGAGCGGCGCCGACTACGGCCTCTGGAAGTCGATCCAGGACAACGAGGCGGCGGCCGCGCCCGGCGCGACGAAGAAGCTCGGCCAGATGCTCGGGTTCTGCCAGGACGTCGCGTGCCGCCATCGCGCGCTGCTCGCGTACTTCGGGGAGACGAGCACGCCGGGCAAGTGCGAGGCGTGCGACGTCTGCCTCGGCGAAGTCGCGGCGGCGGACGACGGCCCGCGGATCGCCACGCGCATCCTCGCCGCCGCGGCCGAGCTGCGCGGCCGGTTCGGCGGCGCGCACATCGCCGACGTGCTCACCGGTGCGGCCACCGAGAAGATCCGGACGATGCGCCACGACCGGCTCACCGCGTACGGCACGCTCACGGAGGCGTCGAAGTCCGAGGTCCGCGCGTGGATCGACCAGCTCATCGGGCAGGGGCTGCTCGCGCGCACCGACGGCGAGTACCCGACCGTGACCGTGACCGCCGCCGGCGCCCGCGTGTTGCGCGGCGAAGAGGAGGCGGGACCGTTGAGCCGGGCCGCGAAGCCCGCGCGCACGCGCGCGCGCGACGACCGGGGCGAAAGCGCCGCGGCGGACGGCGGGCCGGGCGAGGCCGACGATCGCGCGCTGTTCGAGAGGCTCCGCGGCGTGCGCCGCACGATCGCGCAGGAGCGCGGCGTGCCGCCGTACCTGGTCTTCAGCGACGTCTCGCTGCGCGACATGGCGCGTCGCCGCCCGACACTGCCGCACGAGTTCCTCGAGGTCAAGGGCGTCGGCGAGTGGAAGGCGGATGAGTTCGGCGCGGAGTTCCTCGCCGCGATCCGCGCGCACCTGGAGAGCACCGGAGCCGGGCGCTGACGGTGGAGCCGGCGGTGTCGGTGATCATGCCCGTCTACGACGCCGCCCGCACGGTGGCCGCCGCGCTCGACAGCATGCGCGCGCAGACCGAGCCGGCGTGGGAGCTGATCGCCGTCGACGACGGCTCGCGCGACGGCTCGGGCGCCATCCTCGACGACGCCGCGCGGCGCGATCCGCGCGTCCGCGTGATCCACGCACCGCACCGCGGGATCGTGGCGGCGCTCAATGCCGGGCTCGCAGTCGCGCGCGGGCGCGTCATCGCGCGCATGGACGCGGACGACCTCTCGATGCCCGCGCGCCTCGCATGCCAGCGCCGCCACCTCGACGAGCACCTCGACGTCGGGCTGGTGGCGTGCCGCGTGCGCTTCGACGGCGATCCGGTGCGGGCCGCGGGCTACGCGCGCTACGTCGCGTGGACGAACGGCCTGCTCACGCACGAGGAGATCGCGGCGGCGCGCTTCGTCGACTCGCCGCTGGCGCATCCCTCGGTGATGTTTCGGCGCGAGCTCGTGGAGCGTCTGGGCGGCTACGCGGCCGGCGACCTCCCCGAAGACTACGAGCTCTGGCTCCGCTGGCTCGACGCGGGCGTGCGGATGGAGAAGCTGGCGCAGACGCTCGTCGCGTGGACCGACGATCCGGCGCGGCTCTCCCGCCGCGATCCGCGCTATCGCCCCGACGCGTTCGACCGTGTCAAGGCGCGGTATCTGGCGCGGTGGGTGGAGCGGCAGGCGCCGCGGCGGCGCGCGGTGATCGTCTGGGGCGCGGGGCGTACGAGCCGGCGGCGCGCGCGCCATCTCATCGACGCGGGCCTCGACGTGACCGCCTACATCGACATCGATCCGCGCAAGATCGGCCGCGTGATCGACGGGCGCCGTGTGCTGCACGCCGAGGAGCTGCCGCCGGTGGGAGACGCGTTCGTGGTGGCGTGCGTCGGGAGCGTCGGCGCGCGCGAGCAGATCGAAGCGCGGCTACGCGGCGCGGGCTACGGCGAGGGCGTCGACTACCTGCTCGCGGCCTGAGAGCTCTAGGCGACCATCTCCGGCCACAGCTCGGCCAGGCGCGCGAGCGCGGGCGCGGGCAGCGGGCCCTTGATCACGGCCGCGGCGGCCTGCTCGAGATGATCGAGCGTGGAGGCGCCGACGAGCACCGTGCTGATCGCGTCGTGGGTGATCACGAAGCGGTACGCGGCCTCGGCGAGGCTCATCACGTAGCCGTCCTTCACCAGCTTCTGCAGCACCCGCGCCGCGCGCACGTCCGCCTCGTACGTGGGGTTCGAGGCGATCGGCGCCACGGACGGCATCGCGATCGGATGGCGGCCCGGCACGCCGGTGAGCGCGCCGGCGGCGAGCGCGCGCACGCCGATCGTCCCGATCTTCTTCCGCTTCGCGCGCGGCAGGAAGCCCTTGAAGTCGATGCCGGGGAACGCGGCGGTCGCCGGGCCGCCCGCCGTCGGGTTGAGCAGGTTGTAGAAGACCTGCGCGGTGTAGACGGCGCCGCCGTCGACGACCTGCGCGATCGCCTCGGGATCGCCGAGCGCGGTGAACCCGTAGAACTTGATCTTGCCCTGCTTCTTCAGCGCCTCCAGCGCAGGGAGGACGTCGTTGACGACCTGCCGCACGCCGATCGCGCTGCCCGCCGGCTCGATCGCCACGGGATTGTGGAGCTGCAGCAGGTCGACCGAGGGCAGGCCAAGGCGTCGGAGGCTCGCTTCGAGCGAGCGCGTGACGGCGCCGCGGATGTCCGAGAGATCGTCCGGCCGCAGGCGCACCTTCGTGCCGACGTAGACGTCGAGGCTCAGCTCCTTGAGGGCTTCACCGAGGTGGCGCTCCGACACGCCGTCGCCGTAGGACGTGGCCGTGTCGAAGTAGTTCACGCCGAGCTCCACCGCGCGGGCCACCGCGCGCGTGCGCTCCGCCGGCGTGCCGCGCACGATGAGGCCGCCGACGTCGCCGCACCCGTAGCCGAGCACCGAGATGTCGATGCCCGTCCTGCCGAACGCCCGGTATTCCATCTACCCTCCCCGGCGAGCGGCACTGTAATACATTGTAGGTCCCGAAATGGCCAAGATTAGCGACCTGACCGTGACCCTCTTCGGCTGGCCGGGCATCCCTGCCACGAGCTACGGCCGCCACACCGGGCGCTTCAGCGGCGAGAGCCAGCTCGGGCTGGTCACGCTCCGGACCGACGCGGGTGTCGAAGGCCACGCGTTCCTCGGCTCGGCCATGCGCGGCGCCGATCTCGACGCCGAAGGGCTGGTCCGGTACCTCAAGCCGCTGGTGATCGGCCAGGACCCGCTCGACCGCGAGCGGCTCTGGCAGGCGATGTGGCAGCGCAACCGGGCCACCAGCATCCGGACCATCGGCGCCGTCGACGTCGCGCTGTGGGACCTCGCGGGGAAGATCGCGGGGCTGCCCGTGCACCGCCTGCTCGGCAGCTATCGCACTCGCATCCACGCGTACGCGAGCTCCGCCGTGTTGCCGTCGCCGTCGGCGTACGCGGAGGAGGCCGCGTCGTTCAAGGCGCAGGGCTGGCGCGCGTACAAGATCCATCCGCCGACCGACCCGAAGCTCGACATCGAGGTGTGCCGCGCGGTGCGCCGCGCCGTCGGCGACGACTACCAGCTCATGCTCGACTCCACGTGGGCCTACGAGTACCCGGACGCGCTGCGCGTCGGCAAGGCGATCGAGGCGCTCGGCTTCCACTGGTACGAGGACCCGCTCGCGGACGACGACATCACGAACTACGTGAAGCTCAAGCAGCAGCTCGCGATCCCGATCCTCGCCACGGAGTACGCGCCGGGCGGCTTCACCGCGCTCGCGCCGTGGATCGTCGCCGGCGCGACGGATTACCTGCGCGGTGATCCGGCGGTGAAGGGCGGCATCACGCCGCTCGTGAAGTCGGCGCACCTCGCCGAGGCGTTCCACATGAGCTTCGAGGTGCACCACGGCGGCAACTCGCTCAACAACGTGGCGAACCTCCACGTGATCATGGCCATCAAGAACACCGAGCTGTTCGAGGTCCTGCTGCCGGCCGGCGCGCAGAAGTACGGCCTGGCCGAGGACATCGAGGTCGACCGCGACGGGTACGTCCACGCGCCCGAGCGGCCCGGCCTCGGCGGCGTCATCGACTTCGACTTGATCGCTCGTCGAAAGACGGCGATCCTCTCCTGAGAGGAGACTCCCATGGCTTCCGTCACGCCCGACCGCGCGGCCCAGGTCACCGGCAACATCGTCCACTTCGAGCACGTCAACGTCTGCGTGCCCGACCAGCGCATCGCGACGCTCTTCTGGATCGTCGGGATGGGCTTCACGCGCGACCCGTACCTCATGGTCGGGATCGACAACATGTGGGCGAACATCGGCCAGCAGCAGTACCACCTGCCGACGCGCGGCGAGCAGCGCCTGCGCGGCACCGGCGGCGTGGTGGTGCCGGACCTCGAGGCGCTCCGCGCGCGCCTCGACGAGGTGAAGCCGCTGCTCGAGGGCACGCAGTTCGCGTGGGAGAACGAGGACAAGCACGTCGCGGTGACGTGCCCGTGGGGCAACAAGCTGCGCTGCCACGCGCCGGGGCCGGAGTTCGGCGAGATGACGCTCGGCATGCCCTACGTCGAGTTCAACGTGCATCCCGGCACCGCGGCCGGCATCGCGCGGTTCTACGACGAGATCATGGGCGCGCCGGCCACCGTGGTCGAGCACCGCGGCATGCCGACGGCGCGGGTGCGCGTCGGCGGCCCGATGCAGTGCTTCCTCTTCCGCGAGACGACCGACCCGATCCCGGAGTACGACGGCCACCACGTCGCGATCTACATCTCGGACTTCCACACGCCGTACAAGAAGCTGCGCGAGCGCGGCCTCCTCTCGATGGAGAACGGCCCGTACGAGTGGCGCTTCATCAACATCGTCGACCTCGACACGAACAAGGTGCTGTTCGAGATCGAGCACGAGGTGCGCAGCATGACGAACCCGCTCTACATGCGGCCGCTCGTCAATCGCAACGCCGCGCAGAAGCAGCGGACGTATCAGCGCGGGAAGGACGCCTTCTACCCCGGTGCCTGACTCGGAGGGGGACTTCGTCCCCCTTCCGACGGCCGGCGGGGACCTGACGGTCCCCGCTCGGCCGGCCTCCCCCTAACAGTCGGACTGCGCGGGCAAAGCCCGCGCTCGGAACGGCGGCGACGCTCCCGGCGAAGTCCCGCGGGTCGTCGTACACTCGGTTCGATGCCGCCCGCCGCTCGAAAAGCTCCCGCCCGCACGGTTCTTCTCCTGGTGAGACACGGGCTCACTCCGACGACCGGGAAAGTGCTGCCCGGGCGCGCGCCCGGATTGCATCTCAGCGACGACGGGCGGAAGCAGGCGGAAGCGGCGGCGGCGCGCCTGGTGAAAGTGCCGAAGATCGCCGCGATCTATTCCTCGCCGCTCGAGCGGGCGCGCGAGACGGCGGCGCCGATCGCGCGCGCCCGCCGCCTGCCGATCCGCATCGATCGCGGGCTGCTGGAGTGCGATTTCGGCGCCTGGACCGGGCGTAAGCTGGACGAGCTGCGCAAGAAGCCGGAGTGGGACGTGGTGCAGCGGCATCCGAGCACGTTCCGATTCCCCGGCGGGGAGTCGTTCACCGAAATGCAGACACGCATCACCGGCGCGCTCGCGCGCCTCGTCGCGCAGCACCCGGGACGCGTGGTCGTCGCGGTCTCGCACGCGGATCCCATCAAGGTCGCGGTCGCGCACGCGCTCGGGATGGCGCTCGACCTCTTCCAGCGCATCAACATCGGCACCGCGTCGATCACCGCGATCGCCTACGGCCGCACCGACACGTCGGTCCTCACGGTGAACTCCATGGACGGCGACCTCGCCGCGCTGCTCGCGTGAGCGACTCCTTCGAGCTGGCGGCGCCCGACTACTTCACCACCGGCGCGGTGGGCCGGCCCGGCCAGCGCGTGTTCTACCTGCAGGGGCGGGAGGCCGGCGCGGTCGTGACGCTGAAGGTCGAGAAGGAGCAGATCGCCGCGCTCGCGGACTACGTCGCGGGGCTCCTCGCGAAGCTGCCGGACGCCGGGACCGTCAGCGGCACCCTGCCGTTGCTGGAGCCCGTCGAGCCGGTGTGGGCCGTCGGCTCGCTCGGCCTCGGCTACGACGAGGCGATCGACCGCCTCGTGGTCATCGCGAACGAGGCGGTCGCCGGCGAGGAGGACGACAGTGAAGAAGCGCCGGACGAGCCGGCGGAGCAGACGATCGAAAGCGCCATCGAGCGCGCGATCGACGACGAGGACGACGACGCCGACGAAGACGACGAAGACGGCGCCACCGCGCGCTTCCTCATCACGCGCGCGCAGGCCGCCGCGTTCGTCGAGCAGGCCCGCTCCCTCGTCAAAGCCGGCCGCCCCATCTGCCCCATGTGCAGCCAACCCAAAGACCCCGGCCACGTCTGCCCGCGGAGCAACGGCCACGTCGTCAAGCACGAGTGACGCCGACCTCCTCCGCCACGGTGCGATTACCGTCAAAGGCCGGATGCCGTGGAGCTCGAACGCGACGTTCCTCGTCGAGCTGACGCTCGACGGCCGGATCGGACACGCGGTCTACAAGCCGCGCAAGGGCGAGCGGCCCCTGTGGGATTTCCCGCCGGCGCTCTATCGCCGGGAGATCGCCGCGTATCTCCTCTCGGAAGCGCTCGGCTGGGGGCTCGTGCCGCTGACGCTCGAGCGCGAGGGGCCGTTCGGCGCGGGCTCGTTCCAGCGGTTCGTCGACGCCGACTTCGAGCAGCACTACTTCACGCTGCGGGAGGATCCCGCGCACCACGATCGCCTGCGGCAGATCTGCCTCTTCGACCTCGTGGCGAACAACGCCGACCGCAAGAGCGGCCACTGCCTGCTCGCCGAGGGCGCCGTCCACGCGATCGACAACGGGCTCACGTTCCACGTGGAGCCGAAGCTCCGCACGGTGATCTGGGACTTCGGCGGCGAGCCGGTTCCGCCCGCGCTCCGCGCGGATCTCGAGCGCGTCGTGAACGCGGAGCTCCCGGGGCCGCTCGCCGCGCTGCTCTCGCGCGACGAGCGTGACGCGCTCGCCATGCGCGGCCTGGAGCTCCTCGAGGCGGGGGTGTTTCCGGTCGACGAGTCGGGGATGCGCTATCCCTGGCCCCTCGTGTAGCGCTCGACGGCATTGCTCCTGCACCGCCGCGTCGCATGACGAAGGCGGAGCTCGAGCGGTTGCGCAGCCACGTGGACGAGACCATCCGGCACGCCACGGACGTGCTGGCCGACCTCACCTCGCTCGACGAAGCGCTGCACGGCCTGTTGCCGCGGCTCGCGTCGATGACGGACCGCGAGCGCGAGCGCTACGTGGCCCGCCTCTGCGGGTACGACGATGCGCTGCCCGAGCGGCTACGTGAGCTGGTCGAAGCCCTCGCCGACGTCGTGGCCGGGCTCACGACGGCCGACCGCGGCGGCGCATGGCTCACCCATCACCTGGCCCGCCTGGAGGCCGGCGAAGAGGACGCGGCCTGACCTACGCGGCCGGCGTCGCGCGCGCGAGGTAGTCGTTCGCCTGCGCCATGCCGAACGCGCGGGCTTCGTCTTCGGTGTCGAAGCGCTCGTGCGTGACGGGCATCGGCGTCGTCTGCACGCCGTCACCGACGTGGTTCTCCACGTTCGCCACGACGCTCCACCTGCCGTCCTTCATGCGCTCGGTGGTGATGGAGATCTCGCAGCCGTCGTGGTTCGTGGGGATGGAATGCCGCTTCACCATGGGGTCAGCCCTCCACGCGCGTTCGGGGTGCGAGGGGCGTGCCAGCGAGCGGCGCTTGACGTGCCGCGAAACCCCTACTAGAACCGACACATCCAGAGCGAGGAGGACCCCATGGGTGAAACCCTGACACTGACCGCCGAAGACGGACACACGTTCGCGGCCTACCGCGCCACCCCCGCGGGCACGCCCCGAGGCGGCATCGTGGTGGTGCAGGAGATCTTCGGCGTGAACCAGCACATCCGGAAGCTCGCGGACGGCTTCGCCGCCGACGGCTACGTCGCCATCGCGCCGGCGCTGTTCGATCGTGTCGAGCGCGGCTACGAGACCGGCTACGGCCCGCAGGACATCGAGAAGGGCCGCGCGACGCGCGGCAAGCTCAACACGGACCAGGCCATGATGGACGTGCAGGCGACGGTGAACGAGCTGAACAAGGCCGGCCTCAAGGTCGGCGTGGTCGGCTACTGCTTCGGCGGCACCGTCGCGTGGCTCGCGGCGACGCGCCTGAAGAACGTGGCGGCCGCGGTCGGATACTACGGCGGCGGCGTCGCGGCCGCGGTGGACGAGAAGCCGAAGGCGCCCGTGATGCTGCACTTCGGCGAGACGGACGCGTCGATCCCGAAGGAAGACTACGAGAAGGTCATGAAGGCGCATCCGACGGTACCGGTGTTCATCTATCCGGCCGGTCACGGCTTCGTGTGCGATGAGCGCGGCAGCTATCACGCCGAGTCGTCGAAGCAGGCGCGCGAGCGCACGATGGAGTTCTTCCGCAAGCACGTGGGGTGAGCGCGCGGTCATCCCGGGCGGCGGCGCGCGTGACGGCGAGCCCGTCACGCGCGCGCGTCGAGTACGAGCAGCGCGTCAACCGCGTCATCGACCACATCCGCGACCATCTCGGCGACGGCCACCTTCGCGCCCGCCTTCCGCGCCCGCTTCGGCATGAGCGCGACGGCCTGGCGTGCCGGCGGAGCCGCCGAGGGACGCTTGCCTCGAGATCTACCGCGGCGATCCGGTGCGACGCTAGTTCCGGCCGGCGCCGCGCGCCTTCGGCGCCTCGCGCGTCGGACCGGGGCTCGCCTGGCCGGCGACTTGCGCTTCCATCCGCTTGAGCAGCTCGTCCACCGAGGCCGTGCGGACGATGCGGTCGAACTGCGAGCGGTAGTTCGACACGAGGCTGACGCCCTCGATCAGCACGTCGTGCACGAGCCAGCGGCCCTGGTCGCGGTGCATGCGGTAGTCGACGGGGATGTCCGTGCCGCGGCTGGTCAGCACCCGCGTCGGCACGGTCGCCTGGTCGCCCTCGACCTTCGCGGGGAGGTAGCGCACCCTCTCGCCTTCGTACGAGTCGATCTTGTCGAAGTACGCGCGGTCCAGCAGGTCGGCGAAGAGCCGCACGAAGCGCTCGCGCTCGGCCGGGGCGGTCTGGCTCCAATGCGTGCCGAGCGCCCGCTTGCTCATCTCCGCGAAGTCGAAGATCTCGTCCGCGATCTTCCGCACCTTGGCCCGGCGCTCGACGACCTTGTCGGGACCCTTGGTCGCCGGGTCGTTCAGCACCTGGACGGCGCGGTCGACGCGGAGCTTGAGCTCCTGGACCGGGGCGGCGTTGTCGGCGGCGGTGGTGGGGGCGGAGGACGCGAGCAGCAGCATGAAGGTGGCGAGGGCCTGATGGAGGATCATCATGCCCTCGCCCCCTGCAATCGGCGAGCCGCTGACTACCCCCCGGCGGCGGTCGGAACGGCGGCGCTCCGATAGGTCGCCGTACGCCACTCGGGGTGGCGCTTGTCGGATCCGCGGACGAGCGCCATGTAGGCCTCGCTGAGCTTCTGGGTGACCGGCCCCACCTTGCCGGTCCCGAGCGGGAACCGGTCGATCGAGGTGATCGGCGTGATCTCGTAGCCCGAGCCGCAAAAGAACGCCTCGTCGGCCACGTACAGCTCGGTGCGGTCGATCTCGCGCTCGACGATCGGCATGCCGAGCACGCGCGGCGCGACGTCCTCCATCAGGGTCTCGCGCGTGATCGACTCCAGGATGTCCCCGCTGAGCGGCGGCGTCACGAGCTTGCCCTTGCGGACCATCATGAACGTCGCCCCGGTGCCCTCGGCGACGTGCCCGTGCTGGTTGAGCAGGATCGGGGCGTCGTAGCCGTCCGCCTTGGCCTGCAGCAGCGCGAGGCGGCCGTTCTGATAGTTCGCACCGGATTTCAGCCGGATGGGAATCGCGTTGTCCGAGGTGCGCACCCAGGAGCTCACGCAGCACTTGAGCCCGGCGGCATCGGCGCGGGGCCGGCGGCGTGGGTTGATGTAGAGCCCGACAGGCTCGACGGCGTCCATGCCCGGCGTGGTGACGTACGACACCAGGTGCATGTGGACGTCCTCGCGGATCTGGTTGCCGTGGAGGACGTCCCGGACCGCCGCGAAGAGCTGCTCGTCCGAGAACGAGCCGTTGAAGCGCATCATCTTCATGGACTCGCGCAGGCGGGCGAAGTGCTCCTTGAGCCGGAAGCCGTAGAGCTCCTCGTCGGCCGGGTTCCAGTAGGCGCGCAGCCCCTCGAAGACGTTGGTCCCGTAGAACACGGCGGCGCTGTTCACGGGCAGCACGGCGTCGGCCTGGGACTTCAGGGTCCCGTTCATCCAGATCTTCAGCTCGCTCATCGCGTCTCCTTTCGGTCGGACCAACCGAGGCTACGCTCCCGCGACCTCCGGCGTCAAACCCCGGCTCCGAACCCCGAAAGCGCGGGCCGATAACGCGGCGCTAACGTCGGCTGCGTACATACGAACCATGCCAGGGCCGCCCCGCGTCCTCGTGGTGGACGACGAACCGGACGCCCTCGAGATGCTGCGGCAGTGGCTCCGGTTCAGCGATTACGTGGTCGACACCTGCCCCGACTCCGAGCAGGCCCTGGTCGTGTTCCAGGAGCGGCGCCCCGACGCCGTCCTGCTGGACCTGCACATGCCGCGGACCGACGGCATGCAACTCTTTTCGGTGATGCACCGGCGCGATCCGTCCGTGGCGGTGATCATCGTCACCGCGGACGCGGACGAGGAGATCGCGCGCATCCTGCTGAGCTGCGGCGCCTTCCACTACGTGCGTAAGCCGGTCGACCTCGACTACCTGACGACCGCGCTCACGGCCGCGACGGGGGGCGGCGGGCTCGCGCCGGCGTCCACGGTGCGCCAGCAAAGCTACGGCGCGCTCAGGGCGGTCCGCGGCCTCGACCCTGCCTCGCCCGTGCGCATCGGCCTCGAAGGCTTCGCGCGCCTCGCGGTGCGGGATGCGATCGCCGACCGGGAGGCCCGCGCCGAGGCCGCCCTGGATGACCTGCGACGGGTCGCCGCGGAGATGGCGGCGGCATCGACGCCCAGCGCGCTCGACGCGCAGATCGTGCTCGCCGCGCTCGACCGGCTCGCCGCCCGCTAGACCGGCGGCAGGCCCGGGTTCCCCGGGCGGTACATCGGATCGGCGCGTCGCCGGGCATGAACGGTGTCGTCCACCGCCTCCCCGCCGTCGCGAGTGGCGCGGACCGGACGGGCGAAGCGTGGATTCAGCCGCGCGTACTCGCCGCCCAGGAACGACGCGTAGGTGTCGTGGCAGTCGGCCTCCAGACAGCGGTCGAGGCGTCCGGGCACCTGCACGGGATCGATGCCGAGGCCGGCGTCCGTCGCCCGCTGCAGCATCCACGCGAGCGGCACGTCGGAGAGCGCGGGGTCGAGCGCCTGCGGCCGCCGGTGCCCGCCGCCGACGTCGCAGTGATCCCCCGAGAACCAGCGCTGCTCGATCTGCTGATCGGCGCGGGCGCGCCCGTCCCACAGACACGCCTCGTAGTCGATGCGGTGCTCGTCGAGCGCGAGCGCCTGATACGCGCGGTCGACGATGCCGCTCAGGATCCGGTCGTGGAACGCGAAGAGCCAGTCGTTGACGCCCGCGAGCGCGCGCACGGGCACGCCGAGCGCGCCGACGGTGTCCCAGACGCCCAGGAAGGCGATGCGCACCTCGCGGCTGAACGCGGCCCGAAACGCCGACGCGTCGAGCGAGCGATCCTTGTAGTACGCGTAGGCGTTGGCGATCGCCTCGTCGGACAGGGTCGTACGGTGGAGGAGCCCGCACTTCGCGATGAAGCCGCAGAGCGCGCGCGCCGTGTACGCGCCGCGGCTGAACCCGACGATGAACACGGCATCGCCGTCGTCGTAGCGCTCCGCGAGCCAGCGATAGCCGAGCGCCATGTTGTTCGAGACGCCCAGCCCGAGCACGCCGCCCGTGAGCCGCTCGTACCAGCGCGTGCCGACGCCCGCGATGTACGCCTTCGGTTGCTCCACGCCGTCGCTCGCGCGGTCGAGGACGGCGTCGTGGAAGCGGGCGACGTTCGTGGGCGCGTCGCCCGGATCGCCGTCGTCTCCCGCCTTGTTCCACGTGCCGTCGAAGCACACGACCAGTCGTTTCATCGTGGCGCCCCCGCCGCAGCATACCGCCGGAGCGCGCGGAACCAGACGAGCTTGTCGTCGAAGCCCGGATAGGCGGCGTTGAGCCCGCTCGGGTTCGGGAGCACGAACACGCGCGCGTCGCCGATGCGCTCGGGCTTCGGCCCGGCGCCGAGCGTCACGCGCGGGCCGAAGAACGCGCGATAGACCGTCACGCCGACGAAGGCGACGACGTCCGGCTGGAGCCGCGCGATCAGGCGCGCCAGCCGTGCGCGGCCAATTCTGAACTCTTCGGGCGTCAGCTCCGACGCCGCGCGCGTCGGGCGCGCGACGATGTTGGTCAGCGCGATCCCGCACGCCGGCAGCCGCACGTCGTCCTCGTACGTGAACGGCTCCGGGATCAGCTTCGCCGCCCACAACAGGCGCCAGAACGGGTTGCCGGGCCCCGCGAAGTGGTGGCCCACCTCCGCCGAGCGCAGCGACGGGTTGATCCCGACGAAGAGGATGCGGGGGCGCGCGCAGAGCCGGGCGGGGAGGCGATTCACCCGGCGATCAGACGTGGTGCCGGAGGAAGCCCTCGATCATCCCCGTGACCTGCGCCGGGGCCTCGAGCTGGTTGAAGTGGCCCGCGCCGACCGTCATGCCGTTCACGACGTCCGGCAGCCACTCGGTCATCTGCTGCGGCTGGTTCAGCGGCGGCGTGGCGGCGATGTGCAGCGCCGGCGCCGTCACCCGCGCCGCCAGCGCGACCCCGTTGAAGCCCAGGATGCCGCGCATGGCGGCGGCGGCGACGTGGGTGGGTGTCGCGAGCATGAGGTCGCGGACACGGGCGACCAGGGCCGAGTCGGACTTTCGAAGGAAGAAGAACTCCGTGATCATCCGCTCCTGGAGCTCCTGCTTCCCCGCGTCGAGCTGCTCGATCAGCATCGTGATGGCGACCTCGCGGTCGGGGCTTCGCCGCAGCGGCGCGGGATCGACCATGACGATCGCGGCCACGCGATCGGGGTAGGTGGCGGCGAGCTGCAGCACCGTGGCGCCCCCCATGCTGTGCCCCACCGCGACGACTTTCCCGAGTCCGAGCGTGTCGATCGTGTGGGCGACGTCGTCGGCGAACTGGGCGATCGGGTACGCGCCGCGGGGCTTGTCGCTCTGGCCGTGCCCGCGGAGATCGACCGACACGACCCGATGGCGCCGCGCGAAGTGCTCGGCCTGCGGCGCGAAGAACGAGCGGTCGCAGCACCAGCCGTGGACGAATACGAGGGTGGGCGTGCCGCTGCCGCGCTCCTCGTACGCGAGCTTCACACCGTCGCGGGTAATCGTGGGCATGGGTCTCCTCCTTCCGGCCGCCACACCCTACCATCGCCCTGCGCAGCATAGTCGCCGCTGCTACCATGGCGCGCATGGCTGTAGCTCGAGGCAACGACACGCTTCGCCGGGCGCTCCTGCGACTCAGGCAAGAGGTGTCAGAGGGCTACTTCGCCGCGGGCTGGCGCGTCGGATTCGGGCCCGCGTTGTGGGCGTGCATCCATGACGATGTCTTCGATGTCCGAATCGGCCTGTCAACGGAAGAGCTGACCGATCTCCGCGCACTGTCCGCGCTTGCGGGTGGGTGGTGGGATTGGGTGGACGATGAGCCCGAGGGACTGACGTTCTTCGTGCTGGATGACTGGAACGCACGCTACCGCGCAATTCGAGAGGGAGCCGCATGACGCCGACCGCCGCCATCACCCCGTCGAAGCTCATGGGCGCCGAGGTCAAGCGCAAGGAAGATCCGCGCCTGATCACCGGCACCTCGCAGTACGTCACCGACATCGCGCTGCCCGGCATGCTGTGGGTCGCGTTCGTGCGTAGCCCGCACGCGCACGCGACGTTCACGAAGGTCGACGCCAGCGCGGCGCTGAAGATTCCCGGCGTCCGGCAGGTCGTGACGGGCGAGGACATCCGCAAGCTCGCGAAGGCGCTGCCGCCGGCGAGCGCGTCCGCGGAAGGCGGCGCGTCGTCGAACGCGCCCGGCCGCCAGCACTGGGCGCTGTCCACCGAGGTCGTGCGCCACGTCGGCGAGGCGGTCGCGGCGGTCATCGCGGACAGCGACTACGCCGCCCACGACGGCGTCGAGGCGGTGCAGGTCGACTGGGAGCCGCTCCCGGCCGTGACCGACATCTGGAAGGCGCTCGAGAAGGGCGCGCCGCAGCTCCACAAGGACGCCGCCGGCAACATCGAGCACACGAACCAGATCAAGAACGGCGACGTCGACGCCGCGTTCGCGAAGGCCAAGCGCGTCGTGAAGCAGCGCATCGTGAGCCAGCGCCTCTCCGCGGTGTCGATGGAGCCGCGCGCGTGCGTGGCGGCGCCCGAGCCGACGAGCGGTGGCATCACCGTGTACGCGACGCACCAGGCGCCGCACAACCTGCGCGGCGACCTCGCGAACGTGCTCGGCATGGACACGAACCTCATTCGCGTCATCAACCCGGACATGGGCGGCGGGTTCGGCGTGAAGTTCGGCTGTTACCCGGAGGACGTGGTGCTGGCAGCGCTCGCGAAGAAGCTGCGCACGCCGCTCAAGTGGGTGGAGACGCGGCTCGAGCACATGCTGACGACCACGCACGGCCGCGACCAGGTGGCCGACATGGAAGCCGCGGTCGAGGACGACGGCACGATCACCGCACTCCGCATGAAGGTCACCGCGAACATCGGCGCCTATCCGGTGTTCACGTTCATCCCGGACCTCACGCTGTTCATGGGTGTCGGCACGTACAAGTTCACGACGGTGGATCTCTCGTCCACGTGCGTGTTCACGAACACGCTCACGGTGGCGGCGTATCGCGGCGCCGGCCGTCCCGAGGCCGCGTACTACCTCGAGCGGATGATGGACATCATCGCCTCCGAGCTGAAGCTCAAGCCGGAGGAGGTGCGCCGCAAGAACTTCATCCCGCCGAGCGCGTTCCCGTACGCGACGCCGACGGGCCAGAACTACGACACCGGCGAGTACGACAAGGCGCTCACGGAGGCGCTCAAGCTCGCGAACGTCGACAAGCTGCGCCAGGAGCAGGCGGACCGGCGCAAGAGCGGCGACAAGAAGCAGCTCGGCATCGGCATGGCCTGCTACGTCGAGATGTGCGGCTTCGGCCCGTACGAGAGCGCGATCGTGCGCGTGGACAGCCAGGGCAACGTGACCGTGTACACCGGAACCTCCGCGCACGGCCAGGGCCACGAGACGACGTTCGCGCAGATCGTGGCGGACCACCTCGGCGTGAGCTTCGACAAGATCCAGGTGAAGCACGGCGACACGACGGCGATCCCGATGGGCAACGGCACCGGCGGCTCGCGCAGCGTGGCGGTCGGCGGCACGTCGATCTACCAGGCGACGCTGAAGGTGCAGGAGAAGGCGCGGCGCATCGCCGCCTCGATGCTGGAGGCGGCGTTCGAGGACGTGGAGTTCGCCGCCGGCCGCTACCAGGTTCGCGGAACGCCGTCCAAGTCACTTGGTCTCGCGGAGATCGCCGCGACGGCGTACGGCGACGCGCTCAAGCCGGACCTCGAGCACGGCCTGGAGGGCACGGAGTTCTGGCGCCCGCCGGCGCTGGTCTATCCGTTCGGCGCGCACGTGGCGGTGGTGGAGGTCGACACGGAGACGGGCCACGTGGAGCTGCGCGAGTACATCTCGGTGGACGACTGCGGCGTGCGCATTTCGCCGATGCTGGTGCGGGGCCAGGTGCACGGCGGCCTCGCGCAGGGCATCGCGCAGGCGCTCTGGGAGGATCTTCGCTACAGCGACGACGGCCAGCTCGTGACCGCGACGCTGATGGACTACGCGATCCCGCGGGCGATGGACCTGCCTTCCTTCCGCGACGTGGCGACCGTGACGCCGACGACGCGCAACCCGCTGGGTGCGAAGGGCATCGGCGAGGCGGCGACGATCGGCTCGACGCCGGCGACGGTGAACGCGGTGGTCGACGCGCTGGGCGTGCGGCACATGGACATGCCGCTGAACCCGCGCATGATCAAGGGGAACGGCGCGAGCTAGCCGCTACGGACACTCTTGACGACCGCGTCGGTCTCCTTCGACGGCGCGACGCCGAGCTCCTTGTCGAGCAGCGCCTTGCACTCGGTGTAGGCGCGCAGCGCCTCCGCGCGGTTGCCCGCGCCCGCGTGCGCGCGCACGAGCTGCTGCCAGCCGGTCTCACGGAACGGCTCCAGCTCCACCTGCGTGCGCGCGAACTGCGCGGCCAGCGGCCACTCCGAGTTCGCCAACGCCGCCGACGTCAGGCAGGCGAGCGCACGCACGCGGACGTCACGTAAGCCGGCGCGCGCGCGCTCGATCCATTCGGACTCCGTGCCTGCCAGCAACGGGCGCGACGAAATCGACGCCGCCACGTTGCCCGGGCCCCACGCCTCGCGCGGACGTCCGCGCGCCACGCGGCCCTCCGCTTCATCCAGCGCGATGCGCGCGGCCTCCACGTCGACCCAGGTCTCCGGCGACAGCGTCAGCTCGTAGCGGCCCGACACCGTCGTCACGCCGACGCCGAACACGCCGGCGATGAGCGGAGCTTGCTGACGAGCGCGCTCAGCGCGGGCTCCCACGCGCGCGGGAGCTTGTCCGCCCACACCGCGTCCGCCAGCGCGTCGACCGGCACCGGGCGGCCGCGCTCGAGCGCGAGATAGACAAGTGCGAGCGGCCCCTGACGGCCGGGCAGGCGCTTCTCGTCCACGATCTGCCCGTCGCGCTCGGCCATGACTCGACCGGTCAGGTACAGTCGGAGCGGACTCTTCCAAGGTTTCGCCAAGGTCCGCACAACCTCCGGGCGGCAGTATTGCATGCAGAAACGGGGCGGCCATGAGCAAGGTCATCCAGTGCCCGTGCGGGACCACCATTCGCGCCGCGGACGAGGACAAGCTCGTCACCCAGGCGCAGCGTCACGCGAAGGACGTGCACGCGATGGAGCTCACGCGCGACCAGATCCTCGCGATGGCCAGCCCCGAATAGCACGCGGAGGTACGAGACCATGGCGAAAGTCCTCAAGTGCGGTGAGCTGTTCCCCGGCTGCTCCATCGAAGCGCGCGGCGAGACCGAGGACGAGATCCTCCAGCAGGCGGCGGCGCACGCCAAGCGCGACCACGGCGTGAAGGAGATCGACGCCGCCACGCTCGCGAAGGTGAAGGGCGCGATCCGCAACGCCTGAGTCGACCGGCGGGCGCCGGCCGGCCGGCGCCCGCCCGCTCAGTCGTCGCGGTGGCTCGTCTCCTCCTCGTCCACCCAGTCCGGCTCCTCGTACGACATCCCTTTGCGTCCGGGGACGACACGCCGCGGCCCCGGGCGGTAGATCGGGCAGGACTTCGGCCCGTAGCAGAAGGTCTCCGTGCGGTACCGGACCACGTCGGGCTTCCACTGGTCGACGATCATCGTCACGGCCATCTCGACGCCCCACATGCAGCCCGCGCACGTCGTGTCGAACGTCGGCCGCGCGAGGCGTCGCATGCCGCGCTCGCGATAGGCGTCGATCGCCGGCGGCACGCCGTACCACGGCGGCGCGCTCTCGATCGCGGGCCCGCGCTCGACCACGCGCAACCCCGAGGCCTTGTGGACATCGATCCAGTCGGCCTCGGGCCGGGCGACCGGCTCCGCCCGGCCGCTCACCGCGTCGCCCCGGCGAAACGCGTGCTTCGCGTGCGCGGCCTTGCCAACCGCCACGGCGAACGTGCGCGGCGCACCGGCGATCGTGCCGTCGAGCCGCACCGCGTAGCCGAGGTACTCGCGCGACCGCTGGTCGAACGACCGCGTCAGATGGATGCGCGGCGTGACGGCGAGCACGGTCGCCGACCATTCGACCGGCATCGTCCGCTACGCGGGCGGCAGGAAGTCGTCGACCGCGATCGCGACGTCCGGCAACGCCGAGGGCGTGATGCGCCCACCACGCGCCGCGCGCAGCTCGTCGAGGTACCGCGCGCCGTCGGGACGTCGATGGATCTCGACGACGTCGTTCCGCAAGTCCACGATCCAGACCTCGGCGACCCCGTGGCGAGCGTAGAGCGGAAGCTTGGTCCCGCGGTCGTAGCGGTACGACGTGTCGGCGACCTCGACGAGGAACAAAACGTCGGGTGGCTCGGGCCCCGTCACGGCATAGCGATCGTCACGGATCCGAAGCACCGCAACGTCGGGCTGCGGGACACTCCGTGGACGGAGGAAGACGGCATTGCCTTGCGGCCACACGAGCGCCCGCTCGCCCAGCACCGATGCGAGCCGATGAGTCAGGTGAGCGACACACGACATGTGGCGGTTGCCGATGGGCGTCATCGCGATGATCTCGCCCTCGATCAGCTCCACGCGCTCCTCCGGCCCGAACACCCCGGCGTCGGCCATCCGGTAGTACTCGTCGACCGTGAAGAGGCGCCGCGGCGCGTCGACCTTGGCGAGCACGTCATCCATCCTTGGAGTCACCCTCCGCGACGGTCAATGCCGCGAGTTCGATACACCTCTCGTAGGGTATAACGACCAGCATGAAGCTGGATCTTCGTCCATTGCATCCGGTGATCGGCGCCGAAGTCAGGAGCTTCCCGCTCGCCGCGCCGCTCGACGACCTCACGTTCTTCGCGCTGCACTCGAAATGGATGGATCACCTGCTGCTGCTCTTCCGCGACCAGACGCTGGACGACGCGCAGCAGATCGCGTTCGCGGAGCGCTTCGGCGAGCTCGAGATCCATCCGTCGAAGGCGCATCGCTCGTCGAAGCACCCGGAGATCTATCGCGTCTCCAACGTCGACGAGGCGGGGAACATCCTGCCGCCCGAAGGCGAGGCGTGGAAGTACCTGGAGCTCACGTGGCTGTGGCACTCCGACAGCTCGTTCCGCGAGGTGCCGAGCACCGGCTCGATCCTGCGCGCCGTCGAGTTGCCCGCGCAGGGCGGCGACACGTTGTTCGCGAACCTCTACGCGGTCTACGACGCGCTCCCGTCCGCCGAGCGCGCGCGGATCGAGAAGCTGCGCGTCGTCCACAGCCACGACTACATCCTCTCGCTCTCGCCCACGCTCCCGCGCGGCGACAACTACACGGAGCTGCCGCCCGTGACGCATCCGCTGGTGCGGCGCCACCCGGTGACCGGGCGCCGCTCGCTCTTCATCAGCCCGCACACGATGGAGCGCGTGGACGGCTGGTCGCACGAGGCCAGCCGCGCGCTGTTCCAGGAGCTGTCGGAGCTCGCCACGCAGGAGCGGTTCGTCTATCGCCACCAGTGGCGCGTGGGCGACGTGCTCATGTGGGACAACCGCTGCACGATGCACGCGGTCATGCCGTACGAGTCGGCGCACGTCCGGCGCGTGATGCACCGGACGACCATCGTCGGCAGCGGCCCCGTTCTCGCCGCTTAGTCCTTCCGCGGCCGCTCGCCGGGCGCGGCCGGGTACGCGGCGCGGATGATCGCGGCCACCTGGCGCAGCGCCGGGCCCAGGGGCGAGCTGCGGCGCCACGCGAGGCCGATCGTCCGCGCGGGCGACGGCGCGGCG
>Ga0194132_10005341_pt1 | contig 20933 bp, 19 predicted proteins | sample TA2KigOf80mmetaG_FD_148612 | JGI IMG/M metagenome (GOLD analysis project Ga0194132, IMG submission 148612) | Freshwater microbial communities from Lake Tanganyika, Tanzania - TA2015054 Kigoma Offshore 80m | ecosystem: Environmental > Aquatic > Freshwater > Lake | place: Tanzania: Lake... | reverse complement strand
GATCCACATACGAAAACAGTGAACCAGACCGATCGTCAGATCCGCGCATCTCATCCTCCTGACAAACTAAGGAGAATGAATCACCCTTCAAACCCGATTCGCTACAGACTTCTTCAACAGCCTGCTAGCGCTAGCGCCGACCGCCGAAGGACTCCAAGAGGCGTTGCGCTATCGCCCATTCCACCCACCCCCTAGGTTGCGACAATATGCAACCACTCCCCAAATTGGATCGCAAGTTAGCGGCGGGAACAGTTTCGAGCGATTTGACGTCCATGCAGGCCGTTATTCGGGGGTAAATTCGGGGGTAAGGCTTTCGAAAAAAATCAAATATCCAATTATTTCTTCATATTAAATCAGGAAAATGGCGGAGAGGGTGGGATTCGAACCCACGGTACCATTGCTGGTACAACGGTTTTCGAGACCGTCCCGATCGACCACTCTGGCACCTCTCCGTCGGGACGGGGGATGTACCCCGCCCCCGACCGGGGTGGCAAGGACGATCTTCGCCGGAGCGCCCGCGAGGCAGGAAATTGTGCTGTTTCTGGGGCTTAAGAGAATCCCGCCGGCGCCGTTGACTTAAGGTTGGTCATGGCTATTATCCGCCAGCCGCGGGCGGACCCCGTCCCGCGAGCGGAGAGTTATTGGCGGCCGGCGATTGTCGCCGCCGCTGCAAGGACGAAGCCCATGTACGCAGTGATCAAGACCGGCGGCAAGCAGTACAAGGTCGCCAAGGACGAAACCGTCACCATCGAGAAGCTGACGGCCGATGCCGGCGCCACGGTCGAGTTCGACCAGGTGCTCGCGGTCGGCGCGGGCGCCGGCGTGAAGCTCGGCACGCCCGTCGTCGCCGGCGCCAAGGTGGTAGCCAGCGTCGTCGAGCACACCCGCGGCGAGAAGCTGATCGTCTTCAAGAAGCGCCGTCGCAAGTCCTCGCGCCGCAAGAACGGCCATCGCCAGGACCTGACGGTAGTGAAGATCACCGACATCGTCGCCGCCTAAGGCTGAAGGAGCACTCAGATGGCACACAAGAAAGCCGGCGGCAGCTCGCGCAACGGCCGCGATTCCGAAGGCCGCCGCCTCGGCGTCAAGAAGTACGGCGGCGAGAGCGTTCTCGCCGGCAACATCCTGGTACGCCAGCGCGGCACCACCTATCACCCCGGCACCAATGTCGGCATGGGCCGCGATCACACGCTGTTCGCGCTCGTCGACGGCCAGGTGAAGTTCGAGGAGAAGAGCGGCAAGCGCACCTACATCGCCGTGGTGCCGCCGAGCGCCTGACCCGACCGAACCATTCCGGACGGTTTGACGGGGGAATGGTTCGCCATTCCCCCGTTCGCATTTCAGGGCGTGTTTTCCGATGAAGTTCCTCGACGAAGCAAAGGTCTTCCTCAAGAGCGGCGACGGCGGTGCCGGCGCCTGCTCGTTCCGGCGCGAGAAGTTCATCGAGTTCGGCGGTCCCGATGGCGGCGATGGCGGCCGCGGCGGCGACGTGATCTTCGAGTGCGTCGACGGCCTCAATACGCTGATCGACTATCGCTACCAGCAGCACTTCAAGGCCCGCAAAGGCGATCACGGCCAGGGCCGGCAGAAGACCGGCGCCGATGGCGAGGACGTCGTCCTCAAGGTGCCGGCCGGCACGCAGATCATCGACGACGAGACCGGCGACGTGCTGCTGGACCTGATCAAGCCCGGTCAGCGCGTGCGGCTGCTGAAGGGCGGCGATGGCGGCTTCGGCAATCTTCACTATAAGTCCTCGACCAATCGCGCGCCGCGCCGCGCCGACCAGGGCTGGCCCGGCGAGGAACGCTGGGTGTGGCTGCGCCTCAAGCTGATCGCCGATGCGGGGCTCGTCGGATTGCCGAACGCCGGCAAGTCGACCTTCCTAGCTGCGGTCAGCCGCGCCAAGCCGAAGATCGCCGACTACCCCTTCACCACGCTCAACCCGCAGCTCGGCGTCGTGCGTCTCGGCGGCGCCAAGGATGCGCGCGAATTCGTCATCGCCGATCTGCCCGGCCTGATCGAAGGCGCGCATGAGGGGGCCGGCCTCGGCGACCGTTTCCTAGGTCACGTCGAGCGCTGCAACGTGATCCTGCACCTCGTCGACGGCACCGGAGAAGATCCGGTCGCCGCCTACAAGACGATCCGGAAGGAGCTCAAGGCCTATGGCGCCGGCCTCGCCGAGAAGCCGGAGGTCGTCGGCTTGAACAAGGTCGACGCACTCGACGCCGAGACGGTGAAGGCCAAGCTCTCGGCGCTCAAGCGCGCCGCGCGGCGCAAGGGCGCCAAGGTCACGGTGCTGGCGCTCTCCGGTGCCGCCGGCATCGGCGTCGATCCGGCGCTCGAGGCGCTGTGGACCGAGATCGCCGCCAAGCGCGCCGAGGATCAGGAGAGCGCGGCATGAGCCGATCGCCGCTCAGCACGGCGAAGCGCCTCGTCATCAAGATCGGCTCGGCGCTGCTGGTCGAGCAGGAGGCCGGCACGCTGAAGCGCGCCTGGCTCGCGGCGTTGGCCGAGGACATTGCCGAGCTCAAGAGCGAGGGCGTCGAGATCGTGATCGTCTCCTCCGGCGCCATCGCGCTCGGGCGCCGGCATCTGGGCTTGCCATCAGGCGCGCTTGCGCTCGAGCAGAAGCAGGCAGCGGCCGCGACCGGACAGATCCGCCTCGCCCATGCCTGGCAGGAGGCGCTGGCGATCCATCAGATCACCTGCGCGCAGGTCCTGGTCACGCTCGAAGATACCGAGGAGCGCCGTCGGCACCTGAACGCGCGCGCCACCATCTCGACGCTGCTTGAGCTCGGCGCGGTACCGGTGATCAACGAGAACGATACCGTCGCGACATCCGAGATCCGCTTCGGCGACAATGATCGCCTCGCCGCGCGGGTGGCGCAGATGATCTCCGCCGATACGCTGGTGCTGCTCTCGGATATCGATGGGCTCTACACCGCCGATCCGCGCAAAGACAAAGCGGCGGCGCATATCGACGAGGTCGGCCGCATCACCGGCGATGTCGAGGCAATGGCCGGCGAGGCGCCGCCCGGATACTCCTCCGGCGGCATGGTGACCAAGATTGCCGCCGCCAAGATCGCGCAAGGCGCCGGCTGCCGCATGGCGATCGCCGACGGCAAGCGCATGCATCCTCTGGCGGCCCTCGCCAACGGCGCCAAATGCACCTGGTTCAAGCCGGACACGCAGCCGAAGACGGCGCGCAAGCGCTGGATCGCGGGATCGGTGAAGCCGGTCGGCTGGGTCAGGGTCGATGCCGGCGCGGTGCGTGCGCTCGGCCGCGGCAAGAGCCTGCTGCCCGCCGGCATCGTCGAGATCGGCGGGCGCTTCGAGCGCGGCGATCCGATCGAGGTGCGCGACGCGGACGGCGCGGTGCTGGCGCGCGGCCTCTCCGCCTATTCGGCCGAGGATGCGAAGCGCATCAAGGGGCACAAGAGCGGCGACATCGAAACGATCCTGGGATACCGTGGCCGCGACGAGATGATTCATCGCGACGACCTCGTGCTGGAGCAGTCGTGACCGCGCGTCGCAGCGAACGCGACGATGTCGCCGCGACGATGGAGCGCCTCGGCCGCGACGCCCGCACCGCCGCCCGATCCCTCGTTCTCGCATCCTCCGATGCCAAGAATGCCGCGCTGAAGGCCGCCGCTGCCGCAGTCCGCGCCGCGTCTTCCGAGATCCTCGATGCCAATGCCCGCGATGTCGCCGAGGCGAAGTCGGGCGGCGCCACCTCGGCCTTCCTCGATCGCCTCGCGCTCGATGCGAAGCGTGTCGAGTCTATCGCGAAGAGCGTCGAGGACGTATCCACGCTGCCCGATCCGGTCGGTCAGGCCGATAAGGCATGGACGCAGCCGAACGGCCTCCGCTTCGAGCGCGTGCGCGTGCCCTTGGGTGTCATCGGCATCATCTTCGAGTCGCGGCCGAACGTGACCGCCGATGCCGGCGCGCTCTGCCTCAAATCCGGCAACGCCGCGATCCTGCGCGCGGGTTCCGAGAGCTTCCATTCGTCGAGCGCGATCGCCGCCTGCCTCGCCGAGGGATTGCGCGCCGCCGGACTTCTCGAGGCCGCGATCCAGCTCGTGCCGACCAAGGACCGCGCCGCAGTCGGCGCCATGCTGGCGATGCAAGGCGTCATCGACGTGATCGTGCCGAGGGGCGGCAAATCGCTGATCGCGCGCGTGCAGGCCGAGAGCCGCGTGCCGGTGATCGCGCATCTCGACGGGCTTTGCCACACCTATGTCGACGGCACTGCCGATCTCGCCATGGCGCGTCAGGTCACGCTGAACGCCAAGATGCGGCGGACCGGCGTCTGCGGCGCAACCGAGACGCTACTCGTCGACCGGCGCTGCGCCGCGACGCATCTGAAGCCCATCCTCGACGATCTGACCGCCACCGGCTGCGAGATCCGTGGTTGCGCCGAGACCCGCGCGCTCGATCCGCGCGCCAGGCCGGCATCCGAAGCCGACTGGTCGGCCGAGTATCTGGACGCGATCCTCTCGGTCCGCATCGTCGGCGGCGTCGAGGAGGCGATCGACCACATCCGCCGCTACGGCTCGCAGCACACGGATGCGATCGTCACCGAGGACAAGGCGACGGCCGAGCGGTTCCTCCAACAGATCGACTCCGCGATTGTGCTGTGGAACGCGTCCACCCAGTTCGCCGATGGCGGCGAGTTCGGCTTTGGCGCCGAGATTGGCATCTCGACCGGCAAGCTGCATGCCCGCGGCCCTGTCGGCGCCGAGCACCTGACCAGCTGGAAATACGTCGTCCGCGGCACCGGCCAGACGCGGCCCTGACGCATGCGCCGGCTCCGCATCGGCCTCCTCGGCGGATCCTTCAACCCGGCGCATGAGGGGCACCTGCATATCAGCCGGATGGCCCTCCAGCGCCTCGGCCTCGACTATGTCTGGTGGCTGGTCTCGCCGCAGAATCCGCTGAAGCCGATGGAGGGCATGGCCTCGCTCCCCGAGCGCCTGCGGGGCGCCCATGCCGTCGCCCGCCACCATCCGCGCATCCGCGTCAGCGCCATCGAGGCCAGGCTCGGCACCCGCTACACCGTCGACACCCTGGCGGCGCTCCGCCGGCATTTTCCCACGACACGCTTCGTCTGGCTGATGGGGGCGGACAATCTTTCGCAGGTCGTGCGCTGGCGGCAATGGTCACGGATCTTTCATCTGGTTGTCATTGCGGTGTTCGCACGAGGTTCCTATGTTATGAGGGCGTTGGCCGGTAAGGCTGCCAAGCGGTTCCGCCGCTCCCGGGTAAACCCCGGGAAGGCGTACGGTTTGGCGTCGAAAGCCCCGCCGGCCTGGGCGTTCCTGCCGACGCCCCTTCACAAGTCTTCCGCGACGGAGATCCGCCGCGCGAGGTCGAAGGGGAAGAAGCAGGGGCAGGCACTCAACGACCGGGGGTAGCGACGAACCTAGTACTGGCAGTCAGGTCGCCCTCGGTCATGCGATGGAGGACCCTGACATAGCGCGACGCAAGAAAACCCCGACCGTCACCGAGCAGATGCTCAAGGCGGTCGAAACGGTACTCGACGACGATCAGGCGATGGAGCCGGTCGTCATCGATCTGAACGGCAAGGCTTCATACGCCGACTTCATGGTCATCGCCTCGGGCCGGAACGCCCGGCATCTCGGCGCCATGACCCAGCACCTCGAGGAAAAGCTCAGGGCGGCCGGCTCGACCAAGGTCAGGATCGAGGGAAAGTCCGTGGGCGACTGGGTGCTGATCGATGGCGGCGACGTCATCATCCATCTCTTCCGCCCCGAGATCCGCAAGCAGTACGCCCTCGAGAAGATGTGGGGGATGGAGCTGCCGCCGGAGACCGCGTCCGGGCTCGCCGCCACCGCATGAGCTGACATGCGCTTCCTGGTCGTGGCCGTCGGCCGCGCGCGCGGAGGCCCCGAGCGCGCGCTTTGGGAGGCATACTCCGAGCGGCTGACGACACCGATCCGCCTGATCGAGGTGGAATCGAAACGCCCCGGTCCCGGCCTCAAGGACCGCGAGGCCGAGCTTCTGCTCAAATCCGTTCCCGACGACGCGGTCCTGGTCGCGCTCGACGAGCGCGGCAAGTCAATCTCCTCCGAGACCTTCGCCAAGACCCTGGCGCAATGGCGCGATGGCGGGGCCGCAACGGTGGCCTTCATCATCGGCGGCGCCGACGGCCTCGCCGACGAGGTGAGGAAGCGCGCGAGGCTGCTGCTCGCCCTAGGCGCGATGACCTGGCCGCATCTCGTCGTCCGCGGTCTGCTCGCCGAACAGCTCTATCGCGCCGAGAAGATCTGGGCCGGCCACCCCTACCATCGGGCCTAGCGAGAGACGGGTTGCGGGACTATGGTCCCGCGCCATGCGCACACGGGTTCTCGGCCGCACCAGCATCACGGTTTCGGAGATCGGCTTCGGCTGCTGGGGCATCGGCGGCATGGTCCCCGGCGCCTCCTACGGCAGGACCGACGATGCGACCTCGCTCGCCGCGCTGAAGCGCGCGGCGGATCTCGGGGTCACCTTCTTCGATACGGCCGAGGCCTATGGCAACGGTCACTCCGAAACCCTGCTCGGCCAGGCCTTCGGCAGGCGCGACGGCATCATCATCGCGACCAAGGCCGGCCATGAGGATTTCTCGAAGCAGCCCGATTTCTCGCCGGCCGGCATCCGTGCCGGAGTCGACCGTTCGCTCCAGCGCCTGAAGCGCGAGCGCATCGACCTTCTGCAGCTTCACAACCCGACGGCCGACATCCTCCGCGCCGATCCGGACATCGTCGAGACGCTGCGCGACCTGGAACGCGCCGGGAAGGTTCGCGCCTATGGCATCTCGACCAAGGCGCCGGCCGAGGCGGTGACGGCGATCCGCGAATTCTCCTTCCCGGTCGTGCAGGTCAATTTCAACCTGGCCGATCAGCGCGCGATCGAGGCCGGCTTGCTCGATCTCGCGAGGGAGACCCAGACCGGCGTCATCGGACGCACGCCGCTCGCCTTCGGCTTCCTGAGCGGCGCGCTCGACGCCAACGTCCAGTTCGGCGCAGGCGACCATCGCGCCAACTGGTCGCGCGAGCGCATCAAGGAATGGGTCGAGGCCGGCCGCAGCTTCACCCACAGGATTGCCGAGCGCGACAGGCAGAGCCCGGCGCTGATCGCGCTCCGCTTTTGCCTCTCGTATCCCGAGATCGGCACCGTCATCCCCGGCATGCTGAAGCCCGAGGAGGTCGAAGAGAATGTCCGCGCGTCGGCGGCCGGTTCGCTGTCATCGGCCGATCTTGAGGGCATCCGGCGGGTCTACGACCAGAGCAGCTTCGCCTCCTCCAAGATTGCGACTCCAGGTCGTTCAAAGACTTAGCTGGGATGTCGCGATCGGGATCGATCCGGTCGCAATAGCCCTTGACAGATTACCATATAAGGATGTCCTTATATGTCTACCGCGGACGACTGACCGCCCGCCCCCTCATTTCTACTTCCCGAAGAAGGATCGCTCATGACTGCCGCCAAGAAGGCCACGACGGCTGACTACAAGGTGAAGGACATCACGCTGGCCGATTGGGGCCGGAAGGAGATCCGGATCGCCGAGACCGAGATGCCCGGCCTGATGGCGACCCGCGAAGAGTACGGCCCGAAGAAGCCGCTCAAGGGTGCCCGCATCGCCGGATCGCTGCACATGACGATCCAGACCGCCGTGCTGATCGAGACGCTGGCGGCGCTCGGCGCCGAGATCCGCTGGTCCTCGTGCAATATCTTCTCGACCCAGGATCATGCCGCCGCGGCGATCGCCGCCGCCGGCATCCCGGTCTTCGCCTGGAAGGGCGAGACCGAGGAGGAATACTGGTGGTGCTGCGAGCAGACCATCCACGGACCGGACGGCTGGACGCCGAACATGATCCTGGATGATGGCGGCGACCTCACCCAGGTCATGCACGACAAATATCCGGAGCTGATGAAGCAGTGCCGCGGCATCTCCGAGGAGACGACCACCGGCGTCCGCCGCCTCAAGGAGATGGCCGAGAAGGGCACGCTCTTGGTGCCGGCCTTCAACGTCAACGACTCCGTGACCAAGTCGAAGTTCGACAACCTCTATGGCTGCCGCGAGAGCCTCGTCGACGGCATCCGCCGCGCCACCGACGTCATGCTCTCGGGCAAGGTCGCGGTTGTCTGCGGCTATGGCGATGTCGGCAAGGGCTCGGCCGCGAGTCTTCGTGCGGGCGGGGCGCGGGTCGTCGTCACCGAGATCGATCCGATCTGCGCGCTGCAGGCGGCGATGGAAGGCTACCAGGTCCTGCCGATGGAGGACGTCGCCTCGACCGGCGACATCTTCGTCACCGCCACCGGCTCGGTCGACGTGATCACGCTCGACCACATGCGGCAGATGAAGGACCGCGCCATCGTCTGCAACATCGGCCACTTCGACTCCGAGATCCAGATCGCGGCGCTGCAGAACTACAAGTGGGAAGAGGTGAAGCCGCAGGTCGACGAGGTCGTCTTCCCCGACGGCAAGCGGCTGATCGTGCTCGCCAAGGGACGCCTGGTGAATCTCGGCTGCGCCACCGGCCATCCGAGCTTCGTCATGAGCGCCTCCTTCACCAACCAGGTGCTGGCGCAGATCGAGCTCTGGAGCAATCCGGGCAAGTACGCGAAGCAGGTCTACGTGCTGCCGAAGCACCTGGACGAGAAGGTGGCGGCGCTGCATCTTGCCAAGGTCGGCGCCAAGCTGACCAAGCTCACGGAGAAGCAGGCTGAGTACCTCGGCGTCAGCAACGCGGGACCGTTCAAGCCCGACACCTATCGCTACTGAGGTTGAGTGATCGACGGCCCCTTCGAGATCCTGCTCCTAGGGGCCCTCGCCGCATTGGCGGCGGCGCTGGCCGTTGTCGCCCACCGCAACCGCCGCCAGGCGCGCGTGGCCCAGGTCGAGGCGGCCGGCCTCGCCCGCGCCATCGCCGAGGCCCCTGACGGCCTCCTGCTGTGGACTTCCGATCCTGCCGATGCCCGACTCTCGCCCTCGCTCGCCCGCCAGATCAAGGCGGATGAGCGGGCCGGCGCCGGTCCTTTCCTTTCCCGCCTGGTCGAGCCCGACCGTACGGAGCTCGCCGACGCGTTCCGCCGCATCGCGACCGAAGGCTCGGGCGTCGACCGCCGCGTCCATGACAGCGACGGCCGCATCTGGCGCGTGATCGCCGGGCGCTCGACCGATCCGAACGGAGACAGCTGCTTCGCCTGGCTCCGCGACGTCACAGCCGCCGAGCGCACGGCGGAGGAGCGCGCGCGCATGCAGTCGAGCCTCGATGCGCGCGAGATCATGCTCGACCGCGTGCCGACGCCGGTCTGGTATCGCCAGCCCGGCAGCCTCGACCTCGCCTATCGCAACAGGGCGGCCGAGGGACTCGTCGGCGATGGCGGGCCGGCCGATCGTGTCGGGCGCAGCCTTGCCCAACGCGCCCAGCGTTCGGGCGGCGAGCAGGCCGAGAGCACCAATGTCGTCATCAATGGCCGCCGCTGCCTCATCGAGATCGTCGAATCGGCGACACCGGACGGTGCTGTCGTCGGCCATGCCCGCGACGTGACCCAGCTCGCCGAAACCCAGGACGAGCTCGCCCGCCATGTCGCCGCGCATGGCGAGCTGCTGCAGAAGCTCACGACTGCGATAGCGATCTATGGCCGCGACAAGCGGCTTCGCCTGTTCAACACCGCCTTCGTCGAGCTCTGGCAGCTCGATCGCCGCTGGCTCGCGACCGAGCCCGACTTCTCCGCCGTGATCGAGCTCCTGCGCCATCGCCGGCGGCTCCCTGAATATGCCGACTTCGCCCAGGCGAAGCGGCAATGGACGCAGCTCTTCACCGGGCTCATCGACCCGGTCGAGGAGTTCCTTCATTTGCCCGACGGGCGAACGATCCGTCAGACCGTTTCCCCGCACCCGCAGGGCGGTCTCCTCTTCGCCTTCGACGATGTCTCCGATCGCGTCGCCGTCGAGCGCTCCTACAACACGCTGATCGCGGTCCAGCGCGAGACGCTGGACAGTCTCGGCGAAGCCATCGCCGCCTTCACCGGCGACGGTCGCCTGCAGATCTCGAATCCCGCCTTCGCGCGCCTGTGGAAGCTCGACGACGCCTTCCTGGCGCAGAAGCCGCATCTGAACGAGGTCGCGCGGCGTATCGGCGAGCTGCTGCAGGAAGGCTCGGGCCTGGCCGGCCTCGAGCTTGCCGAAGGCACGCGCGAGACCGCCTCGGGGCGTGTCGAGCGGTTGGACGGCAATGTGCTCGACTTTGCCCGTGTCGCACTGCCGGATGGCGCGACGCTGCTGATCTACCAGGACGTGACGGACTCCCTCCGCGTCGAACGTGCGCTCCGCGACCGCAACGAGGCACTGGAGACGGCGGACCGGCTCAAGACAGAGTTCATCGCCAACGTCTCCTACGAGCTGCGCACGCCGCTGAATGCCATCGTCGGCTTCGCGCAGGTGCTGACCGACCAGTATTTCGGCAGCCTGAACGAGCGCCAGCTCGATCATGCACGCTCGATCATCACCGCCTCCGACCGGCTGGTGACGCTGATCAACGACATCCTCGACCTCTCCTCGATCGAGGCGGGCTACCTCGCGCTCAACCGCACCGATATCGACATCGCGAGCCTCATGCACCAGGTGACCGGCCTGAGCAACGACGCGGTGCGCAGCCGCGGCCTCGCGCTGTCGATCGACTGCCCGGCCAATATCGGCAGCATGCGCGTCGACGAGGTGCGCCTGAAGCAGGTGCTGCTCAACCTCGTCTCCAACTCGACCAAGTTCACGCCGCGAGGCGGTCACATCCTGATCTCGGCCCGGCGCGAGACGACCAGCATCGTCTTCCGCGTCGCCGACACCGGCATCGGCATCGAGCGCGAGCGTCAGGCGCAGATATTCGAGCCCTTCGTCCGCGGCGCCGCCGTCCAGGGCCAGGCCGGCGCCGGCCTCGGCCTCGCGCTGGTCCGCCGCCTGATCGAGCTCCATGGCGGCAAGGTCGATCTCGACTCCGAACCCGGCACGGGTACCACGGTCGAGCTCACTTTGCCGGCGGCGTGAGGGGTTAGCGTCGACGCTTCGGATGAAGCACGCGCTCGAGATCGGTCTTCAAGAAATCGGCATCGAGCGTCAGCAACAGCTCGTTACGCAGCTTCGCATGAGCATAGGCGAAGCAGTCGCCGAAGTTGATCGGGAAGCGATAGCGCGCTTCCGTCACCACTTGGACGATGGAGAAGTCGGTATCGAGAAGCTCAATGCCGAGCGCGACAAGCGTGGGCTCGAGCGCCTCGCTCGCCTGTACACTTTCACGCGCGACCGCTATGGAGGCTTCCGCGACGTTGACCCATGACATGAAGAGATCTTCGTCTGGATAGCCCGCCAGCGTCGTCGATATCCATTGTGACAGGGGCTCGCGAACAGCCAGCGCGACCACGACCGAAGAATCGATGATCATCGGCGCCGCGTGCTCAGGCGCTCCAGCTTCTTGTCCATCTCGTCGTCGATTTCCGCCAGAAGCTCCGCCGAGGTCTTGCCCGTCCGTCGTCGGTCGGGGAAACGGTCGACAAGACCGATCAGCACCGACAGGTCCCGCTTCTTGCGAGCGCGGTAGGGAGCGGCCGCTTCCTGCACCGCAAGCCGGATCGCCTCGGACTTGCTCTTGAGCTTGCGCCCCTCCATCAGCGCCGAAAGGGCTTCCTCGAATTCGGGCGTTGTATGGAGATTCACCTGGGCCATGACTGCCTTCTGTACATGCTCTGTACAGAGATACGCCGGCGATTTTGCTGCGGCAAGCCTCTCCGGTAAAAATCCGCATTTGCGGAAAATAGCCCTTGACGGCAAGGCCTGCTTTTGACAGGATCGGCGCTACTGGGGAGACGTGGGTTTCGGCCCGATCTCCCAAAGAATCTGCCCCTAGACCCAACCTCCCGAGAGTGACGCGCCACCGGCGCGTCCGGAGCAATTTCCATGACCATGATGGACCGCCTTTCCGCGCTCCTGGCGCGGAAATCCTCGCGTGCTGGCGCGGCCGTGGCTGCGGTCGGCCTCGCGCCTGCGCGCTGGACACCGCGCCGCTATGACCGCCTCGCCGACGAGGGCTATCGCAAGAACGTCGTCGCCTATCGCTGCGTGCGTGACGTGGCACGCGCCTGCGCCTCGGTGCCGTGGCTTCTCTACAAAGGAGCTCAGGAACTTGATCGGCATCCCCTCCTCGATCTCCTGCGCCGGCCGAACCCGCGCCAGTCAGAACCGGAACTCATCGAGGCGGCGATCAGCCACCTGCTCCTCTCCGGCAATGCCTATCTCGAAGTTATCAGTCCAGACAGTTCACCTCCTCGCGAACTTTACGCGCTCAGACCCGATCGCATGCGCATCGTCCCGGACGTGTCCGGCGTGCCTCGCGCCTATCGCTACGAAGTTGAAGGTCGTAGCGTCGACTGGCCGGTCAACCCGATCACCGGCGCTTCCGACGTGCTGCATCTCCGCGACTTTCATCCGCTCGACGATTGGTACGGCCTTTCGCCGATCGAGGCTGCGGCGGCGTCGATCGACCAGCACAATGCCGCCGCCGAGCACACCGCCGCTCTCCTGCAGAACGGCGCGCGCCCCTCCGGTGCGCTCGTCTTCCGCTTCGATCCCGGCCCTGACGGCATCCGCTGCGTCGAGGAGGCTCTGCTCGACCGCACGCAAGGTCCACGGCAAGCAGGCCGCCCGCTGGTCCTCGGCGGCGATGTCGACTGGAAGGAGCTGGGCTTCTCGCCGAAGGATATGGATTTCGCGCAGATGAAGGCGCAGGCCGCGCGCGAGATCGCCGCCGCCTTCGGCGTCCCGCATCTGCTCGTCGTCGCCGGCGAGGCGACATACTCGAACCGCGCCGACGCCCGCCTCGAGCTCTGGGAGCACACGGTCATTCCGCTGCTCGATCGCTTGTCTTCAGCACTCACCGGCTGGCTCGCGCCAATGTTCGGTAGCGACCTCCGCCTCGCCCATGATCTCGACGAGGTGCCGGCGCTGGCGCCGCGGCGTCTCCTCAAATGGCAACAGATCCAGGCTGCCGATTTCCTCACCGTCAATGAAAAGCGCGCAGCACTCGGCTACGGACCTGTCGACAACGGGGATGCGGAAACGAAGGACTCGCGTGACTACGAACGAATCCATGGACGCCCCCAGCCGCGCGTTCCGGTTGGCTCGCCGGACGGCGGCCAATGGACATCGGGACCCTCCGGCGATCCACGTCTTGTACTGGTGCGCGGGCCGGCCAGGGGAGGGCCGACGCGCCCGTCTCGACCGACGCGACCCGGCATCGGCAGCGGAGGAACGGGTCGGGGCGGTAGCGGTGGCGGAAACAGACCGCCGCCGGTCAATCCTTTCCCCGACAAACCGCACTGCGAGGAGCAATGGAGAGAGGCGATCAGAAGGTGCTATGAGGAGTTCAGGAAGCCCTCATATCAGCGCAGCCCCCTGATGTATGGGCGCGCAACCGCCGAGTGCATCGATGGCCTTGTCAGCGAGGAATGCGGAGGCAATCCTGTCGGTGGCAAGAAGCAGCTGGCGATCGAGCGGCGACGCATGGTGCAGAAGCCAATGAACGCAGACGATGACACTGATCCGCCGATCATCGACCGAGCGAGAGAAGCTTGGCGGGCGGATCGATTTGAGACGGCGATCGAGATTTGCACGAACTACCTGAGCGCGAGCCCGCCGCACTTCGGCGCCTATGTCTGGAGAGCACACTCGCTGCATGCGCTACAGCGGTACGAGGAGGCCCTCGACGACTGGGCAACCTGCATCGAGCTGTTCCCGGATCGGGACATCCCGTATTTCCACCTCGCCGAGAACCTCCACTATCTCGATCGATATGAAGAAGCTATCGACGCCTACGATCGGGCAGAAGCCCGTTTTCCGGACTTCAATGTGAGCACAATCAGGTGGTATCGGGCCTTGTGCTTTATCGAGCTTGGCCGCTTCGCCGAAGCCAAGCGCGACATGGATCGGCTTCCCACCGACAAGAACATCTTCAAAAGGGCCCGGGCCGATCTGATGAAGCGCATGGCACGCGACTACTGACCGCATCCGGGCTCCAGCCTCCCGGCATGCGTGTTTCTATGAGGCCATTCGGATCGATGTCATCGGCTTAAGCAGAAGGTTTGCCCTTAGGCAGACTGCGAGTGCCGCCAACCGATGGAGTTAGCATCCCACCACGCCCTCACGCGCCGGGCACGCCCTGGGTCGTCGAGTACTCGAAGTGGAAGACCTCGCCGGGATAGACGAGGGCGCGGATCGCATGCGCGGCCGATGCCGCCTCGGCGAAGCCGGAGAGGATCAGCTTCAGCTTGCCCGCATACTGGGCAATGTCGCCGATGGCGAAGATGCCCGCCTCGCTGGTCTCGCAGGTCGAGGGCTGAACCTCGATCTGGCCCTTCTGAAGCTTGAGGCCCCATTCGGCGATGGGTCCGAGATTCATCGAAAGACCGAAGAAGGGCAGCAGCGCGTCGCAGTCGAGCGCACGCTCCTTGCCGTCCAGGGTGGCGACGATGACCTTGGATAGCTGCCCGTCCGTGCCCTCGAGCGCTTTCAGCTGGTAGGGCACGACCAGCTCGATGCGGCCCTCGTCGGCGAGCGCCTTCAGGCGCGCCTCGCTTTCGGGCGCGGCGCGGAATTTCGGCCGGCGATGCACGACCATGACCTTCGCCGCCACCTCGCAGAGCGACAGCGCCCAGTCGACGGCGGAGTCGCCGCCGCCGGCGATGACGATGCGCTTGTTGCGGAAGTCTTCGCGCTTCTTCACCAGGTAGTGGACGCTCTTGCCCTCGAAGGCCTCGATGCCCGGGAGTGGCGGACGGTTGGGCCCGAAGGCGCCAACGCCGGCGGCGATGATCACCGTCTTGGCCTGGATCTCCATGCCGCCGGAGGTGCCGAGCAGGAAGCCGCCGTCGTTGCGCATGAGCGAGGTCACCTGCTGGCCGAGCGAATAGGTCGGTGCGAAGGGCGCGGCCTGCTCGGCGAGCTTGTGGATCAGCTCCTGCGCATCGATCCTCGGGTGTCCGGGGATGTCGTAGATCGGCTTCTCCGGATAGAGGGCCGCGCATTGCCCGCCCAGCATGTCGAGGGCGTCGATCACATGCGCGCGGACCTTGACCATGCCGCACTCGAAGATGGCGAAAAGACCCACAGGGCCGGCGCCGATGATGGCGACATCGGTGGTGGAACGATCAGACATTGAGGCTCGCGGGCAATCTGGAACGGACCGCTAACATGGCGATGACGGGCCCGAGTGGCAACCTCGCGCTAGACCCTGGCCCACTTCCCCAGGCCGGCGAGGCTGAGGTTGAAGACCTCGACGCCGCGCTTCAGCACCTTCTTCTTCCAGGCATCGGTCTCGACATAGAAGCAGGCGCGGAACCGCTTCTGGATCGCACGCCCTTCCGGCGAGAGCGCATCGCCGTAAAGGTGATGGTAGTTGTTCTCGCGCACGAGATCGAAGTCGAGGAGGTCGGCCTCGGCGGTGCCGTATTCGAGCGCGATGGTGCGAACGCGTGCGCCGGGCACCCGGTCGGCGACGATGTCATAGGGCCAGCGCGCATGCACCGGGATCAGCGGATCGTGGCCGCAGACATGGACATCGCCGAACCACTCGCGCTTCCAGGCGAGGCCCGGCGAGCCCTCCAGGTCGTAGGACATGATGAGGCCGTCGCCGGGCGGGCCGTAGCCGGTGTGGATGTCGAGCGTCGTGACGGTGCTCGCATGAGCAAGCCAGCCGTCGATGATGCGGTCGACCACGCGCTTCGACCAGGTCGGGCCGCGCCCGTGATAGGTCAGGCTCTTCGGATGCTTGTGCTGACCCAGCCGCATGATGCGGGTCAGCTCGCGCTCGCCGTTCTTCTGCACGAAGCTCGCGAGCTTGCGGTCGGCGGCTTCGCGCACCGGCCCCGACCACGCCGCCGGCCCCAGCGCATCGGCGAGGTCGTCGAAGCCGGGATTATCGGTGTAGGGCGGATCGCAATAGAGCAGGTTGCGGAAGAGGTCGACATTGTCCTCGTTCTCGCGCCGGTTCCAGGCGAGGCCCCATGGATTGATCTGGTGGACGAAGAGGACGGCGGTGTCCTTCGGCAGCTTGATCGACGTCGCGTCGTTCAGGAGCTGCACCATGACGCCGCCGCCGGCATAGCCTTCGACACCATGCGTGCCGGAGACGACCATCAGCACGTTCTTCGATTCATGCGGACCGAGCAGTGCAATCGTCGTCGCGAGCGGCTCGCCCTCGGGGCCTTTCAGCGGATGCGCGAAGGTGACGGGCGCGATGCCGGCCTCGCGGCAAGCGGCGTGGAATTTTTCGTCCGCCTCGGTCGGCGTGGCGGCGAAGGAGCGGATGTCGAGGGTGGATGACATGAGGGGGAACCTTCGTACCCCCTCCCCCGCGCTTCGCACGGGAGAGGGGTTCGAGGTGAGACGGCCGGCTACTTCTTTTCGGCGTTCCAGAGCACCTGGATCGGCGTCTTCAGGAGGCCGGTGACGTTGCTGCGATAAGCGATCGGCGGGAAGCTCTGCCCGACCGGGATGTAGGGCATCGTCTCCACCGCGCGCTTCTGCAGTTCGACGCCGATGGCCTTGCGCTTCTCGAGGTCGGGCTCGGCCGCCCAGTCCTTGCGCAGCTTCTCGGTCTGCTCGTCGCAGTTCCAGCCGAACCAGCCGCGGCCGTCGCAGGGCGCCGCCAGCGCGAAGTTGGTGAGTGCGCTGGAGAACTCCACGCCGAGCGAGCGTGTGTGGAAGATGTTCCAGCCGCCGTCGGCCGGCGCTTCCTTCTTGCCTCGGCGCGCCGCCAGCGTCGCCCAGTCGTTGGTCTGGATGTCGAGGTTGGCGCCGACCTTGCGTAGGTTGTCGTTGGTCACCGCGGCAATGTCGCGAAGGTCCTGGATGTCGGTCGCCTGGAAGACGGTGATCTTCTCGCCCTTGTATCCGGCCTCGGCGAGCAGCTGCTTCGCCTTCTCGATGTCGGGCTTCCTGTAGATCTCGGCGCCGACCTCGCTTTCCATCGGCGAGCCACAGGACATCCATGCCCAGCACACCTTCCAGTTCGTCGGGTCGCTCGAAACCGCGACGCGCATGTAGTCTTCCTGGTTGACCAGGTGAGCGAGCGCCTGGCGCGCCTTCACGTTGTTGAAGGGCGGGTGCAGATGGTTCGGGCGGATGTAGCTGATCCAGCCGCTCGGATTGTGGTTAGCGATGACGATGTCCTTGTTGCGACGAAGCACAGGCAGCAGGTCGATCGTCGGGTTCTCGTAGATGTCGATCTCGCCGGCGTTGAGCGCCGCGGCGGCGGTGTTCGAGTCCGGCAGGTACATCCATTCGACGCGGTCGACCTTCACCGCCTTGCTGCCGGAATACATGTTCGCCGGCTCGTTGCGCGGCACATAGCCCGCGAACTTCTTGTAGACGACCTTCGAGCCAGGCACCCATTCGGCCTTCTCGAAGGTGAAGGGGCCAGAGCCGATCGTCTCGGTGATCGGCGTGTTCGGATCGGTCGAGGCCTCCTTCTCGCGCATGATGAAGGCGACGTTGGCGCTCAGCTTGGCGAGCGAGTCGAGGACGAGGCCCCACTTCTCCTTCAGCGTGATGGTGAAGGTCTGGTCGTCGACCGCGGCGAAGGTGGCGCCGGCCGCCGTCATCGCGCGGCCGTTGGAGTCGCGCGCCGCCCAGCGCTTGACGGAGGCGACGACGTCCTTGGTGGTGACGGCCGAGCCGTCATGGAATTTGAGCCCGGGGCGGAGCTTGAAGGTGTAGGTGAGCCCGTCGGCCGAGACCGTATGGCTCTGCACCATCTGCGGCTGCGCCTGGTACTTCTCGTCGAACGCATAGAGCGTGTCGAAGATCATGTAGGAATGGAGCAGCGTGATCGCCGCGGTGTTGGTGATGGGGTCGACCACCTTGAGGTCGGCATGCGGCGCGAACTTGAGCGTGCCTTGGGCGAGCGCCGGGGACGCGGCGAGCGCGGCGAGCGCGACGCCGGCAGCAAGGCGGCGGACGGTACGCGGATCGATCATGGCGTGTTTCCTCCTGTTGGCAGGGCAAGCGCTCTCACGGCGCCTCTACCCCTGATCGGAAAACCCTATCGGATCGGAAACAAGGGTCAAGGACGCCGCCGACGAGGCGGAACAGGTCCGGAGCCCGGGCGTTGAAAGCGCACGCGCCGAAAAAGCACCGGAGCCCGGACCCATGCGTTTCACCAGACGCGGCTTCATGGCCGCTGCCGGCCTCACCATCGGCGCCGGCGCCACGACAATCGCCGCGACCCGCGAGAGCGGGCCGGACACGCGCGACCCGCCGCCGAAGGCCGAAGCGCCGCCGGCAACCGAACCCAGCCCCGATTTCACCAGATTTGCCAGCGGCGACGAGTGGGACAACGTGCGCAGGCAATTCACCTTCTCGCCGGACATGGTCCACCTGAGCGCGCTGCTGCTCGCCGCGCACCCCGAGCCGGTCAGGCAAGCGATCGAGGCCTATCGGCGTGCGCTCGATACCGATCCCACCCAATACGTGCATGAGAACAACGACCGGCTGCGCGATGCGAGCATGAGCGCGGCCGCCAGATACCTCGGCGTCGAGACCAAGCAGGTGGCGCTGACGGAATCGACGACCATGGGCCTGGCGCTGGTCTATCACGGGCTCAAGCTGAAGCCAGGCCAGGAGATCCTGGTCAGCGAGCAGGACTACTACGTCACGCACGAAGCGACGCGGCTGGCCGCGCGCCGGACGGGCGCGCTGATCCGCCGCCTCTCGCTGTTCCCCGACATCGGCGAGGTGACCGCGGATGCGATGGTCGGGCGCATCGTCGAGAACATCAACGACAAGACGCGCGCCGTCGCGCTCACCTACGTACACTCTTCGACCGGGCTGAAGATGCCGGTCCGCCAGATCGCCGACCGGATCGTCGAGATCAACAAGAAGCGCGACGAGGCCGACCACGTGCTGCTGTCGGTCGACGGCGTGCACGGCTTCGCCAACCAGGACATCACGATGGAGTCGCTGGGATGCGACTTCTTCGTCGCGGGATGCCACAAATGGCTGTTCGGCCCGCGCGGCACCGGCATCGTCGTTGCCGGCAAGCGCGGCTTCAAGGATGTGCTGCCGACGATCCCGAGCTTCACCGACGGCGCCTCCTGGGCAGCCTGGCAGAAGGGCCGGGACGCGCCCGATACGATCCAGACCGGCTGGGGCCTCATGCCCGGCGGCTTCAAGGCCTTCGAGCATCAATGGGCGTTGGCGGAAGCCTTCAAGTTCCACGAGACGATCGGCAAGCAGAAGGTGGCCGCCCGCACCGCCGAGCTGGCGACGCGCCTGAAGGAGGGCATGGGCGCGATCGAGAAGCTGCGCCTGATCACGCCGAATCCGCCCGAGCTCTCCGCCGGCATCGTCTCCTTCGACATCGAGGACATGTCGCCGAACGCCGTGGTGCGGAAGCTCCGCGAGCGCCGCATCATCGCCTCTGTCGCCCCCTACGCCCGCCCCCATGTGCGGCTCACGCCGGCGATCACCAATACGCCGGCCGAGATCGACTACGCGCTCGAAGAGCTCGGGAAGATCAAGGCCGACCCGCCGAAATCGGTGTCGAAGCGGAGCTGATCGTCGGTTGACACCCCGCACCGCCTGCGCGAAGAATGCCAGCATGCGTGCCCGTCACCTCTCCTCGCGAAAGCGTCACCCCTAGAGAGGGATTTGGAGAGCCGTCGGCCGCGCTCAAGAGCGCTCGCTTCATCAGGATCAACCAGGACCCCTCCGGCTTCGGACGGGGCTTTTTCATGTCTGCTCCCTGCCCTTCGCCGGACCCAACCAGAGAAGGGCATCATGACCACCACCGACACGCCCAGTCCCCGCTTCGACGGCGTTTGGCTCCCCTTAGTCACGCCGTTCCGCGACGGCCGCCTCGACGAGGCCTCGTTCCTCCGGCTCCTCCGGCATTTCCTCGAAGTGCCGGTCGCGGGCTTCATCCTCGCCGCCACGACCGGCGAGGGCTTGACCCTCGACGATGACGAGATCGAGCGCCTGACCACCCTCGCGGCGCGCGAGGTCGCCGGCCGCGTGCCGGTGCTGCTCGGCCTCGCCGGCAGCGACACCCGCGCGATGGTGAGGCGGCTCGCGGCGACGCGGAGTTGGCCGCTGCACGGCTACCTGATCTCCTGCCCCTCCTATTCGCGGCCCTCGCAGGAAGGGCTCTTCCGGCACTTCGCCCAGCTCGCCGAGACGACCGAGCGGCCGGTGCTGCTCTACAACATCCCCTACCGCACCAGCGTCAACCTGCTGAACGAGACGCTGTTCGGCTTGGTCGAGGCGCACCCGAATATCTGCGGCATCAAGGATTGCGGCATCGATCCGCAGCAGAGCGTCGATCTGCTGCGCTTCCGGCCCAAGGGCTTCTCCGTGCTGACGGGCGAGGATATCCAGTTCCACGGCGCGCTCTCGAACGGCGCCGACGGCGCCATCGCCGTCTCCGCCCAGGCCGACTCCGCCGCCTTCCTCCGCGTGCGAGAAGACCTTCTCGCCGGCGACCGCGTCGCTGCCCTCGCGCGCTGGCGCGAGCTCATCGATCTCGTGCGGCTCCTCTTCGCCGAGCCGAGTCCTGCCCCGATCAAGCACTGGCTCTGGCGCCGGGGCCTGATCGCCTCGCCCGAGCTGCGCCTGCCGATGACGGGTGTCACGCCGGCGCTGGCCGGCAAGCTCGATCGCCTGCTGCAGGCGCGCGGGGTTAAGGCGGTGGCGGCGTAGCGACCACGAGGCCCCCTCCCTATCCCTCCCATCGAGTCGCTCTCCCGAGCAGGGGGGGAGCGACTGTGTTTGCAAGATGGTTTCATAGTCTTTCAGGCGTTCTTCCACGGTGCGGAAGTTTTGAGGATTGCATTGAGAATGCCGAGCAGCTTGCGCATGCAGGCCGTGATGGCGACCTTGGGCA
>Ga0194132_10005337_pt1 | contig 20947 bp, 22 predicted proteins | sample TA2KigOf80mmetaG_FD_148612 | JGI IMG/M metagenome (GOLD analysis project Ga0194132, IMG submission 148612) | Freshwater microbial communities from Lake Tanganyika, Tanzania - TA2015054 Kigoma Offshore 80m | ecosystem: Environmental > Aquatic > Freshwater > Lake | place: Tanzania: Lake... | reverse complement strand
CGCTTGTCGTCCTATTCCTCGCCTTCGGCCTGTGGCGGCGGGTGCGCATCTACGAGTCCTTCGTCGAGGGTGCGCGCGAAGGCTTCGAGGTCGGCGTGCGCATCATCCCCTATCTGGTCGCGATCCTCGTCGCGATCGCCATGTTCCGGGCGAGCGGTGCGCTCGATGCGACCGTCGCCGCGCTCGCCGTCGTGACCGCGCCGCTCGGCCTTCCCGCCGAGGCGCTGCCGATGGCGCTTCTCCGCCCGCTATCGGGCTCGGGCGCCTACGGCGTCCTCGCCGCCACGATCCAAGACCCGCGCATCGGCCCCGACAGCTATGTCGGCTATCTCGTGTCGACCATCCAGGGCTCGTCCGAGACGACGCTCTACGTGCTTGCGGTCTATTTCGGGGCGGTCAGAATCCGTCGCATGCGGCACGCGCTCGCCGCCGGGCTGATCGCCGACGTGGCGGCGGTGGTCGGCGCGGTGGTCGCGGTGTCCTATCTGTTCGCCTGAAGCGGGACCGATGACGCGGATCGTCGCGACCTATCATATCCGGAGCGAGGCGGGCTCGATCGAGGCGCGGGCGGAAGCGGTCGCGGTCGAGCAGAGCGTCGAGCTCCCGGTCGCGGTCATCGACGACCGCGCGGTGCGCGAGGAGATCGTCGGCCGCGTCGAGGCGATCGGCGACCTCGGCGGCGGGCTCTACGCGGTCGACATCGGGCTCGCGGTCGCGACCACCGGCCCGGAGCCGGGACAGCTCCTCAACATGCTGTTCGGCAACGCCTCGATCTTCGAGGACGTCGCGCTCGTCGATGCGCGCATCCCGGCCGCGGTCGCGCGCACCTTCGCCGGCCCCAATCACGGGCTCGACGGGCTCCGCCGCCGCGCCGGCGCGCACCGCCGCGCGATGACCTGCACCGCGCTCAAGCCGCAAGGTCTCCCGCCCGCGGCGCTCGCCGTCCTCGCCGGACGTTTCGCCGCAGGCGGCATCGACTACATCAAGGACGACCACGGGCTCGCCGACCAGGCCTATAGCCCGTTCGCCGTCCGGGTGCCGGCCTGCGCCGCCGCCGTGCGCGCGAGCAATGTGCGGACCGGTGGGTCCTCGCGCTACGTCCCGAGCCTTTCGGGCCGGCTCGATGCGATGGAGCGCCAGGTCGCGATCGCGCGCGCCGAGGGCCTCGATACCGTCCTCATCGCGCCCATGGTGGTCGGTGTCGCGGCGTTCCACGCCCTCGTCCGCGCGCATCCCGAGATCGGCTTCCTCGTGCATCCGGCGATGGCCGGGGCGACGCGGATCGCGCCGCCGCTTCTTCTCGGCAAGCTGTTCCGGCTGTTCGGCGCCGACGCGACCATCTTCCCGAACCACGGCGGGCGCTTCAGCTATTCGCGCGAGACGTGCCGCGCCATCGCCGGTGCGGCGCTCGATCCGACGGTCCCGGTCGCGGCGACCGTGCCGGTCCCGGCCGGCGGCATGTCGCTTGAGCGCGTGCCGGAGCTCCTCGACTTCTACGGTCCCGACGTCATGCTCCTGATCGGCGGCAGCCTGCTCGCCGCCAAGGAACGCCTCGTCGAGGTGACGACGGACTTCACGCGCCGGGTCGCGACGTTCCACCATGCGGCGGATGCAGGCAGGGGGTGACGATGGATCGGACCACGTTCCGCGGCTTCCTCGCGGGCTTCGACTGGGCCGGCGTCGAGCGCCGCCCGTACAAGGAGGACGGCACCGCGCCGTTCAGGTCGATCTCGCGTCAGGTGCTCTTCTCCGACCCGGCGCTCGGCTGTGAGCTCCGCTATTTCGAGATGGACCGCGGCGGCTATTCGACGCTCGAGCGGCACGAGCACATGCACGCCGTCATGATCCTCCGCGGTCACGGCCACTGCCTGGTCGGGGCCGAGGTGCGGCCGGTCGCGACCCACGATCTCGTCACCATCCCGCCGCTCACCTGGCACCAGTTCCGTGCGACGCCGGACGAGCCGCTCGGCTTTCTCTGCATGGTCAATGCCGAGCGCGATCGGCCGCAGCTTCCGACCGAGGGCGAGATCCGCGCGATGCGGCAGGACGCCCGCATCGCCGCCTTTCTTGACGGCCGGACGCCCTCGTGAGCGCTAGACCGGACGGCGCTTGATGAAGTGGAGGCTCGTCAGCGTGCAGACCGCCTCGCCCTTCTGGTTCATCGTGTCATAACGAAGCCGGATCGCGTCGCGCCCGCCCGGCTCCTTGGCCGGCGAGGACTCGATCACCTCGACCACGACATGGATGCGGTCGCCGGGGCGCACCGGCTTCAACCAGCGCAGCTTGTCGATCCCGGGCGAGCCGAGACCACAGGCGCGGAAGGCGCCGGTCTCGATGAAGAGGCCGAAGGTCAGCGCCGCCGTATGGTAGCCGGCGGCGATGATCGATCCGAACATCGAGGTCTTCGCGGCCACCGGATCGGTGTGATAGGGGAGGTTCGAGTATCGCTTTGCGAAGGCGATGATCTCGTCCTCGCTCACCGTCTCCTCGCGCGTCACGATCTTGCGGCCGACCGTGAAATCCTCGAAATAGAGATCGTCCATCGCCGGGTTCCTCGCGGTTCGGTCGGCGACGTTGATCGCTCCGACGACCGCCGTCAACCACCGGTCGGCTCGAGCATCCGGGCGTCCTCGACGACGACGATCTCGACCGGCTCGCCGCGGCCGCGGATTTCGATCTGGTGGCGCGGCCGGCCGGGCAGAGCGAGGCCGGCGCGGCTCGCGACGGCGGCCGAGATGACGAGCTGGCACCGATAGTCCTTGGTCAACGCCTCGAGCCGGCTCGCGAGGTTTACCGCGTCGCCGATCGCGGTCACGCCCGACACGCGGCCATAGCCCATCGCGCCGACGATGGCCGGTCCGACATGGATGCCGATGCCGATCCGGAGCGGCTGGTCGAGGTCGTGGGCGAGGGATTCGTTGAGCTCGCGCAGCCGATCCGCCATGCCGCGCGCCGCCGCCAGCGCCTCGCGGCTGCCCCGGCGTGCGTCGCTCTCGATGCCGAACAACGCCATCACGCCGTCGCCGATGAACTTGTCGAGGTGGCCCCCCGCCCGCGTCACCGCCTCGCCCATGCCGGCGAAATACCGGTTGAGCACGAAGACCACGTCATAGGGCAGCTTCTTCTCGGACAGCTTCGTGAAGTCGCGGAAGTCCACGAACAGGATCGCGATGTCCTTCTCCTGGCCCTGGAGATAGATCGGCCGCGCGAAGCCGTCGCGGGCGGTCGCGGTCGGCGGCAGCAACGGCGCGACGGCGAGGTCGGCGGCGGGCCGAAGCTGGCAGGCGTGACGGACCTCGGCCGGCGCGCCGATGCGGGCGAGGACGCGGCTTTCCTCCGGGCTCGGTGCCGGCAGCATGTCGGCGCCGCGGACGATCCGCACCCGGCAGGTCGAGCAGCGGCCGCGCCCGCCGCACACCGAGGCGTGCGGGATGCCGCCTTGACGGCTCGCGTCGAGCACGCTGCCGCCGGGTGGCAGCGACACCGTGCGCCCGTCCGGATAGCTCACGCGTACGACGCCGCGCCGCCGCTCGATCGCCGGCCGCACGAGATTCGCCGCCAGTGTCAAAGCGAGGCTCGCGCCGAGCGCGATGAAGGTTCCGTTCATCGCGGCGATCAGTATCCGCACCGTTTCGCCCCGCGGCCAGCCGATCGCCCGGTTGGTCTCCTCGAGCCAGGCGGGATCGTCGGCGAGGAGAACGACGGCGCGGCCCGCATCGGCGTAGCCGAGGACCGAGAGCGTCGGCACCAGGAGCGCGCCGGCATAGAGCAGAGGCTGCCAGCGCGGGTACCAGGGCTTCAACCGGAGCCAGAGATAGAGCCCGATCACGCCGTGGATCCAGGCGGTCAGCAGCGCGACGGTCTGGATGATCCCCGTGGCGGGGTTGAACTTCCAGTGGACGAGGAGGACCGCGGCGTAGAGATCGTTGGTGCCGGCGAGCTCGTGCGCGCCGCGGGTGCCGATGATGTGCTCGACGAGAAGAAACGGGAGCGTGAAACCGAGCGCGATCTGGAGCCATTCGGCGCCGCCGAGCCGCCAGTGCCGGCGCTTGTAGAGCGCCCAGTAGGCGAGCCCGAGATGGGCCGCGAACGCGCCGTAGAGGGCGAGGCTTCCGATCGGGTTGCGCCAGAGGTAGAGAAACCAGCGTCGGCCCGCCTCGATCGCCTCGAGCGAGACGAGGCCGAGCGCGTGGTTGAGGAGGTGCGTCGTCACGAAGACGAACGGCACCGAGCCGGAGATCAGTCGAACGCGACGGACCACGGGAGGGCCGCGAGGCCGGTGCCGTGGCTCAGCTGCTCTTGTTTCGGGTGGCCTTCGGGTCCTTCTTGTAGGTCGTGATCGCCGCGGCGAGCGCCTTGTACTCCTTGCACACCTTGGCGCAGATGCGGTCGAGCGCGGCGAGCTGGACCTCGGCCTTGGTCAGATCGCCGAGCGTGAGATAGGCCTCGCCGAGATATTCGTTGGCGCCGCGGTAGTTGGGCACGATCGCGAGCGCGCGCTGATAATAGCGGATCGAGTCCCCGACCTTGCCCTGCATGCGGACGCTGAACCCGAGATAGTTGAACGCATCGGCGTCGCGCGGGTCGTCCTGGACCACCGCGGTGAGGAGCTTGAAGGCCTCCGCATAGTCCTTGCGGTCGATCGCCTTGACCGCATCCTTGAGGTGGGCCGTCTCGGGCTCGCCGCCCATCGGCATCCCCATCGCGGGGCCGGCGAGAAGGGCGAGGGCTAGGCAGGCGGCGAGGGTTCGCATGGACGGCCTCCTCAGGACGTGGCGGGCGAAATCTAAGGGTCGAATACGGCCGTCGCCAGACAGAACTTCGTGACAAGCCGGGTTCGTCTTTCTCGGCCCCACGGCGCACCCTATATTGCAACCGACGCCGTGGCATCGACCGCCGGCGCCTGGTGAGGAGCCGTCGCCAACCCGATGAGCGAAGAAGACCGCAATGACGCCCGTTCGGAGCCGGCGACCGCTCCGCCGCGGCGCCAGGGGCCGTTTCGATATTTCCGCACCCATTTCCTCGCCGGCGTCCTGGTGGTCGCGCCGATCGGGCTCACGCTCTATTTCGTGTGGCTGATCGTCAACTGGGTCGACCAGGCCGTCACCCCGCATATTCCGGTCCGGTACAACCCCGAAACCTATCTGCCGTTCCACATTCCGGGCCTCGGGCTGGTCGTCGTCTTCATCGTGCTGACGCTGATCGGCTGGATCACGCGGAGCCTGGTCGGCCGCTTCACCGTGCTCACCGCCGAACGCATCCTCAACCGGATGCCCGTCATCCGCGGCGTCTACGGCGCGATGAAGCAGATCTTCGAGACGATCCTCTCCAACAAGTCGCAGGCATTCCGCGAGGTGGTGCTGGTCGAGTATCCGCGCCGCGACGCCTGGACGCTGGGATTCATCACCGGGCGCACCGAGGGCGAGGTGCGCAACCGGATCGAGGACGAGATCGTCAACGTCTACATCCCGACCACGCCGAACCCGACCTCGGGCTTTCTCCTGTTCGTGCCGCGTCGCGACGTGGTCGTTCTCGCGATGACGGTGGACGAGGGGATCAAGATGATCATCTCGACCGGGCTCGTGACGCCGCCCGATCGGCGGCCGACGACGCTGCAGGAGACGCCGACGATCCGCCGCCGCGACGCCTATCGGCCGGAGACCGGGGTCTCCTGAGTTAACCGGCCCGGAGCGTCTGGGCCACCGCGTCGCGCGCGAAGAGATAAAGCAGAATCCTCAGCGCCTGGCCGCGATCGGAGGCGAGATCGGGATCGCGCTCGAGCGCGAGGCGCGCATCGTCCTGGGCGACGGCCAGGAGCTCGGCGTGGGCGGCGAGATCGACCAGGCGGAAGACGGGAAGGCCGCTCTGGCGTGTCCCCAATACCTCGCCCGCGCCGCGCAGTCGGAGGTCCTCCTCGGCGATCCTGAACCCGTCGTCGGTCTCCCGGATGGTCGAGAGCCGCGCGCGCGCGGTTTCGCCGAGCGGGCCGCCATAGAGGAGGATACAGGTCGACGGCCGGTCGCTCCGGCCGATCCGGCCGCGGAGCTGATGCAGCTGGGCAAGGCCGAAGCGGTCGGCATGCTCGATCACCATGATGGTGGCTTCCGGGACATCGACGCCGACCTCGATCACGGTCGTAGCGACCAGGATGTCGATCGCGCCCGCCGCGAAACGATGCATGACGGCATCCTTCTCGGTGCCCTTGAGACGGCCGTGGACGAGGCCCACGCGGTCGCCGAACGTCGTCTGCAGCAAAGCGTAGCGCTCGGTCGCGGCGGCGAGATCGGCGGCCTCGGATTCCTCGACCAGCGGGCAGACCCAGTAGACGCGCGCGCCATCCGCGATCGCGCGCACAAGGCCCGCGACGACCTCGTCGAGACGGGAGAGCGGCACCGTTCGGGTGTCGATCGGCCGCCGGCCGGCCGGCTTCTCGGTCAGCCGCGACAGATCGAGATCGCCATAGGCCGTCATCATCAGCGTCCGCGGAATGGGTGTCGCCGACATCACGAGAACATCGACCGCGCGTCCCTTGGCACCGAGGGCCACGCGCTGCTGCACGCCGAACCGGTGCTGTTCGTCGACGACCGCGAAGGCGAGGTCGCGGAACGCCACCTCCTCCTGGAGGATCGCATGCGTGCCCACGACGATGGGAAGCGCGCCCGAGCGGAGCCCGTCGAGGATCGCCTCGCGCGGCCGGCCGCGCTCGCGACCGGTGAGGAGCGCCGTCGCGATGCCGATCCGCCCGGCGAGGGCCTCGATCGTCGCGTGGTGCTGGCGCGCCAGGATTTCGGTCGGGGCGAGGAGCGCGGCCTGTGCGCCGCACTCGACCGCATTCAGCATCGCGAGGAAGGCGACGACGGTCTTGCCGCTGCCGACATCGCCCTGAAGGAGCCGCAGCATCCGGCTCGGCGCTTCCATGTCGGACACGATCTCGGCGAGCGCCTGGCGCTGCGAGCCGGTGAGCGTGAACGGCAGCGTTTCGACCGCCCGGCGCCGGCGCGCGCCATCGCCCCGGATCGGGCGGCCGGGCAGCCGACGATGGCTGGCGCGCACCAGCGCGAGCGCGAGCTGGTTGGCGAGAAGCTCGTCATAGGCGAGTCGGTTCCGCGCCGCTGTGTCCGGCGCGATATCGGCCTCGGCGGTCGGGCCATGCACCGCCCGGACCGCCGCGCGCCAGCGTGGCCACGCATTCTTCTCGATCCAGGCGCGATCGGCCCATTCGGGGAGCTCCGGCGCCCGCGCCACCGCCTCGCGGATCGCGCGCGCGAGCGGGCGCGGGGTGAGGCCGGTGGTGAGCGGATAGATCGGCTCGACCGTTTGCAGTCCGGCCGCCTCGTCGGGCGTCGCGATGTAATCGGGATGGGTGATCTGCGCGACGCCGCCGAAGTGCTCGACCCGTCCGCTCACGACACGGGTCTCACCCGGCGGCAGCGCCTTGAGGAGATAGTCGAGACGCGGGTGGAAGAACACGAGGTCGAGAAAGCCGGTCGCATCGCGGCAGCGGACCTTGTAGGGCGAGCGCGGATTGCGCGGCGGCTGGTGGGCGTCGACGACGAGGGTGATGGTGGCGATTCGCCCCTCCGGCGCCTCGGCGATCCGGGGCGCGAAGCGGCGGTCGATGATGCCGCTCGGCACATGCCACAGGAGATCGACGACATGCGGACCGGCGAGGCGCTCGACCAGCTTGCCGAGGCGCGGTCCGAGCCCCGGGAGCGTGGTCACCGGCGCGAACAGCGGGAACAGGATCTTCGGGCGCATGCGCGGCGGCTCGGCGCGGCTTTGAGGCTGACACGACTACGGCGAGGGCCTATATCCTAGGCCAACCCCGGGGGCAAGCAAAGGCGATGGCGGACTCGCTCGAGGCGCGGCGCAAGCGCGCCGTCTTCCGCAGCATGCGACGTGGCACGCGCGAAAGCGACATCGTGCTTGGCGGATTCGCCCGGCATCATCTCGGCGCCCTCGATCCGGCTCAGATCGACCGGTTCGAGGCGCTGCTCGAGCGCAACGACAACGAGCTGTTGAGCTGGATCGGCGGCTGGGAGAAGGTGCCGGCCGAGTTCGACCATGACGTGATGGCGCTCCTCAGGCGATACCGGGACACGCTGGAACGATCGTGAGCGCGATCGACACCCTGTTCGGCGCCACCGGACGCGCGACGCTCGCCGGCGTTCCCGAGGACTATGACGCGCTGGTGCTCGGCCGGATCGCGACGGGCGTCGCGCGCGCGCGCGGTCTCGTCCATGTCGCCTGCGACGATGCGCGGCTCGCCCGCCTTGCGGACGGATTGCAGTTCTTCGTGCCGTCGGTCGAGGTCCTGCGCTTTCCCGCCTGGGACTGTCTCCCCTATGACCGCGTGTCGCCGAACGGCGAGATCGTCGGCGAGCGCGTCGATACGCTCTGCCGTCTCGCGGCGCCGTGGCCGGGAACGCGGCCGCGGATCGTGTTGACGACGGTCAACGCCCTTCTCCAGCGCGTGCCGCCGCGCGCCGACTTCGCCGATGCGACGCGGGTCATCGAGGCCGGCGTTAGCGCCGCGCCCGACGAGCTCCGCCGCGAACTCGACGCCAAGGGCTACGGCCGGACGGGAACCGTCCGCGAGCCCGGCGAATACGCCATCCGCGGCGATATCGTCGACATCTTCCCGCCGGCGCGGCCCGAGCCGGTCCGGATCGATCTCTTCGGCGACACCGTCGAACGCATCCGTTCGTTCGACGCCGGCACGCAGCGGAGCGGCGGCGATCTCGCCGCCGTCGTCCTTGGCCCGGTTTCAGAGATCAAGCTCGACGCGGATGCGATCGCGGTCTTCCGCACCCGCTATCGCGAGGCCTTTGGATCCGTCGTCGACGATCCGATCTATGTCTCGGTGTCGGAGGGACGCAAGCATCTCGGCATGGAGCACTGGCTGCCGCTCTTCTTCGCATCGCTCGAGACGCTTCTCGACTATGTGCCGGGCGTGCCGGTGACGCTCGACCACGAGGCCGATGCGGCGCGCGAGGCGAGGCTCGAGACGATCGCCGACTACTACGAGGCGCGGCGGAGCTTTCTCGAGGCGAAGCCCGACCGGACGCTCACCGGCGATCTCGCGGCGCCGTACCGCCCGCTGCCGCCCGAGCTCCTCTATCTCGATCGCGCCGGCTGGGATCGCGCACTCGCCGAGCGCGCGGTCGGGCAGCTCTCGCCCTTCGCGGCCGCGGCGGCGGATGGCGCCGTCGTCGATTTCGGCGGCCGCCGCGTCGCCGATTTCGCCGCCGTCCGCGCCAAGGCACGATCGGAATGGGCGGAAACGGGTGTCGAGCGCAATGTCTTCGACGCCGTCCGCGACTACATCGAGGCTGAGCGCAAGGGCGGCCGCCGCGTCCTCGTCGCGGCCTATACGCCCGGCTCGCGCGAGCGGCTCGCGCATCTTCTCGCCGGTCACGGCCTCGAGGCGGTGGAGCCGGTCGAGTCATGGGAGCAGGCGGCGGCGCTGCCGCCGACGGCCACCGCGATCGCGGTTCTCGGCGTCGAGCACGGCTTCACCGATTCCGATCTCGTCGTGATCGGCGAGCAGGACATTCTCGGCGACCGCATGGCGCGGCCGGCGCGGCGGCGCCGGCGGGCGGAGAACTTCATCGCCGACATATCCGATCTCGCGCCGGGCGATCTCGTGGTCCATGTCGAGCACGGCATCGGCCGCTATGAGGGGCTCGAGGCGATCACCGTCTCCGGCGCGCCGCACGATTGCCTGCGCCTGACCTATGCCGGCGGCGATCGGCTGTTCGTGCCGGTCGAGAACATCGAGGTCCTGACCCGGTACGGCTCGGGCGAGGGTGAGGCGGCGCTCGACAAGCTGGGCGGGGTCGGCTGGCAGTCGCGCAAGGCGAAACTCAAGCAACGGCTCCGGGACATGGCGGGCGCGCTGATGAAGGTGGCGGCCGCGCGCGCCGTGCGCCCGGCGCCGCACGTGACTGCGCCTGCGGGCGCGTTCGAGGAGTTCTGCGCGCGCTTTCCCTATGCCGAGACCGAAGATCAGCTCAAGGCGATCAACGAGACGATCGCCGATCTCGATTCGGGGCGCCCGATGGATCGGCTGATCTGCGGCGATGTCGGCTTCGGCAAGACCGAGGTCGCGGTCCGCGCCGCATTTGTCGCCACCATGTCGGGCCTCCAGGTCGCGATCGTGGTGCCGACGACGCTGCTCGCGCGCCAGCATTATGCGCTGATGCGCGAACGCTTCGCGGGCCTTCCGGTGCGGGTCGAGCAGCTGTCGCGGCTCTCCCCGCCGAAGGACGCGGCGGAGACGCGGGCCGCGCTCACCGCCGGCAAGGTCGACATCGTGGTCGGCACGCACGCCCTGCTCGCCAAAAGCGTGAGCTTTTCCAATCTCGGCCTTCTCGTCGTCGACGAGGAGCAGCATTTCGGCGTCGCGCAGAAGGAACGGCTCAAGCAGCTCCGTGCCGACGTTCACGTCCTCACGCTCACCGCGACACCCATCCCGCGCACGCTGCAGATGGCAATGGCGGGCGTCAAGGACATGAGCCTGATCGCGACGCCGCCGGTCGACCGCCTGGCGGTGCGCACCTTCGTCCTGCCGTTCGATCCGGTCGTGATCCGCGAGGCGATCATGCGCGAGCACTTCCGTGGCGGTCAGACGTTCTATGTCTGCCCGCGGATCGAGGACATCCCGGCGGTCGAGACGAGCCTCCGCGCGCTGGTGCCCGAGATCCGCATCGCGATCGCGCATGGCCGCATGCGGACACGCGCGCTCGAGGACGTCATGAATGCGTTCTACGACCGCCAGGTCGAGCTTCTGCTGTCGACCCAGATCATCGAATCCGGGCTCGATATCCCGTCGGCCAACACGCTGGTCGTCCATCGTGCCGACATGTTCGGCTTGTCGCAGCTCTACCAGCTCCGCGGCCGGGTCGGGCGATCGAAGATCCGCGCCTATTGCTATCTCACCGTGCCGCCCGGGCGCGTGCCGACACCGCAGGCCACCAAGCGTCTCGAGGTGCTCCAGGCGCTCGATACGCTCGGCGCCGGCTTCACGCTCGCGAGCCACGATCTCGACATCAGGGGCGCCGGCAATCTCCTTGGCGAGGAGCAGTCGGGTCACATCCGCGAAGTCGGCATCGAGCTCTACCAGCAGATGCTCGAGGAGGCGATCGCCGAGGCGCGCGGTGCGGCCGTTGAGGCGGAGAGCTGGAGCCCGCACATCAACATCGACCTGCCGGTCCTGATCCCGGAGACCTATGTCGTCGATCTCGGCGTGCGGCTCGGGCTCTACCGCCGCATCGCCGCGCTCCAGACCGACGATGAGACCGAGTCCTTTGCCGCCGAGATGATCGACCGTTTCGGGCCGCTGCCGACCGAGGTCGACAATCTCCTCAGGATCGTCGCGCTCAAGCGGCCCTGCCACGTCGCCGGCGTCGAGAAGCTCGATGTCGGGCCGAAAGGCGCGGTGGTGACGTTCCGGCGGAACGCGTTCGCCAACCCGTCGGGGCTCGTCGCCTTCATCACCGCCGAGATCGGGAGAGCCCGGCTCCGCCCCGATCACCGTCTGGTCTACCAGCGCGACTGGACGACCTCGGCCGAGCGTCTCAAGGGAGCGACGCAGCTCGCCCGCCGGCTCGCCCAGATCGCCGAGAAGACCGAGCCCTCGCCCGCCCTATCGCGCCCCGCGGCCGGCCGCAACCGGTAGGCGCGGCCGCGTCATTCGCGGGCGCCGACGAGGCGCTCGCTGCTCATCTTGCGGTACCAGCTCCACGCTGTCGCGACGATGGTGTCGATATCGGCGTGGCGCGGGGCGAAGCCGAGGAGCGCGTGGGCGCGCGCCGGGTTGGCGAGCAATACCTGGGGGTCGCCCGGCCGGCGGGCGCCGAAGCGAACGGGGACGCGTCGGCAGGTCACGCGCGCGACCGGATCGACGATCTCACGCACCGAGAAGCCGCGGCCGACCCCGAGATTGATCGCACAGGATTGCCGGCCGGCGAGAAGGTGCTCGAGCGCCGCGACATGGGCCAGGGCGAGGTCGACGATGTGGATATAGTCGCGGATGCAGGTGCCGTCCGGCGTCGCGTAGTCGGTGCCGAACACATCGAGGCCGGGAAGTGCGCCGTCGACCGCCATCAGCGCGCGCGGAATGAGGTGGGATTCGGGATCGTGCGCCTCGCCGATCTCGCCGTCGGGGTCGGCCCCGCAGGCGTTGAAATAGCGGAGCGCCACCCAGGGCTCGCCGTGCGCAGCGGCGCGATCGGCGAGCATGCGCTCGACCATCATCTTGCTCGCGCCGTAGGGATTGATCGGCGCATAGCCGAGGTCCTCGGTGATCGGCAGTTGCGCCGGAATGCCGTGCACGGCGCAGGTCGAGGAGAAGACGAACGGGCCGATGCCGCGTCGGCGCATCGCCTCGAGTAGAGTGAGCGCGCCCATGGTGTTGTTGCGGTAGAACTTCGCTGGGTCGCGCACCGATTCACCGACCTCGATATAGGCGGCGAAATGCATGACCGCGACCGGATCGTGGCGGGCAAGGACGGCATCGAGCCGGTCGGCGTCGAGGATGTTGCCGACCTCGAGCGGGCCCCAGCGGACGGCCCCGCGATGACCGTTCTCGAGGCTGTCATAGGCGACAGGCTGATAGCCGGCGCGGGCGAGCGCCTTGCAGGCGTGGCTCCCGATATAGCCGGCGCCACCGGTCACGAGCACGGTCTTCATGGTCTCCTCGCCGCTGGCCCGGCCGCACCCTAGGGACGGCAGGTTAACATCGCGGTAAGGGCTCGCGGCGGGCGGGGCGCGCTATTCGGCGGCCACCTCGCGGCGGTCCTGCAGGACGAGGTCGAAGACCTGGTGGAAGACCTCGGGCGCCTGCGCGCCGGAGACCGCGTATTTGCGGTCGATGATGAAGCAGGGCACGCCGCCGATGCCGATGCTGCGCGCCATCTCGTCCTCGGCGACGATGTGCTCGACGTCGTCCTCGCCGTCGAGATAGGCGCGGAGGGACGCCGGGTCGAGCCCGGCCGCGGCGCCGATCTCCGCCAGCACGTTGGCGTCCCCGATGTCGCGGCCTTGCGTGAAATAGGCATCGAACACGCCGTCGATCGCCGCCGCCTGGAGGCCCGCGCGTCCGGCGCGGAGGATCAGCCGGTGCGAGGCGATCGTGTTGGGCGTCCGCTCGATGCGGTCGAACTGGAAGTCGATCCCCTCCTGGGCGCCGGCCTCGGTGATCGAGACATAACGCTGACGCGCGCGTTCGATGCCGCAGAATTTCTGCGCCAGATAGCTTTTGCGATCGCGCCCGCCGGCCGGCATCTCCGGGTTGAGCTGGAACGGACGCCAGCCGATCTCGACCGCGAGCTCGGGCCGCGTCGCGAGGGCGCGGTCGAGGCGACGCTTGCCGATATAGCACCAGGGGCAGATCGTATCGACGATCACATCGATCTTCATCGGTCATCCCCTCCCGTCATCGCAGCGCCGCCACGTTCTCACGCGGCGACGAAATGGTGCAAGCCGAAAAGCCGGTGCTCGTCGGTCCAAACGGTCCCCTCGACGAAGTCTGCCGTGCCGGCGAGCGCCTGGAACTCGTCGATCCCGTATTTGTAGGAGTTCTCGGTGTGTATCGTCTCGCCGGCCCGGAAGGCGAACCGGGTTCCGGCCACCCTGACGTCCTGGTCGGTGAGGCTCACGAGATGCATCTCGACCCGCCCGTGCTCGGCCGAGTAGAAGGCATAATGCGCGAAGCGGGCGAGGTCGAAGGTGCCGGCGAGCTCGCGGTTGATGCGGACCAGGATGTTGAAGTTGAACGCCGCCGTCACGCCGTCGGGGTCGTTGTAGGCGAGATCGAGGAGGCGCGTGTCCTTCTTGAGATCGACGCCGATCAGCAAGCCACCGCCGACACCGACCTGGCGCCGCACGCCGACGAGGAACGCCTTCGCCTCCTCGGGCGTCAGGTTTCCAATCGTCGAGCCCGGAAAGAAGCCGACGCGCCGCGCGAGCCTCCGCCGGCGTGGCGCCGGAATCTCGAGCGGCGCCGAATAGTCGGCGCAGTACGCTGCGATCTCGACCTCGGGGAACTCGCGCGCGAGCGCGGTCGTCGCGGCGAGGAGGTGATCGCGCGCCATGTCGATCGCGACATAGGCCGCGGGTCGCTCGAGCGCAGCGAGGAGGATGCGGGCCTTGGCGGCCGACCCGCTGCCATATTCGATGATGTGGGCATCCGGTCCGATGCGGCGTGCGATGGCCGGGACATGGGCGCGGAGAATCCCCATTTCCGTCCGCGTCGGGTAATAGGCGTCGAGCGTACAGATGCGCTCGAAGAGCTGCGATCCGCGCCGGTCATAGAAATACTTGCACGGCAGCGACTTCGCGGCCCCGGCGAGGCCGGCGAGCACGTCCTGCTCGAAACGGCCGACCTCGGGCTCGTAGTCGCGGAATGCCGCGAGGGGTCCACGTTCGCCACCGGTCACGCCGACAGATCCTCCCGATCCCACCGGCCACGGCGGCGGCCGGTGGGGCCACCTTAGGATGGCCCTCGGGGCCGCGCAACCCACGCCGCGGCTAGCCGAGGGTCTGCAGCGAGCCGAAGCGCGGCCGGAACATCGCGCGATGGTAGAGCCGCTTGTCGTCGAGCACACCGGAGAAGATCAGCGGCGTGTAGTCGAAATAGGCCTCGGCGATGATGACCGTGTCGCCGGCAGCGAGGGAGAAGCCCGCCGGCAGCGTCACCGATCCGCCCGAGGCGACGCCGCTCGAGGCGTCCGACAGATCGCCATTGGAGCGCTGCCAGTTGAGGACCGGCCCGCCAGTGCTCTGGCCCGTGATCGACGACAGGATCACCCGGCCCTTGGTCATGACCTCGAAGGGCTTTGCGACGTGCTCGATTGCATCGAAGAGCCCGTCGACCTCGGTCGCCGTGATCGTCTCGGCCTGGGAGATGAGGTCGGCCACGGTCGCGGCGACCCGGTCGAGCTTCTGCTCGAGAAGGACGAAGCGGGCGATCTCGACGCCGCCGATCATCGTCGTGACGAGAACCGGCATGACGAGGGCGATCTCGACCATGCTGACGTCGGCCCGGTCGCGGGCGAGGCGGTTGAGCGTGCGGACGATCCAACTCATCGCTAGTCCTCCCCGACCACGTAGGGTTCGTTTCTGACCGCGACGCTCGCGTTGATCTTGATGATCCCGTTGGAGCTGAGAAGCGGCCCGACCAGAGGTGTGAGCAACGGCCAATCGGCGCTGATCGTGTAGAGCACGATGTCGACCGGCCCGCCCATGCCGGCGGCGCCCATGTCGGTGTCCCACTGGCCGTTGCCGTTGACGTCGGTGTAGCTCTCGCCGGGATCGCGGGTGCCGTTGGCCGGATTGTTGTCGACGAACGGCTCCGGCTTTCCGATGTCCGCGAAGGAGGCATAGATCTTCGTGGTCAGTTGCGCCGTGTCCATGTTGATCAGCCCGAGCGAGTGGACGCCGACGATCTGCCTGATGCGATCCTCGCGCGTCATGCCTTCGGGAATCGAGCCGGTGATGCCGAAGCGCGACGCCTCTCGGAGGCCGCCTTCGACCAGCGACTGGATGAACATCACCATCGACAGCTCGATGATGCCGCTCATGGTCGTGAGCAGGATCATCGCGCCGAACGCGAATTCGATGAGGACACCGCCACGCTTGTTCCGCGCGAGGCGCCGGGAGAACGGATTCATCAGCCTAAGCAACCGCATGGGATTTACCCTTTGGCAACCAAGCCGAGCGACGATCGGCGCGAATAGGGGGCTTTCAATTCATGTCGAACCGTACTGGTCGTCTCCGCATGTTCCGGACGAGCACCGCCGCCGTCGCGCTCCTCGTGACGCTCGGCGCCTGCGCCAGCGACCCGCTGTCGGACTCGGTCCGCCGCGGCCGTACCGACGCCGGTGATCGCGAAACGCGGGTGAGCGCAATGCTGCGGGTCGCCGGCAACACGGCGGCGACCGGCGATGTCGCGACCGCGGCCGGCATCTACCGCCGCGCCCACGACCTCGAGCCGGAGAACGTCACCGCGCTTCTCGGCCTCGCCCGGTCGCTCGCGGCGCTCGGCGCCAATGACGACGCGGTCGCGGCCTTCCGCGCGGTCCTCGATATCGATCCGGTGCAGCTGGATGCGCTCCGCGGGCTGGCCGGCATCTACATCGCGATCGATCAGCCGCGCAACGCCATCGACCACCTCGAGGCGGCCCTCGAGCAGGGCGAGGATGCCCGCATCTACAATGCCCTCGGTCTCGCCCATGACATGCAGGGCGACCACAAGGCGGCATAGGCCTGCTACCGCACCGGCATCAGCGTCGATCCGGGCAATCTCTCGCTCCGCAACAATCTGGGTCTCTCGCTCGCCGTCTCGGGCGAGCACCGCGAGGCGATCGAGGTGTTGCGCCAGGTCGCCAGAATGCCGGGCGCCGGATCGCGCCAGCGTCTCAACCTCGCGATCGCCTATGGACTCACCGGCGAAACCGAGACCGCGATGGAACTCGCGCGCCAGGACCTCGACGAGCACGCTGTCCGATCCAACGCCGCGTTCTACCGGATGCTGCGGGGCCTCAAGGACTCGCGCGCGAGGATGCGTGCGATCGGCGCCTATCTCGGTGGCGCCACGACGACGGCCGAAAACACGCAGCCCCGCCGTCGCTGATAGAGACCCGATCCTCCCAACACTACGCCTACGCACGTCCGAACTCCTACGCGAACGACAGCCTCGCGAACGTATCAATCGTCCGCAGAATGGCCGGCCCCACCAGAACAATGAAGAGGGGCGGCAGGATGAAGATGATCATCGGAACGGTGAGGATGGCCGGCAGACGCGCCGCCTTCTCCTCCGCCCGCATCAGCCGGTTGTGCCGGAATTCGGCGGCCAGGACGCGGAGCGACTGGGCGAGCGGTGTCCCGTAGCGCTCGGTCTACAGAAGCGCATTGACCACGCCCCTGAGCTCGGCGAGATCGACCCGCTTGTTCAAATTGTCGAGCGCTTCCCGTCGATCGGGAAGGAGATTGAGCTCGATCGAGGTGAGCGTGAGCTCCTCGGCAAGCTCCGGGCAGGAGACCCCGATCTCGCGCGAGACGCGGGCGAGCGAGCCATCGAGGCGCTGGCCGGCCTCGGAGCAGATGACCAGGAGATCGAGCGCGTCGGGAAGCCCGCGCAGCATCTTCTGCCGGCGCTTGGTGATCGCATTCTTGATGAAGATGTCGGGCGCGTAGGCGCCTGCGATGATCCCGATGAGCGCGATCAGGATGCGCATCGTGTCGGTCTGCTGCGAGAATCCGTCGGTGGCGATGAAGAGAAGGATCAAGCCGCCGAACACGAACGGGAAGCAAAGCTTGCAGAAGAAATAGACCGCGAGCGCGTCCTTCGAGCGCCAGCCAGCCTGGACCAGCTTCAAGCCTGCCTTCTTCGCCTGGTCGGAACGAAGCAGGTTGAGGCGTCGGACGACCCCGCGGACCGTACCCATGCTGACGTCGCGCTTGCCGCGACGGCGTGGGGCGAGAATCGCGCCGCACAGCGCCTCGCGACGCTCGCTCAGCGTCTTCATGCGCGCCGCCAACGGATCGCGAACGAGGAGCGCCCGATAGAACAGCATGACCGTCAGGAATGTCGCGAGCCCGACAACCACGATCACGATGTCGCTCGAGAGCGACTGCATGGAGAAGAGGGCGGACATGTTCATATCTCGAACTTCGAGAGCTTCGCCACGACGAGAATGCCAAAGCCGATCGAGGCGAGCGCGGCCATCGTCATGACGACGCCGCGCGGATCGTTGAACAGCATCATCACGTAGCCCGGATTGAGGAGATACATGATGGCGAACATGATGAAGGGGAGCGAGCCCAGGATCATCGCGCTCGCACGCGCTTCGGACGACCTCACGCGAATCTTGAGAAGCATCTGGCGGCGCTTGCGGAGGAGATCGCCGAGGTTCTCGAGCGTCTCGGCGAGATTGCCGCCGGTCTCGCGCTGCACGGCGAGGCTGATGACGAAGAACTTGAACTCGGGCGAGTTGATGCGGACGCCGGCCTCGAGGAGGGCCTGATCCATCTGCTGGCCGAGCTTGAGCTTGTCGGCGACGATGCGGAACTCCTGGCCGACCGGGCCGACGAACTCGTTGCCGACGGTGCGGATCTATTCGGGCACCGGGAGGCCCGACCGAACGCCGCGAATGATGAGCTCGATCGCGTCCGGGAAGTCGTTGAGGAAGCGCTTGAGCCGCTTCGTGATGAGTATCGAGAGATAGAAATGGGGCAGTCCGACCCCGATCATGATGCCGAGCATCACGCCGAGCGCGGTCGGGAGGGGGAATAGGAAGGTGCGGAGCCAGCCGAGGATCGCGCCGACCGCGACGCAGGTGAGGACGTATTCGCCGATCGTGATGCTCTTGCCGGTCCGTTGCAGGCGAAGGCGGAGCTCCTGCGGTCGCGGCAGATAGCGCTTGATGATCTTGTCGAGGCTCGCGAACGAGGAGTCCTTGTTGCGGAGCCGGACATTCGGCAGCCCGCGCGTGCCGGCGGGCGTCGCGACGAGACGCGACTGAAGCTTGCGGGCGCGCGCCTCCAATCGCTTGCGAGGGCCGCCATAGAACCCCGAATAGAGGAGAATCAGGACCGTCGTCGTCGCTATCGCGAGGAGAAGGACCGGCAGGAGCGCGCTGTCGAGAAAGCCGATCACACCGCCTCCAGCAACGGACGGTCGAGCGCGAAATACTCGGCCTTGGGTGTGAAGTGGGGCCGGACGCCGGACGAGCGGAAATGGCCCTTGAGACGGCCGGCCGAGTCCTCACCCTCGAACTCGTAGTTGAAGAGCTCCTGGGTGATGATGACGTCGCCTTCCATCTCGAGCACCTCGGTGACCGAGGTGATCCGGCGGACGCCGTCGCGCATGCGCGCGATCTGGACGATCATGTCGAGCGCATCGGCGATCTGGGTGCGGACGGCGCGGCTCGGGAGGTTGATGCCGGCCATGCCGACCATGTTCTCGAGACGGGTCAAGGCCTCGCGCGGACGGTTGGCATGGATCGTTCCCATCGAGCCTTCATGGCCGGTGTTCATGGCCTGGAGCATGTCGAGCGCCTCACCGGCGCGCACCTCGCCCAGGATGATGCGGTCGGGGCGCATTCGAGGCGCGTTCTTGACGAGATCGCGCATCGTGATCTCGCCATGGCCCTCGAGGTTGGGCGGTCGCGTCTCGAGGCGGACGACATGGGGCTGTTGCAGCTGAAGCTCGGCCGCGTCCTCGATCGTCACGATACGCTCGCCGTGATCGATGAGCTGCGACAGCGCATTGAGGAGCGTCGTCTTGCCCGAGCCGGTGCCGCCGGAGATCAGGATGTTGAGCCGCGAGCGCGAGGCGATCTTGAGGACGGTCGCCATGGCGGGCGAGATATTCGACTGCCGCGCCATGATGTCGAAGGTGATCGACTTCTTGGAGAATTTGCGGATCGAGATCGACGGCCCGTCGATCGCGAGCGGCGGAATGATGATGTTGACGCGGCTGCCGTCGGGGAGACGCGCATCGACGAGAGGCGTCGATTCATCGACGCGCCGGCCGACGAAGGTCACGATGCGGGTCGCGATGTTCATCACGTGCGCATCGTCGCGGAACCGGACCTGGGTCAGCTCCAGCTTGCCGGCGCGCTCGACATAGACCTGGTTCGCGCCGTTGACCATGATGTCGTTGATGGTCGCATCGGCGAGAAGGGGCTCGAGCGGCCCCAGCCCCAGCATGTCGTTGACCAGCATGGTGACAAGGTCGCGATGCTCGAGCGCGTTGAGCCGAATGCGCTCCTCGCCGAGGATCTCGGAGACGACGTCGCTGATCTGTTGCGCGAGCTCGCCACGCGGGAGCTGCGAGGCGGCGCTCACGTCGATCCGTTCGAGAAGAACGGGCTGGACGCGCTTCTTCGCCTCTTCGACCGTCGAGAGCTTCTGGTTCTCGGGCGAGGGCGTCGGCGGGCTCGCGTGCGGGACGGGGTCGTTCGCCGACGAGTAGGCGGAGAGGGCGGGCGCGCTGCTGCGCCCCTCGGGTGGGGCGGCATCGACGGCGCGAAGGGGCGGCTTGGCCCCAGGACTCGGCGGCGGCGGTGCGACGTTGCTGGCCGGGATCGGGGCTTTCGGCGGGGGGCCGGGGAGGCCCGCGCTATGGCGGGCTGCAGGCCGAGAACGCCGTTGAGCAGCATCGTGACGATGTCGCGCGCCTCGAGGATGTTGAGCGGCGTGTCGATCCGGCTCTGATATTGCTGGACGATCTCCTTGATCTCGCGTGCGAGATCGCCGCGCGCCATGCGTTTGGCGACCGACTGGTCGAACCGCGCCGCGACGATCGGCTGCAGGACCTGGCGCGCCTTGTCGAGCGTCTCGCAGCGCGTGCCCGAGCGTCCCATCGGCGCGTTGCCGCCGGCTAGTTGAGGACAACCATCATCCTCGGCAGATCCGGTCCGCTTCGACATGGGCCAACACTCACGCTCGCTTCAGGAAACGCTTGAGGCCGCCGATCTGGCCGGCTCTCTTCTTCGGCCGCTCACCGGCCATCGATTCGGCGAGCCGGTCGCGGGTGGCGTCTTCTGCACCCAGGGCCTCGCGGCGAACCCGGACGTCGAATGCACGCCCTGCTACAACCGCGGCATCACCAAGCTCACCAACACCAAGTCGACGATCATCAACGCGATCAACCAGATCACGGTGCTGAGCGCGGAGCAGTCGAGCTTCACTAACCTGCCGCAGGGCCTTCTCTGGGCCTGGAACGTCATCACGCCGGAGGCTCCCTTTAGCGAGGCCGAGGTCGACCCGCCGGGCAATCGCATCCAGGCGATCGTGTTCCTGACCGACGGCGAAAACTGGTCGTGTCCCCTGGAGTGGTGTACGAGCTGTGGGTAAGTAGCCCGCCGCAGCGACCGCCACGAGTCAGGCGGCGGCGGGCTACTTATCCACAGCGGTGGTCATCGCGAGTCTTCGGTAG
>Ga0194132_10005336_pt1 | contig 20950 bp, 17 predicted proteins | sample TA2KigOf80mmetaG_FD_148612 | JGI IMG/M metagenome (GOLD analysis project Ga0194132, IMG submission 148612) | Freshwater microbial communities from Lake Tanganyika, Tanzania - TA2015054 Kigoma Offshore 80m | ecosystem: Environmental > Aquatic > Freshwater > Lake | place: Tanzania: Lake... | reverse complement strand
ATGAATCACAACGCCGATCGCCTGGGAATCCCCCGCGAGTCAGCCTCAACGCGGATTGGTATGAGTCATAGGCTTGCGCGCCCTGGAGCGTGAAAAGTGGTCGCCAGGTGCCCTCGGGAAAGAGGGCCACGCCCTCACCCAGCATGACCGGAATCAGGAACAGCTCGAGCCGATCGATCAGATCGTGCCTGAAGAACTGGGCGATGACGTCGCCGCCGCCGCAGAGCCAGATGTCGCCATCGTCGAAGGCACGGAGCCGCGCGGTCAGTGTCTCGACCGGCTCCGCGCTGACGCTGACGCCTTCGGGACCATCTTCAATGGGGCGGCCGGAGAGCACGACCACGCGCTTGCCCTCGTAGGGCCAGGAGTCGAACGCCGCGACTTGATCGAAGGTGCGTCGGCCCATGACGATCGAGCCGACGCGCTCGATGAACGCGCCATAGCCGTAATCTTCCGTCTCATAGGGCTTGAGCTAGTCGACGCCGCGATCGGCGGTGGCGATGAAGCCGTCGAGGCTTGCCGCGATGTAGAGAACGACCGACCGCGGCTCGATCACGCGCTCGCCTTGGCCGCCTCGTCCGACAGCGGGTGACCGAGGCGGCTCACCATTTCCTTCGCGCAGATTTGCCAGAAGCGGCCGATCTCCAGCTCCCAATCGGCGAGCAGCCGCTCGGCATAGGCCGATTGCGTCGCCTGGAAATGGGCGGCCACCAGCTCGCGCGCCACGTTCTCCCAATGGCGCGAGGCGAGGCGCTGATAGACGACGGTGTCGGCGTTGATGCGGCGCTCGAACGCGCCATCGGTGTCGTAGACGAAGGCCATGCCGCCGGTCATGCCCGCGCCGAAATTATCGCCGACCGGCCCGAGGATGACCGCGATGCCGCCGGTCATGTACTCGCAGCCATTGGAGCCACAGCCTTCGACCACCGCGTGCGCGCCCGAATTGCGCACGCAGAAGCGCTCGCCCGCCTGGCCCGCCGCGAACAGCCGCCCGCTGGTCGCGCCATAGAGCACGGTGTTGCCGATGATGGTGTTGGCGTTCGACTTCAAAGGGCTCGACACGAGGGGGCGCACCACGATCGTGCCGCCGGAGAGCCCCTTGCCGACATAGTCATTGGCATCACCGAGCAGTTCGAGCTTGAGGCCCTGCACCGCGAAGGCGCCGAGCGACTGGCCCGCCGTGCCGCGCAGCCGCGCCGTGATGTAGTCGGGCGGCAGGCCGGTCATGCCATAGCGCCGCGTGATCTTGGAGGAGAGCTTGGCGCCGATCGTACGCATGGTGTTGCGCACGGTATAGGCGAGCTGCATCTTCTCCGGCTTCTCGAGTGCGTCCGCGACATCGCGAATCATCTGCTCATCGAGCGTCTCGGGCACCTCATTGCGCCCTTTGCGCGGCGAGAAGCGCGGGAAGCCCGCGGGGTCCGGCTGCACGAGAAGCGGATTCAAATCCAGATCGTCGAGGTCGGTCGCGCCGCGGCCCACCTGTTTCAGCATGTCGGTGCGCCCGATGATCTCGTTCAAGGAGCGCACGCCGAGCGAGGCCAGGATCTCGCGCACCTCCTCGGCGATGAAGCTGAACAGATTGACCACCTTCTCGGGCGTGCCGGTGAACTTCTCGCGCAGCTTCGGGTCCTGCGTGCACACGCCGACCGGGCAGGTGTTGGAGTGACACTGGCGCACCAGGATGCAGCCCATCGCGACGAGCGACGCTGTGCCGATGCCGAATTCCTCGGCGCCCATCATGGCTGCGATCACGACGTCGCGCCCGGTCTTCATGCCGCCATCGGCCCGCACCGTCGTCGTGTGGCGCAGACGATTGAGCGTGAGCACCTGATTGACCTCGGCGAGGCCGAGCTCCCACGGCACGCCGGCATATTTGAGGCTCGATTGCGGGCTCGCGCCCGTGCCGCCGTCATGACCCGAGATCAGCACCACGTCGGCCTTCGCCTTGGCCACCCCCGCAGCAATCGTACCAATGCCCGATTCGGCGACCAGCTTCACCGAGACACGGGCCTGCGGGTTGATCTGCTTCAGATCGTAGATGAGCTGGGCGAGATCCTCGATCGAATAGATATCGTGATGTGGTGGCGGAGAGATCAGCGTGACGCCTGGCGTGGAGCAGCGCAGGCGCGCGATCTCCTCGGTCACCTTGAAGCCCGGGAGCTGGCCGCCCTCTCCCGGCTTCGCGCCTTGCGCCATCTTGATCTCGATCTCGCGGCAGCGATTGAGATACTCCGCGGTCACGCCGAAGCGGCCGGACGCGATCTGTTTCACGGCGGAGTTGGCGTTGTCGCCGTTCGAGCGCGGGTTGTAGCGCGACTGATCCTCGCCGCCCTCGCCGGAGCACGAGGCCGCGCCGATGCGGTTCATCGCGATCGCCAATGTCTCATGCGCCTCGCGCGAGAGCGCACCGTGCGACATCGAGCCCGACATGAAGCGCTTGCGGATCTCGGTGATCGATTCGACCTCCTCGAGCGGGACGACCGGCCGCTCGTGCTTGAAGTCGAGCAGGTCACGGATGTGGATCGGCGGCTGCGCGTACACCGCCTCGGCGTATTTGCGGTAGCGCGCATAGGATTCGCTCGCCAGCGCATCCTGCAGCATGTGGATGAGCTGGCCCTCGAAGGCGTGGCGCTCGCCCGATTTGCGATATTTGTAGAGCCCGCCGACCGGCAGCACGATCGGCGCCTCCTGATAGGCCTTGCGGTGCAGATCGACCACGCGCTTCTTGATGCCGGAAAGCCCGATGCCGGAAATACGTGAGGTCATGCCGGGGAAGAAATCAGCCACCAGCGTGCGCGAGAGCCCGACCGCCTCGAAATTGTAGCCGCCGCGGTAGGAGCTGATCACCGAGATGCCCATCTTCGAGATGATCTTGAGCAGGCCCTGGTCGACCGCGTCTTTATAGCGCTCAACGCACTCCTTCAGGCTGCGCTTGCCGAAGAGCCCGCGCGCATGGCGATCAGCGATGCTCTCCTGCGCCAGATAGGCGTTCACCGTGGTGGCGCCGACACCGATCAGCACCGCGAAATAGTGCACGTCGAGGCACTCGGCCGAGCGCACATTGAGCGAGGTGAAGGTGCGCAGCTTCTGGCGCACGAGATGGCTGTGCACGCCACCGGCCGCGAGGATCATCGGAATCGGCGCGCGCCCGGCCCCGACGTTTTCATCTGACAGGATCAGGTGCACCGCACCGCCGCGTACCGCGTCCTCCGCTTCCGAGCGGATGCGCGCGATCGCCGCGGTGAGCGTGCCGCGATCGGCCTCGGCCTCGAAGGAACAGTCGATCAAGGCCGCCTTGTCGCCCATGTAGCGGCGCATGGCGGCGAATTCGGCGTTGGTGAGCACCGGCGAACTGAGCTGCAACAGCCGCATCTGCTCCGGCCGCTCATCGAACATGTTGCCGAGATTACCGAGCCGGGTTTTGAGGCTCATCACGCGATATTCGCGCAGCGAATCGATCGGCGGGTTGGTGACCTGGCTGAAGTTCTGGCGGAAATAGTGGTGCAGCCCGCGATACTGATTCGAGAGCACGGCAAGCGCCGTGTCATCGCCCATCGAGCCGACCGCTTCCTTCGCGTCCTCCACCATCGGATGGAGGATGAGCTCAAGCTCCTCCATGGTGTAGCCGACGAGGCGCTGACGCAGGCGCAGCTCATCGCGCGCATAGGACGCGGGCTCGCTCGCCGAATCAATCAGGCTGTCGAGCTCGACCACCGCCTTTGCCCATTCGGTGTAAGGCTTGCGCGAGGCCAGCTTGTCCTTCAGCTCGCGGTCGTGATAGAGGCGCCCCTCCTGCAGATCGACCGCGATCATCTGGCCGGGCCCGAGCCGGCCCTTCTCAACCACGGTCTGCTCTGGAATCGGCACCATGCCGGTTTCCGAGCCTGCGAACAGCATGCCGTCGTTCGTGATGGTGTAGCGCAGGGGGCGAAGCCCATTGCGGTCCATGCCGGCGAACACCCAGCGCCCATCGGATGCCGCGATCGCGGCCGGCCCATCCCACGGCTCGATCACGCAGTTCGAGTAGGCGTAGAACGCACGATGCTTCTCCGGCATGTCGGGCCGATGCGACCAGGCCTCGGGGATCATCAGGCATTTGACAACGGGCGCTGACCGACCGGCGCGGATGATCGCCTCCATCACGGCATCGAGCGCCATCGAATCCGACGCGCCCTCGGGGATCAGCGGAAACAGATCAGCGTTGTTGGGCCCGAACACTTCGGAGATCGCGCGCGTCTCGTGGCTCTTGATCCAGTTGGTGTTACCCTTGAGCGTGTTGATCTCGCCATTGTGCGCGATCACGCGGAAGGGCTGTGCCAGCCTCCAGGTCGGGAAGGTGTTGGTCGAATAGCGCTGGTGGAAGATCGCGAAGCTCGAGACGAAGCGCGCATCAAGCAGGTCGGGATAGAAGGCCGAGAGCTGCTCGGCCAGGAACATGCCCTTGTAGATGATCGAGCGCGACGAGAGCGAGCAGATGTAGAAATCGGTGATGTGCTGGTCGAGCACCTTCTTCTCGATGCGCCGGCGGATGATGTAGAGGTCGAGTTCGAACTGCTCGTCGCTGACACCGCGCTCGTTCGAGATCATGATCTGCTCGATCTCGGGCCGCGTGGCGTTCGCCTTCTCGCCGATCACCTCGGAGTTGATCGGCACCTGGCGCCAGCCATAGATGCCGTGACCAAAACGCAGGATCTCCGACTCGACGATCGAGCGGCAGACATCCTGCGCACCGAGATCGGTCTTCGGCAGAAACACCTGCCCGACCGCGAGCCGGCTCGGCTTCGGCTTGTGGCCGGTGTTCTCGACATGCTGCTTGAAGAAATCCTGCGGCACCTCGACGTGAAGGCCCGCGCCGTCGCCGGTCTTGCCGTCGGCGTCGACCGCGCCGCGGTGCCACACCGCCTTCAGCGCATTGACGCCGGCCTCGACCACCGAGCGCCTCGGCTTGCCATCGATCGCCGCGACCAGGCCGACGCCGCAGGCATCATGCTCCTGCGCCGGATCGTAGAGGCCCTCGCGCGCGAGACGCGCGGATTCGCGCTGCCAGTGCTCGACAAATTGGGATGTCGGGGGCGTGTCGTTCGACATGGCGTGATCCCTTACTCCGCCGCCACGGCCGGCGCGCTCCGGCTGGCCCTAGCCTGGATGTAGCGGTCGATGCCCTCGGCGGCGTCGCGGCCGTCCTTGATTGCCCAGACCACGAGCGAGGCACCGCGCACGATGTCGCCGGCGGCGAACACGCCGTCGAGCGTCGTCGCCATGGATTTCCAATCGAGCTTCAGCGTGCCCCAGCGCGTGACACCAAGATCGGGCGAGGCAAAATTGGCGGGCAGGTCTTCCGGATCGAAACCGAGCGCCTTGATCACGAGGTCGGCCGGGTGCGCATGCGACGAGCCCGGAATAGGCTGCGGCGCCTGGCGCCCGCTGGCATCGGCGACGCCCAGATGGATCCGCACCGCGCGCACCGCCTCGACGTTGCGCTCGCCGAGGAAGGCCTCGGGCGCGGCAAGCCAGACGAACTCGATACCCTCTTCTTCCGCGTGCTTCACCTCGCGCATCGAGCCCGGCATGTTGGCACGGTCGCGCCGATAGAGGCACTTGACCGAGCGCGCGCCCTGGCGCACCGCGGTGCGCACACAGTCCATCGCCGTGTCGCCGCCGCCGAGCACGATGATGCGCTTGTCGCGCGCATTGAGCGTGCCGTCCTCGTAGAGCGGCACGCGGTCGCCAAGATCCTTGCGATTGCTCGCGGTGAGGTAGCTCATCGCCTGCACGATGTTGCCGAGCCCGGCGCCGGGCATCTGCAGATCGCGCTCCTTATAGGCGCCGGTCGCGACCAGGACCGCGGCGTGGCGCGTGCGGAGCTCGGGCAGGGTGACGTCCTTGCCGATCTCGGTGTTGAGGTGGAAGACGACGCCGCCTTGCCTCAACAGCTCGGCGCGCCGCTCGACCACGCTCTTCTCGAGCTTGAAGTTCGGAATGCCGTAGATCAGCAGGCCGCCGACACGGTCATAGCGGTCATAGACGTGAACCTGATAGCCCTTGCGCCTGAGCTCTTCCGCGGCCGCGAGCCCGGCCGGCCCGGCGCCGATGATGCCGACTGATTCCGGCCGCTCGCTGAGTGGCTTGACCGGCTTGACCCAGCCGCGCTCGAACGCCGTCTCGGTGATGTAGCGCTCGACCGCGCCGATGGTCACCGAGTGGAAGCCCTTCTCGATGACGCAGTTTCCTTCGCAGAGGCGATCCTGCGGGCAGATGCGGCCGCAGATCTCGGGCAGGTTGTTGGTGGCGGAAGAGACCTCGTAAGCCTCTTCAAGCCGGCCCTCGGCGGTCAGCATCAGCCAATCGGGGATGTTGTTCTGCACCGGGCAATGGATTTGGCAAAACGGCACGCCGCACTGGGAGCAGCGGCTCGCCTGCGCCGCCGCTTGCTCGCGCGAGAACTCCTGATAGATCTCGAGCCAATCGGCGCGGCGCTCCTCGGCCGCTCGTTTGTCGGGATTGGCCTGCGCCAGCGCGACGAAGCGCAGCATGCGTGTATCGGCCACCTCGGTGCTTCCTCTGGTTCTGTGGCGCGTTCGGGCGGCAAAGGCCCGTCGAGCGCAGGGTAGCGGCCGTCACACGCCGACGCGAGCGAAAAACGAGCAATGAGTAAGGATATCTGTCTCACTTATCGGTATTGTCATACTAAGAAAAGTGTTTCCTCAGGGTAAACGGGCCATGCTGCGGTGAATTAGTCCTGATTTGAGACGATCCTTTTCGTAGGGCTGGGCCGGGCGGTTTGCTATAAGGCGCCGGCGCGTGGGTGCGAATCGGCGCGCGGCGGCAACGGAGGCACGGCCTGACACTCCTCCAGCTTTTCGTCCTGACCATCGTTCAGGGCATCACCGAGTTCCTGCCGATCTCATCCTCCGGGCACCTGCTGCTGGTGCCGGTGGTGACCGGCTGGCCCGATCAGGGCCTAGATCTGGACGCGGCGGTCCATGTCGGCACGCTGCTCGCTGTGCTGGTTTACTTCTGGCGCGACGTGATCCGCCTGATGGCCACCCCGTTACCGAAAGGGGGCAAGGACCGGCGCGACGCCCGGCGGCTCCTGTTCTATCTGGCGGTCGGCACTGTGCCCGCGATCGTGGCTGGCTATCTCATCCATACCTACGCGCCCGAGATCTTCCGCTCCGCCAAGATCGTGGCCTGGACGGTGCTCGGTTATGGCGTGCTGCTTTATCTCGTGGACCGCTTCAGCCCGCGCATCAAGCGCATCGAGCACATCGGCCTGGGCGGTGCCCTGTTGATCGGGACGGCTCAGATGCTGGCCCTGGTGCCGGGCACCAGCCGCTCGGGGATTACCATGACGGCAGGGCGCCTGCTCGGCCTGGAGCGGCCTGAAGCCGCGCGCTATGCCATGCTGCTGTCGATTCCGGCCACCGCGGCCGCCGGCGCGCTCGCGCTCAAGGACGTGGTTTCAGGCGAATCCGCCGTCAGCATGAGCCAGACCGGCATCGCGATCGGACTTACGTTTGTGTTTGCGCTGCTCGCCATCTGGTTTCTGATGGCGGTGCTACGCCGGATCAGCTTCGCGCCGTTCGCGCTCTACCGCGTGCTGCTCGGCGTTGCGCTGATCGTCTGGCTCTACGGCTACGCCTGAGTGGCGCGCCGCGACACCCGACCCGCCCGGTAAACGTGCAGATAGGTCGGCAACACCAATTCAAGCGCGGTCGGCGTGACCCCGAGGTCGGCGAGGCCGAGCGCGCCCGAGCCAACCACATTGTGCGCCTTCATCAGCCGTGGAATATCGCGCGTCAGCGGCGAGAACGGGATGGCGGAGGCCACGAAGGCCGCCGCCTCCAGCGCAAAAAACGGCACCGGCACCAGGCAGCGATGCCGCTCGATCACCTGGAGCGCCAGCTCGACCAGGCCGCGATAGCTGTAGATCGCCGGCCCGCCGAGCTCATAGGTCTGCCCCGCCGTCTTCGGGTCGTCGAGCGCGGCCAGCGCCGCATCCGCGACGTCGCCGACATAAACCGGCTGCATCCGGGTCGCGCCGGCCTTGGCGAAATTGGGTCTCGGGAAGATGCCGTCGAGTTCTATTCGCGGCAGGCCGCTGAAGAAGATCGGCAGGGCCGGTGCAACCCGGCTGATCGAGCCCAGCATATTGAAGAAGCCGTCCTCCGGCCCGAACACGACGCTCGGGCGCAGCACCGTCGACTCGGGAAACACCTCGCGCAACGCGCGTTCGCCGGCAGCCTTGCTGCGGGCGTAGGCGGAGCTGGCGTCAGGCGCGGCGCCGATCGACGACAGATGGACGATGCGCTTGACGCCGGCCGCCTTGGCGATCGCCGCGATACGGCCGGGCAGGCGGGCGTGCACGTCCTCAAACTTCTGACCGGGCCGCTCGGTCAAAATGCCGACCAGATTGACCACCCAATCCGCGCCTTCGATGGCGCGCACGAGGCCGGCATTGTCGCCGAGGCGGGAGACGATCGGCACGATCTGGCCGACATCGCCAAGCGGTTTCAGATAGAGCGCCCGATCGGCCCGGCGCGTGACCACCCGGATCCGGACGCCGCGCCGCGCCAAGCGCCTGACCACGTGGCGGCCGATAAAGCCCGTCCCGCCAAAGACCGTCACGACCGGTGCGGTCATGAAGCCCCCTGCCTGTCGTTCGGCGCGCCATGTAGCATGATCATCCCTTGCTGGCCAGCCCGTTGCCGTGAGCGGCCGGAATTGACAGGCGCGACCACACTCACTAACACCGATGCCATAAGCCCATGACGCTCCACCTCTACAAGGGCGATTTCCCGCCCGGCCTGACCTTCGGCACCTCGGTCGCGATCGACACCGAAACCATGGGCCTGAACCCTGAACGCGACCGTCTCTGCCTCGTCCAAATCTCGCGCGGGGACGGTGATTGCCATCTTGTGCAGTTCACCCCGCCCGGCCGCTATGACGCGCCAAATCTGCGCCGAATGCTGACCGACCCGGGCGTGCTCAAGATCTTTCACTTCGCCCGATTCGACATCGGGGTGCTCGAGCACTATTTGGGCGTCATGGCCGGCCCGCTCTATTGCACCAAGATCGCCTCCAAGCTGTGCCGGACCTTCACCGACAAGCACGGCCTGAAGGACCTTTGCCGCGACCTCCTAGAGATCGAGATCTCGAAGCAGCAGCAGTCCTCGGATTGGGGCGCGGATGAGCTGAGCGAGGAACAGTTGCGCTACGCCGCGACCGATGTGCTTCATTTGCACGCGATCAAGGCGAAGCTCGATGTCATGCTCGCGCGCGAGGGCCGCGCTGCCCTCGCCTCCGCCTGTTTCGCCTTTCTGCCCGAGCGTGTGCGCCTTGACCGGCTCGGCTATGTCGATGACGACGTGTTCGCGCACTGATCATGGCCAAGCGATCCGCACAGACCGCATCGACATCGAGCCCACCGATGGTGGCAGATCTCGAGCGCGCGAGGCGCGTGCTGGCGCTCGAAGCCGAGGCGCTGACGCGGCTGTGCGATTCGCTCGATGAGCGCTTTTCGACAGCGGTTGAACTGCTGGCCAACGCCAAAGGGCGGATCGTCGTGTCCGGTATGGGCAAGAGCGGCCATATTGCCACCAAGATTGCCGCTACCATGGCCTCGACCGGCGCGCCCGCGATGTTCGTGCATCCGGCCGAAGCGAGCCATGGCGACCTTGGCATGATCACCGCCGAAGACGCTTTGATCCTGCTTTCCAACTCGGGGGAAACCGCCGAGCTTGCCGACATCATCCAGTTCGCCAAGCGCCGCCAGATCCCGCTGGTCGCGCTGGTCGGGCGGGCCAAGAGCACGCTCGGCGATGCGGCAACCGTGGCGCTCGTCATGCCGGATGCACCCGAGGCCTGCCCGCTCGGCCTCGCGCCCACGACCTCGACCACCATGATGCTGGCGCTGGGCGATGCGCTTGTGGTGGCGCTCCTCGAGCGCCGGGGCTTCACCGCCGAGGATTTCCAGGCCTTTCACCCGGGCGGCAAGCTCGGCCGCCGCCTCTTGCGTGTGGGCGACATCATGCATGGCGGTGCGGCCGTACCGGCCATTTCCGCGGGCGCGACCATGGCGGACGCATTGATCGTCATGACCGGCAAGGGCTTTGGCTGCGTCGGCGCGCTCGATGAGGCGGGGCGCCTCGTCGGCATCATCACGGATGGCGATCTGCGCCGACACATGGGCGAAGGCCTGATCGGGCGCACGGTTGCCGACGTGATGACCGCGCGACCGAAATTCGTGCGGCCCTCCGCGTTCGCGGCCGAAGCGCTCGCGGTCATGAACCAGCGCCAGATCACCAGCCTGTTCGTGCTCGAGGATGACCGCCCGGTTGGCATCCTGCATGTGCACGATTGCCTGCGCGCAGGCATCACATGAGCCCGGGCAAGAGCACCTCGCCTCCCTTTGGCGGCGGGCGCGACGGCGCCCCGAAGCGCCTCGCCGGGCTGATCGCGCGCCGCGCACCGGCCCGGGCAGAAGAGATCGCGCGCTACAGCGCGTTCGTTCTCACCATGCGCTATGCACTGCCGATCACGGCCGTGTTCCTGCTCGGGCTGGTCGTGGTCTGGCCGCTGGTGTCGGGCCGGCAGGATGGCTTTCGCGTCACCTACGCGTCGATCTCGGAGGTCGATGGCAGCCTGCGCATGGTGAATGCGCGCTATATGGGCACGGGCTCCGACGGGCGGCCGTACACGATCACCGCGGCCGAGGCGATCCAGGACGAGAACGATGAAGAGCGCGTCACGCTGAAGACGATCGCCGGCGACACCTTCCTCGATGGCGGCAGCTGGACCACCGTGTCGGCGAATGAAGGGCTCTATGTGCGCTCCGCTAATACGCTCGACCTCAAGGGCAATGTCTCGGTCTATTCCGACAAAGGCCACGAACTGCACACCGAGGAGGCGACTCTGAACCTCAAGGATGGCACCGGCATGGGCAATCGCCCGGTCCAGGGCCAGGGCCCGCTCGGCCTGATCGAAGGCGACCGCTTCACGGTTTCAGAAGGGGGCGCAACCCTGTTGCTGAGCGGGAACGTCAAGGCGACCATCTTCCCGCAGCGCGAGGCCGAGAAAACGCCATGAGCGCGCCGCAGATCTGTCGACGCCTCGCCTTGGCGCTCGCGCTGATTGGCTTTGCGGGAGGCTCGCTGCCCGTTGTGCTTGCCGCCGATGAGGCCAAACCGGTAAAGCCGGCGCTCGCTTCCAAGGACAAGCCCTCAGTCGGGTCGTCAAAGGGGGGCTTGCTCGGCGCTCGGGTCGACAGCGATGAGCCGATTGAGATCACCGCGGATACGCTCGAGGTGAAGCAGAACGAGCAGCTCGCCGTGTTTCGCGGCAAGGTGGACGCCATCCAGGGCACGATGCGGCTGCGCGCCGACCGGTTGACCGTGCATTACCGCGAGAACAAGGAAGATCCCGAGCAGCCCGGCATCTCGAAGATCGAGGCGGACGGCAATGTGTTCGTGTCCTCGCCCGGAGAGACCGCCTCGGGTGCCCGCGGAGTTTATTACGTCGACCGTTCACGCATTGACCTGTTCGACAATGTCGTGCTGACCCAGGGCAACAACGTGCTGAAGGGCCAGCGGCTCGAAATGAACCTCGCGACCGGTGAGAGCAAGGTAGCTGGAGAGGGCGGCCGCGTCCGCGGCGTGTTCGTGCCCGAAAAGAAGACGGAACAATCGGATAGCACCAAGCCGTCACAGAAGAAAAATTAACGGGATCAGGTATACTTCTTGGCATGACCGCGCCGGGACATGACGGACGACGGGGCGGCCGCCGATCCACGCCGCCATCGGTTGAGGATCGGGGCCTTCAGGGCCCGCGCCTCATCACCGTCAATGACGGGCTCGTCGCGAGCAATCTGGGCAAGCGCTTCCGCAAGCGTCCGGTATTGCGCGATGTCAGCCTCTCGGTGCAACGCGGCGAGGCGGTTGGGCTGCTCGGCCCGAACGGCGCCGGCAAGACCACGAGCTTTTACCTGATCACCGGGTTGATCGCGCCAGACTATGGTTCCGTACAGCTCGATGGCCACGACATCACCAACCTGCCCATGTATCGGCGGGCGCGCCTCGGCATTGGCTATTTGCCGCAGGAAGCCTCGATCTTTCGCGGCATGACGGTGGAAAACAACATCCGGGCGGTGCTCGAGGTCTCGGAGCCCGCGCGCGAGCGGCGCGAGGCGCTGCTGGACGAGCTCCTGGCCGAGTTTTCGATCAGCCATCTGCGCCATACGCCGGCGCTGGCGCTTTCGGGCGGCGAGCGGCGGCGCGTGGAAATCGCCCGCGCGCTCGCGAGCCGGCCAAGCTTCATGTTGCTGGATGAGCCCCTGGCCGGCATCGATCCGATCGCGGTGGGCGAGATTCGCGAGCTCGTCGCCAACCTCAAGGATCGCGGCATCGGCGTTCTGATCACGGACCACAATGTCCGCGAGACCTTGGACATTGTTGACCGGGCCTACATCCTGCACGAAGGCGCTGTCCTGATGGAGGGCGCCCCGGGAGACATCGTCGCAGACGAGGAAGTGCGGCGGGTCTATCTCGGCGAGCGCTTCAGGCTGTAGGCCGAGGGGCAACCCGCGTGGCGACGGTCAAGCCACAGCTCACACTTCGGCAGGGGCAGGCGTTGGTGATGACGCCGCAGCTCCAGCAGTCCATCAAGCTGTTGCAGCTGGGCGCACTTGAGCTTCAGGCCTATGTCGCCGCCGAGCTTGAGCGCAACCCTCTGCTCGAGCCCGAGGAAAGTGCGGATCATGGTGAGCCCGCGCCGCAGCAGTTCGATGAGGGTACTGCCCTGGCTGCCGATCATGCGCTCGAACGCGTGGAGAGCGCAGGCCCGGAAGCAGCTGAGCTCGACGTCAGCGCAGAGGCGATGTGGCAGGCCGATGGCGAGCCCGGCGAGAGCGGCCGTTGGGAAGGCGGCGGCGGCTCGCCGTTCGACGAAGAAGGCGACCAGATCGAGCAGACCGCTTCGAATGGCGCAAGCCTGCGCGACCACCTCTATTCGCAGCTTCGGGTCGCGTTTACCGACCCGGTGGACCTCCTGATCGGCAGCCGATTGATCGACCTGACCGACGATGCCGGTTATCTGCCGCCGATGCTCGGGCCCGTGGCGGTGCAGCTCGGCTGCAACGAGGAACGGCTCGAGCGCACGCTTGCCGTGATGCGCAGCTTCGAGCCGACCGGCGTGTTCGCGCGCTCGCTCAAGGAATGCCTGGCGCTCCAGCTCGAGGAGCGCAATCGGCTCGATCCCGCCATGGCAGCGCTGCTTGAGCACCTCGACTTGCTGGCGGCGCGCGATCTCGGGCGGCTCAAGGCGCTTTGCGGTGTCTCGGCCGAGGACCTGACCGACATGATCGCCGAGCTGAAGCGACTTGAGCCGAAACCCGGGCGGGCGTTCGGCGCCGAGCCTGCACCGCCGGTGATCCCCGATGTCTTCGTCAAGCCGGCGGTGGGCGGCGGCTGGCAGGTCGAGCTTAACCCCGGCACCCTGCCCAGGATCATGGTCAACACGGCCTATTTCTCGATGCTGATCAAGGGCCCCCGCACCCCGGCCGAGAAGAACTTTCTCAACGAGCAGCTTCAGTCCGGCAATTGGCTGGTGCGCTCCCTGGCCCAGCGCGCCAAGACCGTCCTGAGCGTGGCGCGCGAGCTCGTGACGCAGCAGAGCGGGTTCTTTGCGAGTGGCATCGGCGCGATGCGACCCCTCACCTTGCGCGACATCGCGACCGCCATCAGCGTGCACGAGAGCACGGTGAGCCGGGTGGTCGCGAACAAGCATCTCGCTTGCCCGCGTGGCCTCTATGACCTGCGCTACTTCTTCAACGCGGCCCTGCCGAGCTCGGCCGGGGGCGAGGCCTATGCCTCGGAGGCCGTGCGCCATCGAATCAAGGCGATGATCGACGCGGAGCCGCCTAGCCGCATCCTGTCGGACGACCACATCGCCGCCATCCTCAGCCGCTCGGGCGTCGCGATCGCCCGGCGCACGGTGGCAAAATACCGCGAGTCCTTGCGCATCCCGTCCTCGGTCGAGCGCCGGCGCCTGAAGCGCCCGAGCCATGCGAGCGCTGACACAATCGCTTGATTCAGAACGGCTTCCAGATCTACCATAGGTTGAATTCAGGATCGATTGACTCGCGGGCGCCGCAGGCATAACGTGCCGCGCCTTTACGCCACCCGGGCTAGTGACCATATGCCGCTCGTGGGGCGCCGCGCGCCTGCGCAGAGGATCCATTCAGGGATGCAAGCGAACACGACAGGCCGATTCGTCGACCAGGGCGATGATCGCGCGCGCATTGAGTGTCGACCCAAACGGCGCGAATATTGCCGAGGTGCATACGGCGCGGCCGCCGTCTGACGCGACTGCGCCCATAAGGGGACTCGATGGAGATTCGTGATCTGCTCTCCCAGCGTGGCGTGATTCCTCGCTTGCGCGCCACCAGCAAGAAACAGCTATTGCAGGAGCTGGCGGAGCGCGCGGCCGAGCTTTTCGGCGTGCACGAGCGCACCATTTTCGACGCGCTCCTGGAGCGCGAGCGCCTGGGCTCGACCGGCAGCGGCAAGGGCATCGCCATTCCCCATGCCCGACTTGTTGGCCTCGAGCGGCTGATCGGCGTCTTCGCCCGGCTCGAATCGCCGATCGAGTTCGAATCGGTCGATGGCAGGCCGGTGGATCTGGTGTTCATGTTGCTGGCGCCGGCCTCGGCCGGGGCCGACCACCTCAAGGCGCTGTCCAACGTATCCCGGCTGCTGCGCCGCGAAGAGGTGGTCGAGCGCCTGCGCGGCTCGGATAGGGCTGATGCCATTCTCGCGCTCCTGATCGAGCCGCCCGCCCGCTCCGCCGCCTGAACCGGCTACTCCAAGATCATTTGACCGCCACGACCGGCGGGGCGACCATGCCCCGCATGGACACGACTCACGCCTCATGCGTCGTTTTCGAGGGTGCCGGCCTGCTGTTGCGCGGCCCTTCGGGTGCCGGCAAGTCGGACTTGGCGCTCCGCTTGATCGACGACGGCGCCGAGCTGGTGGCGGATGATCAGGTCTTGTTCAGCCCTCGCACCGGCCGCCTGTTTGCTGCGGCGCCCGAGCGACTCGCCGGGCTGATCGAGGTGCGCGGCGTCGGCATCGTCCGGCGCCCCTACCGGCGTGAGGCGATGATCGACCTGGTAATCGACCTGTTGCCATCGGAGCGGATTGATCGCATGCCCGAGGCCCGCCAAGTGGAGCTCTTTGGCATTTTGCTGCCTGCCGTCGACCTGGAGGCGTTTGAAGCCTCTACAATTGCCAAGCTAAGAGTCCTTGCCCAATTGCACGCCCCGGCGCCATCGCTGGTGTTGATAGCGTGATGGGCGCGATGGACGACCGGCCCGCCAACCTCCCCGACCCGAGGCGCCCGCTCAGCACCGAGCGCCGCCGCATCGTGTTGGTCACCGGCATGTCTGGCGCGGGCAAGACGACCGCGCTCAAGGTGCTCGAGGATTTGGGCTATGAGGTGGTCGACAATCTCCCCGTCACCCTGATGGGCGCGCTGATGCGGGCGGGCGATGCCGATCCTGAGCTCGGCCGGCGGCCGCTCGCATTTTGTGCCGATGCCCGCACGCGCGAATTCGACCACGAGCATTTCGAGCGCCATTTGGCGCCCTTCCTGCAGCGCGACGATCTCGACATCACCCTGGTATTCCTCGAGAGCGATGATGGCGCCCTCCGTCGCCGCTTCACCGAGACACGCCGGCGCCACCCCTTGGCGATCGACCGACCGGTGGCGGATGGCATTCGGCTGGAGCGCGAGCGGCTGGCTTGGGCCCGCGGCCGCGCCGACCTCGTGATCGACACCTCCGGGCTATCGCTGCCGGACCTTCGGCGCCTGCTGGCCGGCCACTTTTCGATCGGCGATGACAGCCGGCTCGGCCTCCAGGTCGTTTCCTTCGGTTACCGAAACGGCCTGCCGCCGGAGGCCGATCTGGTGTTCGATGTCCGTTTCCTGGCCAATCCCCATTATGTGCCGGCGCTGAGCGCGGCCTCGGGCCTCGACGCCCCGGTCGCCACCTTCATCGAGCGGGACTCCGCCTATGCGCCGTTTTTTGATAGCCTGATCGGCATGCTGACCTCGCTGCTTCCCGCCTATGAGAAGGAAGGCAAGTCCTACCTGACCATCGCGATCGGCTGCACCGGCGGACGGCACCGCTCGGTCGCGGTCGCAGACAAGCTGGCGGCCGCGCTTGGCGCGGCTGGCTGGCCGGTTGCCGTTCGCCATCGCGACATCGACCGCGCCCCGCCGACGCGCGACTGACCCTCATTTTGGCATCGCACCAGCCCGGAGTTGGGCATGATCGGTCTTGTCCTCGTCACCCACGGCCGCCTGGCCGATGAGTTCATCGCGGCGACCGAGCATGTGGTCGGCGCGCAGGCCGGCGTTCGCGCGGTCTGTATCGGGCCGGACGACGACATGGAGGCCCGCCGCAAGGACATCGTCGCGGCAGTGCGCGCGGTTGATCAGGGCCAGGGCGTCATCCTTTTGACCGACATGTTTGGCGGCACGCCGTCCAACCTTGCGCTTTCGGTGATGGAGAAGGGCAAGGTCGAGGTCATCGCGGGAATCAACCTGCCGATGCTGATCAAGCTGGCTTCGGTGCGCCAGGAGGAAGATCTGGCGACAGCCGTCTTGAGCGCGCAGGAAGCCGGGCGCAAATACATCAACGTCGCCAGCAGCCTCTTGAATGGCGGCGGGCGGTGAACGACCCGATCGAGACGGGCGCGGGCGCCGCAGAGCACGAGGCGCCGCGCCAGACAGTGCGGATCGTCAACCGTCTTGGGCTACATGCCAGAGCCGCCGCGCGCTTCGTTCAGGTTGCTTCGGGGTTTGAGGCCGAGGTCACGGTCAGCCGTCAGGACACCCATGTCTCGGGGCTGTCAATATTGGGGCTCATGATGCTGGCTGCGGGACCGGGGCACGAGATCGCGATCGAGACGCGCGGGCCGGAGCGCCTGGCGGCGATCGAGGCGCTGGTCGCGCTGGTCGAGCGCGGGTTCGACGAAGGCTGAGCCATGTGAGGGCGGGCGTGTACGACGAAGAGCCACGCGAACAGGGCAAACACGATCGGCGGTTCGAGGGCCTGGGCATCTCGACCGGCATCGCGATCGGCCCCGCGCACGTGATCGAGCGCGGCTCGGTCGACGTGCCGGAATACTCCGTGCCGGCGGCCGACGTGCCGGCCGAGCTCGCCCGCTTCGAGACGGCGGTCGAGCTTTCAGCCAAGCAATTGCGCAAGTTGCGCGCCAAGGCCTCGGCCCTGCCGGGCGCCGCGGCGGAAGAGCTGTCCTACCTGCTCGATGCTCATCTCCACATGCTGAAGGGCTCGCGCCTGGTGCGCGGCGTTTCCACCCGCATTCGCAATACGCGCATCAACGCCGAGGCTGCCGTGCAGGCCGAGCTGATGGAGCTGGCCCAGGCCTTCGCTGCGGTGAGCGATCGCTATCTCGCGAGCCGCATCGAGGATGTGCGCGAGGTCGGCACGCGCATTGTGAGAAATCTCACCAAGGCGCCCTATCAGGCGTTCTCGGCTTTGCCGCCCGGCGCGATCATCGTCGCGGAGGAGATCACGCCGGCCGATACGGCGCTGATGGATCCGGCGCGCATCGGTGGCTTTGCTTCGGCCCTCGGCGGCGCCGAGGGCCACACCGCGATCATGGCGCGCTCGCTCGGCCTGCCGGCGGTGCTCGGCGTGCCCGGTCTCATTGCCGAGATCCGCTCGGGCGACCTCGTCGTGATCGATGGCACGCGCGGCGTCGTGGTGCTCAACCCCTCGCCCGAGACCGTCGGCCGCTATGAGCGCCGGCGCGAGGCGCTGCACCGGCGCCAGCGCCAGCTCGATCGTCTGCGCTCGATCTCGGCCATGACGCGCGATGGCGTGCGCATCACGCTCCAATGCAACATGGAGCTGCCGACCGAGCTGACGCTCGCCAATGCGGTGGGGGCCGAGGGCGTGGGCCTCCTGCGCAGCGAGTTCCTCTACATGAACCGCGACGAGCCGCCCGGCGAGGATGAGCAATATGCGACGCTCCGGCGCATCGTCGAGGGCATGGGCGGACGACCGGTGACGGTCCGCACGCTCGATGTCGGCTCCGACAAGCTCGCCTATTCGCTGGGCGAGCACATCGCCGGCAGCGTGAACCCGGCGCTGGGCTTGCGGGCGATTCGCTTGTCGTTGAAGGTGAAGCCTCTGCTCGAGGCGCAGCTCGGCGCCATGCTGCGCGCCGGCGCCCATGGGCCGATTCGCATCCTCCTCCCGATGATCACCACGGTCGGCGAGGTGCGCGCGGTGCGCGAGATCATCCAGAAGGTGGCGCGCCGGCTCGCGCGTTCGCATGTGCCGATCGCCGACCCGCTGCCGCCGCTCGGCGTCATGATCGAGACCCCGGGCGCCGCCCTGGCCGCCGATGCGCTCGCCACCGAGGTCGACTTCTTCTCGCTCGGCACCAACGACCTGACCATGTACACGCTCGCGATCGATCGTGGCGATGAACAGGTCGCCCACCTCTATGATCCGCTGCATCCTGCGGTGCTGCGCCTGATGCAGTTCGCCTCGGCGGCCGCGCGCGGCGCGCGCATCCCCATTAATCTGTGCGGCGAGATGGCCGGCAATCCGCGCTTCACCGCGCTGCTGCTCGGCCTGGGCTTGCGTGAGCTCTCGATGGCGGCGCCGAGCCTGCCCAGGGTCAAGCAGCGGATCCTCAGCCTTGACCTCGCCGAGAGCGAGCGGCGCGTGGCGCAGATCATGCGCCAGTCCGACCCTGGCGTGATCGCCGCGCTGATCGACGATTTCAACGCACTCGATTGAACAACTACGTTTTTCCCCTGTTGGTTGTCAGCCCGCAGGGCGGCTGATAAAACGCGCCTTCCCCCGAAAACCCTGGAGCATGCTCATGGCCAATCCCCACGACTACAAGGTCGCCGACATCAAGCTGGCGGATTGGGGGCGGCGCGAGATCAGCCTCGCAGAAACAGAGATGCCGGGCCTAATGGCGCTCCGCACCGAGTATGGCGCCAAGGCGCCGCTCAAGGGCGCGCGGATCGCCGGCTCGCTCCACATGACGATCCAGACCGCGGTCTTGATCGAGACGCTCCAGGCGCTCGGCGCCGACATCCGCTGGGCTTCGTGCAACATCTTTTCGACCCAGGACCACGCGGCCGCCGCGATCGCCGCCAGGGGCACGCCGGTCTTCGCCTATAAGGGCGAGAGCCTGAAGGAGTATTGGGACTACAGCCACCGGATCTTCGAGTGGGCCGACGGCGGCACGCCCAATCTCATCCTCGATGATGGCGGTGATGCGACGCTCCTCATCCATCTCGGCATGCAGGCGGAAAAGGATCTCGCGGTCGTCGCGAAGCCGACCAATGAGGAGGAGGAGGTGCTGTTCGCCTCGATCAAGGAACGGGTCAAGGCAAAGCCAGGGTGGTATTCCGCGGTTGGCAAGGCGATCAAGGGCGTGAGCGAGGAAACCACGACCGGTGTGCATCGGCTCTATCAGATGCAGAAGGACGGCCGTTTGCTGTTCCCCGCGATCAACGTGAACGATTCCGTCACCAAGTCGAAATTCGACAATGTCTATGGCTGCCGCGAAAGCCTGGTGGACGGCATTCGGCGTGGCACTGACGTGATGATGGCTGGCAAGGTGGCCGTGGTTGCGGGCTTCGGCGATGTCGGCAAGGGCTCCGCGGCTTCGCTGCGCAATGCCGGTTGTCGGGTGGTCGTGACCGAGATCGACCCGATTTGCGCGCTCCAGGCCGCGATGGAGGGCTATGAGGTGCGCACGATGGACGACGCCGCACCGGTGGGCGACATCTTCGTCACCGCGACCGGCAACATCGACGTGATCACGGTCGAGCACATGCGTCGCATGAAACACCGCGCGATCGTGTGCAACATCGGCCATTTTGATTCCGAGATCCAGGTGGGCGCGCTCAAGAATTACAAGTGGGAGAACGTGAAGCCGCAGGTCGATGAGATCGAGTTCCCCGATGGCAAGCGGATCATCCTGCTGTCCGAGGGGCGGCTGGTGAACCTCGGCAATGCCACCGGCCACCCGAGCTTCGTGATGAGCGCGTCCTTCAGCAACCAGACGCTGGCGCAGATCGAGCTCTGGGCGAACTCAAATCGCTACGAAAAGAAGGTTTACACACTTCCCAAGCATCTCGATGAGAAGGTCGCAGCACTTCACCTTGAAAAGCTTGGGGTTAAGCTTACCAAACTGACCAAGAATCAAGCGGATTACATTGGCGTCGGCCAGAACGGTCCGTTCAAGGCCGAGCATTACCGATACTGAGCGACGGCGGGCGCTTGCCCGCCCGCCCGCCAGTGATACGATCGGCCGTGACCGAATCGTATTCCCAGGCTGGATGAGACCCGCCCGCGCCCTCAGTGCCCTGGCGATTGCTCTTGGCACCGGCTTTGGCGCCACCCCGGCGCACGCCGCGTGGTCGGCGCATGAGTGGCTCGCGACCTCGTTTGGCGCCCTGGCGCTGGTTGGGGCAGGGGCAGCATTTCTGCTGATCTCAACCTCGCGCCGTGCTGCGCGCGAGCGCGCCGCCTTCAAGGCCGAGGTCGAGCGCCTGGCCCGCGAATCGACGATCTATCATGACGCGCTGGCACGACTCCCCGCGCTCATTCTCTTCTGGCGGCGTGGCAAGCCCGAGGCCGAGCTGATCTCATCCCCCGGGCCGACGATCTCGCCATTCAAGGGCGTAACGGTTCGCCGGCTCGACGATCTCGCCAGCCAGTTCGAGCGGCACGATTTCGAATCCTTGCGGGCGGCCCTGGCCGGGCTCGAGCCCAGTGGCCGCGTGCAGCGGCTCTGCCGCAGCGCTGACGGAATGCGCACGTTCGAGGCGATCGCGGTGGCTGACGACACGAGCGTCTGCCTCACGCTCTCCGATCGCACCGAGCAGG
>Ga0194132_10005335_pt1 | contig 20960 bp, 21 predicted proteins | sample TA2KigOf80mmetaG_FD_148612 | JGI IMG/M metagenome (GOLD analysis project Ga0194132, IMG submission 148612) | Freshwater microbial communities from Lake Tanganyika, Tanzania - TA2015054 Kigoma Offshore 80m | ecosystem: Environmental > Aquatic > Freshwater > Lake | place: Tanzania: Lake... | reverse complement strand
CAAAAAGTGGCCCGCTCGGTGGTGCAACCTTTTCAACGGGCTAAACTCAATTTTGCAACCCTGGGGCAGAAAGAACGCTGCACCGGCGACCCGGCGCGAAGGCTCGGCGAAGAATTCCTCTACCAAGATTTGGCCGGCTCCAATGTCGCCACTTTGCAAGCGTCCAAAGTCCGCAAAATCGTTACCCCCTGCCCCCATTGTCTCAACACCCTGGCCCGCGAATACCCGGCGCTCGGAGGCCACTTCGAAGTCTTCCATCATTCGGAATTACTGGCTCAACTCGTGGACGAAGGACGGCTCAAACCCGCCGCTGCCTCCGCCGAGCGCGTCGCCCTTCACGACCCCTGTTATCTGGCCCGGGCGCATGACGATGTCCATTCCCTCCGGCGCGTGCTGGCTCCGCTCGGCCCCAACCTCAAGGAACTCCCTCGCCACGGAAAAAAACGTCGTGCTGCGGCGCCGGCGGGGGACGCATGTATTTCGACGAACCGCCCGCCAAACGGGTCTCCAAAGGCCGCGCCAACGAGGTCCTTCAAGCGGGCGTGAAAACCCTCGCCACCGGCTGCCCGTTCTGCCTCAACATGATGACCGACGCTCTGGGTTCTTCCTCCTCTGACGACGCCGTGCAGGTGCGCGATGTGTCTGAGATTCTCCTCGAAGCCCAGGAACCGTCGAGCCTCGAACCCGCCGTTCCTTCCGGATCAAGCCCGACCTGATTTCTCCGATAAACGCCTATACCATGGAATATCTGCTCCACCACGTTCTCAGCCGCTCCGCCGCCGCCCATCCGGATCGAGAAGCCGTCCGCATGGACAACCAGTCGCTCACTTACAAGGAGCTCGACCGGGTCACCAATCAGGTCGCGAGCCAACTTCTGGCCCTCGGGGTGCGCCGGGGTGACCGAGTCGGAATCTACGTCCACAAATCACCCGCCTCCGTCATCGCCGTGTTCGGCATCATGAAAGCCGGCGCCGCCTATGTGCCGCTCGATCCCAACGCCCCGGCCAAACGCCTGGCCTACATCACCCGGGACTGCGGCATTCAAATCGTCATCACCTCCGCCGCCAAAGTCTCCGCTCTGGACGAATTCCTCACCGAAGGAACCGCGCTCACAAAAGCCGTGCTGCTCGACGACGCTTCCGACGGCGGCTCCGTTCAAGTGCCCGGCCTGGACATCATCCCTTCTGCCAGCGTCCGGCAACAACCGGAAAGCCCGCCAGCCGCCGAGGAGATGGTCGATGCCGATCTCGCCTACATCCTCTATACTTCTGGATCCACCGGCGTTCCCAAGGGCGTCATGATCGCGCACCGCACCATTCTCACCTTCGTGCGCTGGAGCGTGGATGAATTCAAAATGACTCCCGAGGACCGTGTCACCAGCCACGCGCCCTTGCACTTTGACCTCTCGACATTCGACCTCTACGCCACCCTTCACGCCGGCGGCGCCATCATCCTGCTCACGGAAACGCTTTCCTCCCTGCCGGTCAAACTCGCGGACGTCCTGCAAAACGAGCGAGTGACGATCACCTACATGGTGCCCTCCATCCTGTCGCTCATGTCCATGTATGGAAAATTGGACGGACACCAGTTCCCCCACCTGCGCCACGTCCTGTTCGCCGGTGAAGTTTTTCCCGTCAAATATCTGCGCAAACTGGCCGCCGCCCTCCCTCCAGGCGTCCGCTACTACAATCTCTACGGCCCCACCGAAACGAACGTCTACACGTATTACGAAGTTCAACCTTCGGACCTTGCCGCCGACCGCACCCAACCGGTGCCGATCGGACGGGCCTGCGGCAATATGGAAGTGTTCGCCCTCGACGACCAGGGCGCCCTGATTCGCGAACCGGGCAAGGAAGGCGAACTCTGCGCCCGCGGGTCGTGCGTGGCCCAAGGATACTGGGGCGACCGCGAGAAATCGGCCAAATCCTTCGTGCAAAACCCGCTCAACCCTCTCTATCCCGACATCATTTATCGGACCGGCGACGTGGTCACCCTTGCGGCCGACCGGATCAACTGGCTCTACGTCGGAAGACGCGATCATATGATCAAGAGCCGCGGCTATCGCGTGGAATTGGGCGAGATCGAAACCGCTCTCTACAAGCACGACCAAGTGAAGGAAGCCGCCGCCGTGGCCATCCCGGATGAACTGCTCGGAAGTTGCATCCGCTGCTTCGTGGTCCTCGCCGAAGGCTCCGCCACCACCGCGAAGGAACTCGAAGGGTTCTGCGCCAAAACCCTCCCGAAATACATGGTCCCGGAAAAGATCGAACTCCGCGGCGAATTGCCCAAAACTTCCAGCGGCAAGGTCGATCGCCCGAATCTGCTTTCCCTCGCCACAACGAAAACCGCCGCCACCGCGTAATTTCAATTCATCGAAACGACTCTGCTATGAACACCCAAGCTGAAATCGAAAAATTCATCCTCGAAGACCTGCTCTCGGGCTCCCGTGACAGCCTGGACCCCAACGAACCGCTCTTCAGCAACGGCACCCTCGATTCCCTAGGAACCCTCCGCCTCATCACGTTCCTCGAGGAAAAGTTCGGCCTCCAAATCAAGGATGGCGAACTCGGCGATGACAACTTCGCCTCCGTCGAACGAAAACTCAAAGAAGGCTGACCCAAAACCCGCCATGTCCGCCCCCTTTCCGCGTCAGGAAGGCCGGTTGTCGAGCCTTGCCGGATCCGCTCTGGCCCTGTACCGCGCCTCCCGCCACCCAGGCGTGCGCAATTTCGTCCGCAAAACCATCCTGCGCTTCGAAGGGGGCCCGGTCTATTCGCACACCATCCGGCAAATTTACCGCGAATTCCACGGCGTCGATGTCGGCCTTTACACCATCGGTCCCTGTGATGTTCCCCCAGGCGGACTCGATCCAGGCACCCGCGTCGGACGTTACTCCTCCATCTACTACACGGTCCGAGCCATCACCTCCCAGGATCCTTCGGCGACTCTTTCCGCCGATCGACTCTTTCCACCTGAAGCCCTCGGACAGCGGGCCGATCCCCACTATGGCACCCTGACGATCGGCAGCGACGTATGGATGGGACATGATGTCATCCTCCTTCCTACCGTCCGGTCTGTTGGAGACGGGGTCGTGGTCGGCGCCGGCTCGGTCGTTCACGCCGATATCCCCCCCTACGCCGTCGTCACCGGCAACCCGGCCCGGGTGGTTCGATTCCGCTTCTCGGAGAAAAAGATCCAGGAACTTCTCGAATCCAAATGGTGGCTGAAAAGCATCGAGGAATTGGAACCCGAAATGGAAAAACACCGGCAACCCCAGGAAGGCACCGCGACCGTGCGCTGAACGATCATCCGCCTGACTTGAGTCTGCCATGGACCGTAGTTTTCAAATCTCCCCCGATGAATCGAATGTCACAGCATTGGATGCTGAACAGTCCTTTCAATCACCCCTCAGCGACACGATTCTGAAACTGTATCGCCGATTCAACACGGAAAAGGTCCGCGCACCCCTCCGCCGTTGGATCGTCATCAAAATCGAGCAGGGGCCCGCGCGGTCCGGGACGATTCGCCACATTTTTAAACGTTTCCACCGCGTCAGCGTCGGACTCTTCACCGCCGGGCCGGTCCTACTGAAGCCGACCGCCTACCATCCGAACACCGTGATCGGGCGCTACACGCACATCGCGCCCAGTGTGCGGACGTTTACGCGCAATCACCCGATGAACATTCTTTCCACCCACGGATTTTTCTACAATCCGGTCCTGGGCAAAGTGAAAGAAGAGATCGTCAACTTCAATACGTTGCGCATCGGACACGGGGTCCACATCGGCCACAACGTCATCATCGTGCCCTCGACGCAAAGAATCGGCGAAGGCGCCATCATCGCCCCGGGCTCGGTTGTGTATTTCGATGTCCCACCCTACGCCATCGTTTCAGGTTACCCCGCCACCGTGAAGGGTTACCGTTTCCCAAAACCGCAAATTCAAAGCCTGCTGTCCTCAGAATGGTGGAAACTAACCCCAAGGGAACTTGAACCCCGGCAGCGCGAGATCATCCAAAACGCTGCCACTCCGGAATTCGTATCACAGTAACCGGCTTTCGCCTCAGAGGCGCCGGATCAGGTAAGAACCCATTCCGGATCCCCCGGGCACCGAAAACCACTCGGTCTCGGGGAAACGTCCGTTCACGTTCGTCAACGACTGGAACGGCCCCTCCACGCCGGTTGCCGCCCGCACCTCGTAAAGGACGCGTCCAAGCCCCGGCCAACTCAACCGCAACACACCGGGTTTCCATTCCGCCACCGCAACCTGGAATTCAAACTCCGGCCGCGTGGGATCGCTCCCCATCGCCTGCTCCCTGGCCTCGTTGAACCCGTCCCCATCAAAATCTCCCGTCAAAGTCTGGCCCAGATTCCCGAAATACTGCCGCTCCCAACGGTCGTCCAAAGCGTCCCCGTCCGTATCCTCCATCGCCACCCCGCGGATCCTCAACTTCACCCAACGCAACAACCCCGCGCTGCCCGCCGCCTCGTCCGTCACTTCCACCTTCCATGTCCCCGCCGATGGCTCGTAGAAATGATGGGTGGACAAATAGGTCCATTCCGACGGGCCCGGGTTTTCATCCGAATTGATCCGTTGCAGCACGCTTCGCGTGCCGGACGGTGAAACCAGCGTCACCCTCAGATCGCCTCTTCGCGGATGCTCCGCGTCCATCGTCACCAGGATATGCTCGCAGGAAAGTTTCTCTTCGATCGACAACGCCACCACGGCGGGTTCGGTCGAAAGTCTCGCCTCGGCCTTTCCACCCGCCGCCAGAAAATCGCTCAAACCGCGCCCGTGACGCTGCCCGATGAACACCAGCGGAATGCGCGTGAAATCGACACCGGCCATCAAAACCCGCCGGTCCCCATCCCGATTGTTGTAAATGACCGCGAAAGACGCACCCGCGTTCGCCCCATGCTCCGCCTTTTCTGCAAACGTGTTTTCCCCCCGCATCATCAGCACCGCTTTGCCTCCTAGGTCCTTCAAGATCGGCACCCGCGCAACCCCCGCGTCTTCCAAGGGCAGTCGCAACGTCGCCTCGTCCGGATGCAACCATCCGCCCGGTGTCGCCGGAATGCTCGCCAATGTTTCAGGAACCGCCGGGCCGCTGACCTCCAACCGCAGCGCGTCGTCCGGAATCTCCATCTCCAAGACCTTCTCCGCCGAAACTTCGGCTACGGGCGGACGATTCCGCCATCGTTTCGCCAGCCTCACCGCCTCTCCCGCGTCCGGCACACCAAACCCCGTGCTGTGACTCACCCGCAGCCCCGCGCCGTTCCCATGCACATCGGGATCCAGCCGGTCGGTCTGCCGCGAGGACAACAGCAGAATCTGCTGCACATCCCGATAGGCAAGATTGGGATTGGCCGACAACATCAACGCCGCCACCCCCGCAATTTGGGGAGAGGCCCCGGATGTTCCGCTGAATCCGCTCCCGTCGAACGCGTAATCCGCCAAATCGTTCGTGAACGCGTTGTTGTTGTAACCCACCACTCCCGAGCGATCCGTAGTGAACAGATTGGGCTGGCCGCCGGTCCGATCACCGCTCGGCGCCGCGACCAGCACATTGGCCCCGGGCGTGCTGTAAGTCGCCACCCGGCTGTCGAAACGCACGGCCCCAACGGTCACCACCCAAGGGGACGTCGCGTAACCATCATCATTCGAATTCAAGCCATCATCCCTTCCGTTGCCCCCTGCCCGGACTATGACGACGCCCTTCCCCGAGCGGCCAAAATGAACCGCGTTCGAGACTCCAATTTGTTCCAATGCGGACGGTCCCAGTTGATTGATGCCAGAGTTCGCCCAGCTATGGTTCTGCACGAAGACCCGGTTGGAATACGATTGAAACATGTTCATCAACACCTCGTCCTCGACCAGCCCGTCCGCCTGCGGGGTGAAAATGACCCAGCTTGCCAATCGAGCTCCAGGAGCCACCCCGCTCACCCCTCGCTTGTTGCCTCCCACTGCCGCCGCCAATCCCGCAACCGCCGTCCCATGCGCATGTAGCGGGGAGCGATGATTGCCATCCTCTTCCCGGGTCACAAAATTGAAATGAGGCGAGCCCGTGGCGTTCGCCGCCAGATCGGGGTGATCCAAATCCATGCCATCGTCCGCCACCGCGATCAAAACCCCGTCCCCGCGGGTCACCGGCCACGCCGCCCGAACATTGAGATCAGGCCCCACCGAGGCCCCCGTCTCCGCGTCGCGATTCTCCAAATGCCACTGCCGGTGAAAATAAGTGTCGTTCGGCGCCGGGCCGAAAACCCCTGTCTTCCTCACCATCTTGCGCTGAACCGGGACACTCAAAGCCACTGCCGGATCGCTCGCCAGAGCATCTGCCAGCACCACCGCCGTCCCGGCATCGGCCGCCTCGACGAGATAATGCCGCACCGCCACCGTTCGAATCACGCGCAAGGGTCGGCCTGCCAAAACTACCTCCAAATCGGCCCACTCACGCAATCCGAGACTGATTCTCCGCCCAAACCAAATCTGCCGCTCGGAAACAGACCCCAATGGCCGGGCGGGAATCCAGTCGCCGCTTCCTCCCGGAACAAGCGGCGAAGGCATTCCTTCAACACCAACCCAATAACGTTGTTCGCGAGGTTCCCTGAATTGATACTCCGCAGCCCCCACGTGCAGTGCCGTTCCAGTGAGCCCGTAAAAGAGCATCAAACGCAATAAGTTGAAGCCGCAGTTCATCAGGAGTTCCAAAACCTGTCTCATGGATTGAGAATCCAATGCTCCCCCGCCCTCACGCTGTTCCGGATGGATCGCGTGACGATTTCTTTCGCCGCCCTCACGGCGGCCAGCAAACTCCATCCCTTCGCCAAATGCGCTGTAATCGCCGCCGAATACGTGCAACCGGTGCCGTGCGTGCTCACTCCCTTCACAAACGGAGCCGCCAACAACCATTCCTGCCGGCCATCATAAAACACGTCGATGGCCTCCCGCATGCCCCGCAAATGCCCGCCTTTCGCCAGGACCGCGCACCCCCATCGTTGATGGAGAGTTTTCGCAGCCAGCCGAAGGTCCTCCGGCGTGTGGATTCTTGTCTCCGCCAAAATCTCCGCTTCGTCCAAGTTGGGCGTCATCAGCGCCGCCTGGGGGAGCAATAATCGGACCATTACCCGGATGGCTTCCGGCTTGAGCAATCGAGCGCCACTCGTCGCTACCATCACCGGATCCACCACCAGCGGAATCCCCTTCAGCACCCCGCTCTGCACCTCGCCCGCCACGATTCGGATCAGCCGCTCCGAATACAACATGCCCGTCTTGACCGCGGATGGCGCAAACTCACGGCGCACCGCCTCAATCTGAAGCTTCAAGAGTGGTCCGGAAATCGGCTCCACCGCCATGACCTCGCGCGGATTCTGCGCGGTCACACAGGTCAAGGCACTGAGCCCATGGACCCCCACCGTCGCAAAGACCTTCAAATCCGCCTGCACACCGGCTCCACCGCCGCTATCGGACCCGGCGATCGTCAGCGCAGCGGGGATGTGCACAGCGGAACGAAGCATGAATTTCTTGCACCATGCGGCGGATCCCGCAACGCCGTCCAGCCTGAACCTGCTGTGCCCAGCAGTTCTCACTTTGACTGATCAAGGTAGGGCGCGCACTCCGCTGCGCGCCGAAACCGGGTGTTTCCAAAGGCGGCGCGCACGGAGTGACGCGCCCTACCCACCAAATGAGAACGGCTGTGCTGTGCCTGCAAACGTCATCGGCTGAGGGGGGGGAATTCCGATTGACACCACCCGTCTTCCGAACATATTCCTTAGGCAACCCGAACCCAATTCAGGTCCATAATCTCCGAATTCATCCAACTATGAGAAAGCCATCCGCCCTCCTGGGCTCCTCAACCGCGCGTCCCCAGGGCGCCGCCTTCACTTTGATCGAGCTGCTCGTCGTGATCGCGATCATCGCCATTCTCGCAGGCATGCTGCTCCCCGCCCTCTCCAGAGCCAAAGACAGGGCGCAGCTCACCATCGACCTCAATAACGTCAAACAAATCCTTCTGGCGAATCACATGTACGCCTCCGATAACGGGGACTACAACGCCCACCCAACATGGGGCGGTGATCTCAGCGGCCCCGACGGGTGGTGCTACGCCACCGCCAATCGCGGGCGCATCCCGGGAGGAGCCGCCGCCCCCGGGTCAGCTGCCGGCCAGGATGAAACAGGCAGAGCCTTCAGCAACCAGTTGGCATTTTTCAAGATCAGTCAGCTCGGACCTTTCATCAGCGAACAGAAAACTCTGTGGTGCCCAAAAGATGTCGCCACGCGCGGTTCCGGCGACTTGAAGCGCCTCTGGATTGGTCGGCCCGTCAAATTGACCTCCTACTGCTGGAACGGCACCATCGGTGGTTACACCGGAACCAAAGGCCAGCAGCCGACCCCCGATGGCAAGACATTTAAAGTCAGCGATTTCCTCGCCACCGACTGGCAACTCTGGGAGCAAAATGAAAGTGATCCGTTCTTCTTCAACGACGCCGGCAATAATCCGGAATCGATCGGCGAAACGCTCTCCCTGCGTCATTCCAATGCTCCGAAATGGTGGAAGATTGCGCCCGGCCAACTGGCTGGGGCACGTAACCTGTCCGGAGGAGCGGTTGTGGGCGCCTTCGGCGGCCACGCAAATTTCATCAAATGGAATGTTTGCGCAGACCTCGTCTCCCGCCGGCTGCCGGCCCCGAACGCTATTCTCAACGGACCGCGCTACCGTTAACATTTTGCCGGCCTTTTCCCGGTTGGAACTCTAAACAAGCTCATGTCACGGACGACCATCACCCAACAGCTAGCCTTCAGCATTCTGATGGTCATTGTGGCCATGGCGCTGACCGTGGGTTGCGGGAAGAAGCCCGTAACAGGTGGAAAAGCGGGTGCCCTGACGGATTCCACCCTTCCTGGAGCTGAAGAAGTGATTAAAGCGGCCACGGCGAAGGATTACCCCAAGGCGATGCAGCTTTGGGCGGATCTGCGGGCCAAGGTCACCGATAATGAGCAGGCGGGTCAATTCACGATTCTCACCTCCGAGCTCAAATTCAAGTTGCTCGAAGCGCCTCAGTCTGATGCAAAAGCCCAAGAAGCTCTAGGCTTGCTCCGAGCGACCACGATTGGCCGGTAGTCAACGATTCGATTCAAGCGCCCGCCGGACTCCGGCGGGCGTTTTTTTTTGCTTCCTTCCCTATTCCACGCTCACGGACCCAATGCTCCGATCCCGAGATTTCTGTCCCTGAGTCATCTCGGGTCACGAGGTTGCCAACTACACCAGCGCACGGATTCGCAAGTTGTCGGGGCGCGCCGTTCACGGCGCTTCCGCTCGCGCCAATCAGGCAACTGACGCAACAATTGATCAACGCCCGCTCCTGCCGGCAAAGCGAAAGTGAGCAGGCCAAGTCTGTCGCGAAGTCCTGATCCGATTGAGCCGATTTGTTCCAGTCGCGGAACAAGTATGAGATTTCCGGGCTAACACGGTCCATCTCGTTCCTCCCATCCAAAGATTCCCCCCAACTCACTCCCGCAACCGGACGTCCCGCTCGTTCCTTCGGCGCACCAGTCCATCCATCGACTCCCGGACTTGATTGGTGCTCCCTGTCATCAGCGTCGCCCCCGGCGCGACACCTCTTGCACTTTTTCCTGCCTCCCACTGCTCCAGCACCCAGGGCAAAGCTGAGGAACGTTCCGGGCTTTCTCGGCTGAATTCGTACTCCTTGGGAATCCATTGGGCTCCAATCCGGCGCAACGACCGCTCCGCCACACACCGAACCGCGGCATAAGAATCGTCCAACATCTGCCCCAATACCGGCACCATCCAGTCACCTCCGCTCGCCTTTCGAGCCGGTTCCCAGCCCAAATGCCACGCCCATAACACCCGCTGCCCGGCATCCCCGGAAAGTGCAGTGCGAACGGAATCTGCCACCGTCCGTTCCTCCCCGCTCAATTCAGGTTTGCGCTGTCCATACCACCGCTCCAGATGCTCAGCCGTCCATTCCAGCGTCTTGTCCAGATGGCACAAATTGCAGGCATTCGGACGCCCCGTCGCCTTCGACACCGTCACACTCGGACTGCTCACTTGATGACTGCGGATCGCTTTCAAAACTCCGTAGCTCGTATGAGGCATGTGGCAGTCGTAACACTGGCTGCCCGAGGATCCCGCGCGGTGGCGCGTGTGCGCCACCAGCGCCTCCTCCGCCCCGAATTTCGGATGACACTGCAAACAGGCCCGCTGGTCCGTCCGATGGCGCGCCAACTGTGAAGCGGGCTCACTGTCATGCATGGAATGGCAGGACATGCATGAAAACTGGCCTGACTTGTAGCATGGCGACTCGATCAATCCATTGTAGTCACGGCCACTGACGCGCACCATGCCGTCCGGCCAGAAGAAATCCGCGAGCAGCTCCGGATTGCGCTCCAGCACGCGTTTCAACCAGGGCTGGCGATCGATTTCCTTGGGACGAATGATCGGCGTCGTAGCTTCCAGATCGTCTCCCGGGCGGTAGGGGAATTCCCGCACCGGCCATCCGGTGGCGCTCTCCCACCACTTCATGGAATGACAGTTTCCGCAGATTTGTGAGGCGCGAACCGGACTCAACTTCTCAGGATTGATGATGTGGGGTTCCGCCACCGGCCCGGTCAGCCCCGCTTTGGCGCGTTCTCGAAACAAATGCGAATGCTTTTCCCCAGGGCCATGGCAAGCCTCGCAACTGATGCCCAACTCCTCCACTTGCGTCTTCCATCGCCTCGCCCCGCGATCCAAGTTCGGCTGCGGAGCCGTGCTGTGGCAGCGAGCGCACACCTGGTTCCACGTCTCCGAACGATGCTGAGCATGGGGCGGACGGATAAACGTTGAATTCCGGGGAACCCACTTCTTTTCCGGAATCAACCAGGTGAAGGGAAAACCAACCTGGCATTGAGCCTCCTCGTCACCCACCCAAAAAACCTGCATGTGATGGGACCCCGTTACCAACCCGATGGGAAACTCGGCCGAGGCCTCTCCCGTGGCTTGAATCCCCGGCGCGCCGATTCTCGCCATGCGCACCCAGAATTCATGGGTCTTCTGAAATAACGTGAACCGAACCCCGTTGTTGGTCAGCGACACGTTGTTGAAGTCCGCCTTGATGGACTCCCGCGACGGCAGTTGGGTCATGGTGCGGTGATAACTCCGATGCCAGCTGGAGTGTTGGTCCCGGTGACATTCCCGGCAATCCGCGGATCCCACGTAATGCGGAACCTGCCCGAGCTTCGGCAAAGCTGACCCTCCCGGAATCTCCCCGCCCGCCCCTTGGCCCGCCATCACGGAAAACACCTGGAAAACACACAAGGCGAACAGGAAATCCCGAATGAGGCCCCGCGGGTTCATTTCCATCGTCCTTGGTCTTACAACTCTTTGTTGGCGAAGAAGCTGTCCTCCAGGAGTTTTTGGTACTTCTTCAGTTTGCCCACCTTGACAAAAGGAGGCAGGAAATGAACAGCCCAGGGCGGGCGAATTTGCATGCGATCCAGGGCGTCGAACAAGGCGGTAACGCCTTCGATGCCGTAGCCGGCATTCAACGAATTCACCGTGCCGGCCTTGACCGCTGCCTGCCATTCAGCCTCCGTCAGAAACTGGTTGATCGAAACAGGCTTGCTCTGCACGTCCGTCAATTGTTCCGCATATTTTTGGTAATGACCGAGATAATGGTGCGAAAGATGGATGGCCATGATCATCCCCACCATCTGGCTGAAGTTGCTTTCCTGCTCGTTCATCATCGCATCCGTCCAAAACTTCGGGTCCGTGATCCGCGGAATCTGAGGCAGTTGCATTTCTCCGGATTCCTTCGCCAGCACCTGAACGTAGCGGTCGAAAAAACCTCGCTCTGCTTTGTCCGCCGCTTTCGCGTGCGCCAGATTGTTCACCAAATCGATGAAGCCCACAGAGACGAACACCAGACGCATCGGCCGGGGAAGGTCGGCATCCTTGTATTCCTCCAGCCTGATGTAGGGCGACACATCGGTTTCCAGGCTCGCCGGCCTGAAATGCAACTGGTCCCGATATTGCGGTTTTACCACCTTGAACAGGGTGACTCCCATCGCGTTGATGGAACTGAACCCGCCCCGTCGGTACGTCGGCATATCCGGATTGGTCGGCTGCGACCACAGCAGCGCAGGCCACAGCAACAGCCATGAGATCGATACCAGCCAACCAAACAAGCTTGGACGATGAGTGAACGAGGATGGTCGCATCATGAAGTCCAACTAGCCTTTAACGCCCGCAACCACTTCAGGTCAATGCAACTTGCTCGCACCCGCTTGCTATTTCTGCGTCTGCACCTAGTCTAAAGGCCCATGACCTTAGCGGCCCTTACCGCTCGCCGGGCGAATATCGACGACCTTCCCGCCCTCAAGACCCTCTGGACACAACATGGCATCGAGGCGTCCGAAGCTGAGCGGCAAATCACTGAATTCCAAGTGGCTTTCGATGAACGCCAAATCCTCGCCGGCTGCGCCGCCGTCCGCGTCTCCGGCCAAAATGCCTTGATCCACAGCGAAGCCTATGCCCAGCCGGAGTCCGCCGGACTCGTTCGTGCCACCCTCTGGCCTCGTGTCCAATCCCTCGCCCGGAATCTCGGACTCTTCCGGCTTTGGATTCGAAGCCCGGACGAGTTTTGGAAATCGAATGGGTTTGGCGATCCCACCGAAATGGCTCGAAAAAAGTGGCCTGAAGAATGGGGGCCGCAAACGCCTCCCCTCGCGTGCCTGGTGCTGCGCGAGGAATCCTTGGAGCTCATCTCCATCGAAAAGGAATTCGAGCTATTTCAACAAGCTCAGAAGGAAAGCACCGAGAAAGTATTCCGCCAAGCTCGCTTCGCGAAGGCATTCGCCCTCCTCGTGCTCGCCGTCGGCGTGGCGGTGGTGGTTATTTTTCTAGGCCGCACCTTCACGCGCACTCCGGTGTTCCGATCCCTTTTCCGAGGCCGTTGACCCGCCCTCTCCGTCCGCCGACAGCCTTCTCAGCCCCGCCGGGAAGGAATCTGAAACTCAGCCGCGTGGTAGGAACTCCGGACCAGTGGCCCGCTGGCCACGTGCAGAAACCCCAGCGACCGCGCCTCCTCCGCCCAGCGCGCGAATTCTGCGGGCTCCACGAATCGTGAGACCGGCAGGTGGGCAGGCGTCGGCTGCAAATACTGCCCCAGGGTGACAAGGTCACAACCCGATCCTCGAAGGTCCAGGAGCGCTTGCCGCACTTCCTCCTCCGTCTCCCCCAAACCGAGCATCAGCCCGGACTTCGTGTAGAGGGTTCCGCGACCCATCGCTTTGGCCTTGCGCAACACCTCCAGCGACCGGTCATAAACGGCGCGCGATCGCACGCCCGGCGTGAGACGCTTCACCGTTTCCAAATTATGGTTGAACACTTCCGGACGCGCTTCCAACACCATTTGAATGGACGCGTCTCGATTATTGAAATCGGGCACCAAGACCTCGATGACGATGCCCGGATTCAAGTCCCGCACGCATTCGATGGTTCGGCGGAAATGTCCCGCTCCACCGTCGGCCAGATCATCACGGGCCACCGCGGTAATCACCACATGCTTCAAACCCATCCGCCTTGTCGCCTCCGCCACCCGCCCGGGTTCGTCCCCATCCAACGGCAGCGGTTTTGCGGTGGCCACGGCGCAAAACCCGCAGGCCCGGGTGCAACGATCGCCGGCGATCATGAACGTGGCCGTCCCCTGGCTCCAACACTCCCAATGGTTTGGGCACTTCGCGCTCTCGCACACGGTGTGCAACTTGAGCTCGTCCAGGAGCGACCGGGTCCGCGCGTAGGTGTTCGACGTGGGCAGCGGCAATCTTAGCCAGGCCGGCAAGCGCGGTCGAACCTCGCCCGTGGGAACAGTGGAATTCACGCGCTTTCCTTTTCAAGCGTCTTCCAGAACGCCGCCAGCTCCTTGGCCCCAAAATCCGCCAGGATCTTCCCATCCACGTCAATCACCGGGGCCAGGGTTTGACCTGAAATGGCCTCCATTTCTCGAAAGGCTTCCGCATCCGACGTGACATCAAGGGTCTCGTAACGAATTCCGTGTGCGTCAAGCCACTGCACGGCCTGGATGCACCAAGGGCACCACGGCTTGACGAAAAGTCGAATGTTCATCGCTCCAATCTGCCCAAGACCCACCGCTCCGCAAGTTTTTCAAGCAACCCTGGGACGATGCTTTCGCAGGTTGCAGGGCCGAATGAGGGGAATCCCGGAGCTCGGCCGTGTTCAAGGAGCCAGCCGCAGCCTCGTCGCCTGGCACAAGCGCGCCACGCCTCCGCCTCATTCAGATTGAAGCCGGGATGCTGGCCGCCCCAGGATCAATCCCATGACGAACCGATGCGCATGGAAGAATCCCATTCCATAAACGCCTCAAATCATCCGGAACCCGCCGGAGGTCCGGCAGTCAAGCACCGGGATCCCTGGAAACCCTTCAGGCAAGGTTGGCCTTGGAGACGGATCACTTGCTTGATCCTTGCGGGCGTGGCGCTCGGATTGGCATTTCCTTTGCCGGGCTGGTTTGCGTTGGCGTGGCTGGCCCCCGGAGGGATCCTGCTGGCCGGACTGGGAACGCGAGGACGCGCAGCATGGCTGCACGGCTGGCTGGCAGGATTCGCCTTCGCACTCTTCGCGCTTCGCTGGCTGCTGAACATCCCTTTCCCTGCCGGAGCCCTCGCCGGTTGGATCGCTCTGTCGGCTTACGTGGGGTCTTACGTGGGAGTCTGGAACTGGTTTTGCCAGGAAACCCTCGCCCGCTGTCTGACTTCACCCGCCTCGAGCCTGCCTTCGGAAGGAGAAGATCTTTCGATGAATCCAGGTCTGCCTTCCGTAGCCTCAATCTGGAACAACACCCCATGGGGCCGACGCTCCAGTTGGATCCTGGGATGCGCCGTCTGCTGGGTCGCAGGAGAATGGTTGATGGCGCGGCTGTTCACAGGTTTTCCCTGGCTTCCAGTGGGCATGTCCCAATTGTCCTTGTTGCCACTCGTGCAGCTCGGATCCCTCGGCGGGCCTTACCTTGTCTCGTTCTTCGTGGTTTGGAGTTCCATCGCACTCCTGGGCGCCGGATTGAGCATTGCCGGGATTGCCAGGGCACCCGTTTCGTCCCCGCTCACCCACCCCCGGCCAACGATCCTCGGTCCGGGTCCATCCCTCTTCTCCCGGCCGGCGGGCTGGCTGGCGGATCTGGCGTTGCCGGGAATGGCCCTCGTGCTGGCGTTTGCCTGGGGCTGGATGCGCATCCAGCACTATCCGAAGTCAGAGCGAACGGTCAAAGTGGCCTTGATTCAGCCCAGCATTCCTCAATTGCTGATTTGGGATCGAAAGGAGGACGGACCTCGCTTTCAGAAGATGATCGAGCTTTCGCGGCTGGCCCTGGCCGCACGTCCGGATGTATTGGTGTGGCCGGAAGCCGCCCTGCCCTCCTTCAGTCAGGAGCATTTTGAAACCATGACCCGGATGGCGGCGGAGGCTCGAGTTTGGATGGTCTTTGGGGCCGACGATGCCGAACCCGTTCCCGGGAATCCCGGACGCGAGGCCTACCGATACTACAACGCGGCGTTCTTGCTCGATCGCTCCGGGAGTGTGCTGGCTTCCTACCGCAAGCGACGGCTGGTGATCTTTGGCGAGTACGTTCCGCTTGCCCAGTGGCTCCCATTCTTGAACTGGCTGACGCCGATCGGTACAGGATTCGAACCTGGACGTAGGCCGGGCCATTTCACGATGCCCGATCTTTCGGTGCGAATGTCGATGTCGATTTGTTTCGAGGATGTGTTCCCTCATTCCACGCGCGCGGCCGTGGAAGAGGAGACCGACTGGATCCTCAACCTGACGAACAACGGTTGGTTCGGGGAAAGTTCGGCCCAATGGCAGCATGCCATGAACGCAGCCTTTCGAGCCTTGGAAAACGGGCGTCCCGTCATCAGGGCCACCAACAACGGACTCACCTGTTGGATCGACCCCCTGGGCCGAATGCACGAGGTCCAGGCGGGTTCCCCGAAAGATGTTTATGGACCTGGCTTTAAAATCGCGGAAGTGGGCGTGTGGCCCGGGAAATCCCGCTCGTCCACGGGCTTCCGTCGCTGGGGAGATCTGTGGGGGGGGCTGTGCGTTGGGATGACCGCGCTGCAGGCGATGCCGCTGCTGAGGCCACGAAGAAATCGAAGAAATTGATTGTCGGCAAGGCGGATTTGCGGCAGACCGTGCCGTGCAACCAAGGCGAGTCCCAGCGTGATCAACCAGCACGCCTCGCCATCGGCCATGAATCGTTTAACTCGACAAGAACAAACCGTGCTGGCCGTGGCCCTGTTCCTGCTGGCAGCGGGTTGGTGCGTCAAGTCATGGCTCGCGATGCAACCCCAGCCTTCCCCGCCTTCCCCCGCCGTGACGGCGCGCGCCGACTGATCCGTTTCCACCGTTCTCATGCAAACCCCGAGCTTTGACGAAGTATTGGAGAAAATCCTGGAACAGGATCCGCGTTTTCACCGGGACGCCTACCATTTCATTCGCGAAGCGCTGGATCACACGCAGAAGATGATGAACCGGTCCGAAAAGGACGTGGTCCGCCACGTCACCGGGCAGGAGTTGCTGGCGGGCATCCGCGACTTTGCCCTCAAGCAATACGGTCCGATGACGAAAACGTTGCTCGAGGCCTGGGGGGTGACCCGCTGCGCGGATTTCGGCGATCTCGTCTTCAACATGGTGGAGAGCAATCTGCTGGCCAAGACCGAAACCGACAGCAGGGATGATTTCAAAGAAGGCTACGATTTCGATGAGGCCTTCCGGCGCCCGTTTCTGCCCCGCGCAAGCCGCCAGCCCGCCAGCCCGGATTCCGGCGCCGTCTCCAAGGCTTGATGATTTCCCGCCGCGCTCCGATTCCCATGTTTCACCCAAGGCCGGCCCGTGCCTTGGCCGTCCTCTCGCTTCGTCTATGACTTTGACATCCACCACCGAAGGCCTTCCTCCCGCCACGACGTTCACCACTCTCCCCAACGGGCTCACGATCATCGTGCGCGAAGACTCCACCGCGCCGGTCGTCAGCGCCCAAGCCTGGTGCCGGACGGGCAGCATTCACGAAGGACGCTGGCTGGGAGCCGGCCTCTCCCACGTGTTGGAGCACATGTTGTTCAAGGGCACAGCCCGCCGCGAAGGAGCCCATATCAGCCAGGAAGTGCAGGACGCCGGCGGCTACATGAACGCCTATACCAGCTTCGACCGGACGGTCTATTGGATCAATGCGCCGGACACGGGCAAGCGCGTCGCGATCGATGTACTCTGCGACATCATGCAGCACGCCACGCTTCCCGCCGATACGCTGGCCCAAGAACTGGATGTCATCCGCCGGGAAATGGAAATGGGGCAGGACGATCCGGGAACCCGCTCGATCCGTCGTTTGTTTGAGACCGCTTATACCCGCAGCCCCTATCGCCACACCGTGATCGGGTATTTGGACATCTTCAACGAGTTGAAACCGGAGGATATCCGGAGTTACTACGAGCATCGCTACGCGCCCAACAACGTGTTTTTCGTCGTGGCCGGCGACGTGAAGGCGGCGGAAGTAATCGAACAAATCGCCGAGGCCTATTCCAAAACGAAGGCGCGGCCCGTCGACCCCATCCCCTTCGTGCACGAACCCAAACAGGTGGGCGCCCGCCATTGTTACGAGGAAGCCAAGATCGAACTCGGACACATCCATTGGAGCTGGCACATCCCCGATGTCAGGGACCCGGAGATTCCCGCGTTGCAAACGCTCTCCATGCTGCTGGGACACGGACGCAGCTCACGCCTGTTTCAAAACGTGCGCGAAAAAAAAGCGGTCGTAAATTCCATCGACGCCTGGATGTACAATCCCGGCAATCCAGGCTTGTTCGGAATCAGCGCGATGCTGGAACCCGCGAAACTTGCCGAGGCGCGCGACGCCATTGCCGCGGAAGTGGACCGCCTCCGCCAACACCCCGTGGACCCTTCGGAACTGGCCAAGGCGGTGAAACAATGCGTCACCGCATCGCTGGCGACGAGAAAAACGATGGAGGGCCAGGCGCAGGAATTAGGCGGCAACTGGCTCGCGGCGGGAGACCTGAATTTTACCACCCGCTACGTCGAGGCCGTGCGGCGGTTGACGCCTCAGGACCTTCAGCAAGCCGCCGGCCGGCATTTGACCGAGGACAACCGCACGATTTACGGCTTGCTGCCCTCGGGCACTCGAGTGCAGACCTCCACGACCCAGGCGTCCTCGGAAGAGGGTGCCATTCAGCTCCACCGGCTGCCCAACGGCCTGCGCGTGCTCATCAAGGAAAGCAGGAAGCTTCCCTTCGTGGAATTCCGACTCGCCACCCTCGGCGGCGTCCTGGCCGAAACGGAAGCGCGCAATGGAGCCGGCTATTTGCTCGGACGCATGATGATGCAGGGCACGACTCGGCGCAGCGCCGAACAACTGGCCCGGGAGATCGAGTCCTTGAGCGGCTCCCTCGACACCTATGCCGGCAACAACAGTTTTGGAGCCACCGCCGAATTTCTCGGTGAAGACTTCGACAAAGGCATCGATTTTCTGTCGGACGTCCTCCTCCATCCGGCCTACCCCGCCGATGCATTGGAAAGGGAACGGACGAATCAAATCGCCGAAATCCGTTCCATGCAGGATCAACTGCTGCACGTCGGACTGCATACCCTGGCGCGGAAAATGTTCGGACGTTCGGGCTACGGACTGCAATTGCACGGCGAGGAAGCCAGCGTCGCTCAACTCGCCGTGGAGGACCTCAAAGCCGCCCACCACAGCATGCTTTCCCCGGATCGTGCCGTTCTGGCGGTCTTTGGAAACGTGAACACGGATCAGGTTTTGGAAAAGGTTCGCGAATCGCTCGGAGCATGGAATCCTGCCTCCGGCGTGTCGCTGGAGGCGATGCGAAGATTCGCTCCCGATCCCTCGGCGGGCGGCGCCGAGATCGTGGAGCAACGCGAAAAGGAACAGGCGGTGGTGTTGATGGGCTTCCCGGGAACCTGCGTGGATCGCGCCGACCGTCACGCCGTCGATTTGCTCCAGGAATCGTGCAGCGACATGGGGTCACGCTTGTTTCTCCGCGTGAGAGACCAGCTCGGATTGGCCTATTACCTCGGCGCCTTCAGTTTTGTCGGCATCTCCCCGGGCTTCTTTGCCTTCTACGCGGGCACCGCGGCCGAGCACGCAAGCCGGGTCGTCGAGGAATTCCAGAAGGAAGTCCGCTTGCTGCGTCAGGACGGATTGACGGATGACGAACTGCGCAGGGCCAAGAATAAAATATTGGGCCAGCGCAAGATTGGGCGGCAGGATCTCGGGGTTCAGGCGATGAATCACGCCTTGGACGAGCTCTACGGACTGGGTTACCGGCACGCGGACGGGGAGGATGCCCGGTTCGAATCAGTCACTCGCGAGGCCATCATCCAGGCGGCGCGGAGATACCTGGCCCCCGAACAAGCCGTGGTGGTGAAGATCCTGCCCAAAAAATAGAAGACTTCGCTTTCGCGCGATTCTAGGTCGGACGCACCCGGGTGAGCATCTTCGTCAGCCACGCGTCAGCCTCCTCATGACTGGCAAACCGATACACGCCACGAGGGATCCCGGGAGGACGGAACGCTCGTTGCCAGTCGCGCGCATCCGCCCGCGTGTACGCCGTGCTGTCCCGCAGACCCGTCGGAGGACCTCGCCGGCCGACGGTCTTGCCGATCTGTTCCTCCAGGTTGACGAGCGGTTTCATTCGCTGGCCTGGAAGCTGGCCACACTCCATGTTGAGCGCAAGCCGCTGAGTATCATGGTCAGCAAGTCTCGTTTTGGGGAGCGCGGCTGGGTCGGAGACCCACCGCTCCGCGCGGACCGGTCGGACGACTCCAGACTCTTCGACGTGCAGCGGCGGGTCGAAGGACGACCCAGCCGCGCTCACGCCCGGCGTCCGGGCAACCTCGCTCACCGGCCAGACACGGAACACGTGCAGATCGGAGATTTGAAATGAAGCGTCGCTCACCGGCTGCTTCACGCCGGGCCACTCGCAGGAGATGATTCTCTTCCCCGCTCAATTTGTCTTTGTCGCAACGATCGACTGGAGCTGCTTTAGGTCGGAGTTATTGGCTGTGCGGATGGAGTTGATGACCTTGATCGAAAGCGTGCGCGGATCGCGCCATTTCAACCCATCGGCGTGACCGTCAGCAAAGGAGAAGTTGCACCCGCGATTGTGCCACATGGCGGGGAGGTTCATCCAGATGTCGCCTTCCGGTGCAAATCCGTAATGGCCGTCGTCGATGCTATTTTGATGCTCGTCGAGTAGGACAAAGGCCCGCGAGGGCGGCGGCGAGGCGATCTCAGAAGTCTTTAAATTCACTTTGTAACCTCGCTGACTGAAGAAAACGAGTCCGACATCAACACCGTTCATATAGCCGTTCATCGCGTAACTGCGGACGCGCAGGTGCTTCTTTCCGCCAAGGGTGGAGCGTCCCAGGTCGCTCGGACAACGATAGATCGCGGTGGAAGCATTGTAGGGGAATAGCGTGCCTTTCTCGATCAATGTGCGGTTGGTCGAATCGAGGTGGTTGTCTTGCATGTAACCCAGAATCCAGGAGCGGGAGCCAGGTCCCACGTTCGGATCGTTCGAGACAATTTTATCCTGATGGTCATCAGCGTACATCGTCCAACAAAGCTGCAGTTGCTTCAAATTGCTCAGACAGACGGTCTGGTGGCTCTTGAGCTTCGCCTTGCTCAACGCCGGCAGCAGCATTCCGGCCAGGATAGCGATGATGGCAATGACCACGAGCAATTCGATGAGCGTGAACCCCGAAGGCGATCGACGAACTCTAGTCATGTGATCCTTCTAAGGTTTGAACTCGATCCTGGCAATACTTCTTCGATGCGGAATCCTCCGCCGCCCGGCGGCTGATACGTCTGATTGCCTGCCCCGTCGCGGCCGCCCCAATCCAACCACCTTTGCTCC
>Ga0194132_10005333_pt1 | contig 20961 bp, 21 predicted proteins | sample TA2KigOf80mmetaG_FD_148612 | JGI IMG/M metagenome (GOLD analysis project Ga0194132, IMG submission 148612) | Freshwater microbial communities from Lake Tanganyika, Tanzania - TA2015054 Kigoma Offshore 80m | ecosystem: Environmental > Aquatic > Freshwater > Lake | place: Tanzania: Lake... | reverse complement strand
ACCTTGTCGAACTCGTCGGCCGAGAGCCCCGTGAACATGCGGAACAACAACGGCTTCCGACGCAATTTCTCGTAATTCGTCATAACCCTATGAATAGGCCATCGATCGCTATTGCGCAACGAGTCTAGTTTCGACACCACCGGCAGCATGTACCCGTGCCTCACGCAGGTGCGGCGCAAGATCAAGGAGACCGTGACGCGGCTGTTCAAGGAGGTGCCCGGCATCCGCGTCGGCATCATCGCTCACGGCGACTACTGCGACAAAGGCTCCACCTACGTCACCAAGCACCTCGACCTGAGCGACAAGCCCGCGACTATCACCAAATTCGTCGAGACCGTGAAGGCCACAGGCGGCGGCGACCTGCCGGAGTGCTACGAGTTGGTGCTGCACGAGGCCCAAGACCTTGACTGGACCGACGGGGCGACGAAGGCGATGGTACTCATCGGCGACGACGTGCCGCACGGCCCCAACGCCAACCCCAAGAAGCTCGACTGGCGCAACGAGGTGGACAAGCTCGCGGCGATGGGCGTTCCGGTGTACGGCGTGCAGGCGCTGAACCGGGGCCACGCCACGCGCTTCTACGAGACGCTGGCGAAGAAGTCCGGCGGGTACCATCTGAGCCTCGACCAGTTCGCGCACGTCACCGACCTCGTCCTCGCGGTGTGCTTCAAGCAGAACTCGGACGAACACCTGCAGCGGTACGAGAAAGAAGTGCGCACTGCGAAGCGCATGAACCGCGGACTGAGCCGCATCTTCGACACGATGCTGCGCCGTAAGGCCAGCGCCGAGTTCGCGCCCGGCGACCTGCACGCGGTCCCGCCCGGCCGGTTCCAGATGCTCGACGTGGACGCTGACGCCTCGATCCGCGAGTTCGTCGAAGACAACGGCCTGAACTTCAAACCGGGCCGCGGGTTCTACGAGTTCACGAAGGCCGAAACGATTCAGGGGTACAAGGAAGTGGTGCTGATGGAGCGCACCACGGGCGACATGTTCGCCGGGGAAAAGGCCCGCGAGATGCTCGGCCTGCCGCCGGGCGAGACGGCCCGCATTCGCCCGACAGAACTGGAGAAGTACGCGGTGTTCGTACAGAGCACGTCGTACAACCGTCGGCTGGTGGGCGGTACGCGGTTCTTGTACGAAGTGGAAGACTGGGACGCGACCGGCGAGGGCGTCGACGGCGGCGACGACGCGCCGAAGAAGAAGGCGACGAAGCCGAAGGCGAAGCCCAAAGCCAAGCCCGCGGCGAAGAAGGCCGTGAAGAAGCCCGTGGCGAAGAAGCCCGCCCCGCGCCGCAAGGCGTAATGGGGCACAGGCGTTCCCCTGTGGGCGCGGGTGCACTTGCAACGGGCTCCGCACATGAGAGGGCGCGCCGTACCGACACTGGAACAACTCGGAATCGACCGCCTGACGGTGGCCGAGCGCCTTACGCTCGTTCAAGCGATTCTCGACAGCGTCGTCGCGGAGCAGCCGCGCCCGGCGCTGTCGGACGCCAAGCGCGCGGCACTCGACCGGCGACTGGCCGACGCCCTCGCGAACCCCGCGGACGGCGTGCCGTGGGAGCAGGTCGAGGCCGCGGCCCGCGCCCGGTTCGCGCGATGAGCACGCCCGTCATCCTCCGCCCGCTCCCTCAGGCCGAATTTGACGACGCGGCCGACTACTACGAGCGGCGCGCCGCTCACGGGGCCGCGTTCACCGCCGTGGTCGCGCAACTGCTGGTGTCAATCTCCGCCAACCCCGAACTGTACCCAGAGGTCCACGCGACATCCGGGAGGCCGGCGTTTCGGGATATCCCTACGCCGTCTACTACCGGATCGCACCAGCGGAAGTGACGGTCCTCGCGGTGTTCCACACTTCGCGCGACCCCAACGAATCGCAGTCGCGCGCCTGATCGCCCCGCACACTCACAGCGCGCGGCTGAGGACGCACTTCAGGTAGCCAGTTTCACGGCACGTCGCGGCGACCGGGTGGTCCGGGGCCGCGCCGCGGCGCGCCAGCAGTTGCACGTCGCGCCGCGCCTCCACCGCCACCTGCGCGATCAGCTCCTCCAGATCGGTCATCGCGATCAGGCCGGTGCAGCAGCACGACACGAGCACGCCGTCGCGGTCGAGCAACCTCAGCGCGAGCTGGTGCAGCCGGCGGTAGCCCTTCATCGCCTCCGGCAGCGAGGCCCGGTCGCGCGCGAACTTCGGCGGATCGAGCACGACCACGTCGAACGTGCGCCCCGCGGTGGCGAGGTCCGCGAGCGTGCGGAACACGTCGCCCATCTGGTAGGTGATCGTGGCGAAGCCGTTGGCCGCGGCGTTGCGCCGGCCCAGTTCCAGCGCCGGTTCGGAGGAGTCGAGGCTCAGCACCTCGGCCGCGCCGCCCCGCGCCGCGTACAGCCCGAACCCGCCGCTGTAGCAGAAAGCGTCGAGCACGCGCTTGCCGGCGCACAGTCGGCCGACCGCGGCCCGGTTGTCGCGCTGGTCGAGGTAGTACCCGGTCTTCTGCCCCTCGGTGAGGTTCACGAGGAACGTCATCCCGTTCTCGCGGATGGTCAGGTCCGCGGGCGGTGGCTCGCCCCACAACAGTTGGTCGCGCAGTTCGACCCCTTCGAGCTTGCCGATGCCCTTTTCGGGGCGCAGGTACACGCCCTTCGGTTCGAGCAGTTCGCGCAGAATCTCGACGAGCATCTCGCGCCGGTTCGCGAGGCCGAGCGACGAGAGTTGAACGGCGAGCCAGTCGCCGTAGCGGTCCACGATGAGGCCGGAAAGGAAGTCGGCTTCGCTGAAGCACACGCGATAGCCGGCGTCCGGGGCGTGGAGCTTGAGCGCGTCGCGCCGGAAGGCCAACGCGCGCGACAGGCGGTTGTGGAAGAACGCGCGGTCGAGCGCGACGCCCTCGTTCCACGAATACAGGCGCACGACGATCTTGCTGCGCGCGTTGTACAGGCCGCGGGCCACGAAGTTCCCGGCGGTCGAAACGAGTTCGACCTCGTCGCCGTCCGCCGGCGCGCCCTCGACGCGCTCGACGGCCCCGGCGAACACCCACGGGTGCCGCCCGAAGAACGGCTGCGCGCGCTTCGGTTTCAGAACCACTTTCGGAATCGACATGGTGTTCCCAAAAGGCGAGCGGGGGCGTAAGCCCCCTGTTAATCTTCTGTAGCCGGCCTCACAGAGGCCGGGGCTTCTGTAGCCGGCCTCTGTGAGGCCGGAGCTATGCGAATGGTTCAGCGCCGGCCTCACAGAGGCCGGCTACAGAACGCGCGGCGCAACTACAGGCCCTGCTGCACGCGGCCGAGGTACACGAGCGCGCGGGCGGCCTCGTCCGGTTCGTTGCGGCTCGCGAGCATCGCCTTCACGCGCAGCAGCAGTTCGTTCTTGTTGATGGGCTTGGTGAGGAAGTCGTCCGTGCCCGACTCGACCGCGGTTTCGACGTCCGTGGCCTGATCGAGCGCCGTCACCATCAGGACGGACACGCCCTTCGTCGCGGCGTCGGCGCGGAGCCGGCGGCACACCTCGAACCCGCTCAACTTGGGCATCATCACGTCGAGCAGGATCAGATCGGGCTTCCACGCGCGCGCCGCCGCGAGCGCGTCCTCGCCGTTGTAGACGAGCTTGGTCTCGAACCCGGTGCCGTCGAGGTGCGCGTCGAGCAGTTCCGCGTTGAGCTGGCTGTCGTCGGCGATCAGAATGCGCGGCATAGCGCCCCCTTGCGTTCGGCGGTCGATAAGCATTATACGAAAGGGCCGGCGCGACCGACCGAGGAGCGAGAACCCGATGCGAGTGATTGCGAACCCGAAGCACGCGGAACACGCCGCGCCCGGCGAGTGGGAGAGCGGGGCCGTGATCCCGTGCTACGAAGCGCAGGGGCGGCTCGACGCGATCCGCGCCGCGCTCGACGCGGCCGGCGGGTTCACGTTCGAGGAGCCGCCGAAGCTGAGCGAAGACTGTCTCACCGGGGTTCACCACGCGGCCTACGTCGCGTACCTGCGCGAGGCGAGCGCCGAGGCGAAGCGCGCCCGCGACCCCGCGGCCAAGCAACTCTGGCCCACCGTGTTCCCTTACGGCCCGAACCCGCGCGCGACCGGCACGCGCGCCCTGCGCGGCCTGTACTGCTTCGACACCTATACGCCGATCCTGCCGGGCACGTTCGCCGCGGCGCTGGGCGGGGCGAGCGCCGCGGCCCGCGCCGCCGACCTCGTGGGGGAAGGGGCCGAGCGCGCCGTGTACGTGCTCACGAGACCGCCCGGCCACCACGCCGAACCCGACCGCTGTGGCGGGTACTGCTACTTCAACAGCGCCGCGGTCGCGGCCGAGCGCCTGTCGAAGCGCGGCCCGGTCGCGGTGCTCGACCTCGACGTTCACCACGGTAACGGCACGCAGCACATCTTCTACAGCCGAGCGGACGTGCTCACGGTGTCGGTCCACGGCGACCCGGCGGCGCTGTACCCGTTCTTCAGCGGGTTCGCCGACGAGACCGGCACCGGGGCGGGCCTCGGCGCGAACCTGAACGTGCCGCTGCCGCCCGGCACCGGGGTTAAGGAGTACCGCCCTGCGCTGGCCCGCGCGCTCGACGCGGTGCGCGCGTTCAAGCCCGCGTTTCTCGTGTTCGCGTTCGGCGCGGACGCGCACGAGTCCGATCCCATCGGCGGGTTCAAGCTGTCCACGAAGTTCTATGCGGAGATGGGCGCGACCGTGCGCGAACTAGCCCTGCCCGCGGTCGTCGTGCAGGAAGGCGGGTACAACCTCGACACCGTCGGCGCGTGCGTTGCGGAAGTGCTGAAGGAATTGCAGGGCTGACCGCGCCAACGGCGCGCCGGTCCGCGCGTTGGAACAACATCCGACCCCTCACGACGAGGAAACCGATCATGCCCGCGAAGCCCGCCGCGCTGTTCGCGTTCGTGCTACTGGCCGCGCCGCTCGCCGCGCAGCCGGACCCGAAGAAGCCGGACGACAAGGCGCTCGTCACGAAGGTGTACAACATCAAGCCGCTGATCGGTGCCCACGGCAAGGCGAACCAAACCCCGGACGCCGACGCCGTGATCAAGCTGATTCTCAGTACGATTGCGCTGGGCGAGTCGAAGGGCGCGGCCGGGCCGCAGATCGTCGAGCGCGACAACGGCAAGCTCGAAGTGCGCGCCAACGCAAAGGCGCAGGGCGAAATCGCCGACCTGCTCGACGCCCTCGCCCGCCTGCAAGATCTCACCATCGACATCAAGGCCGACGTGCTGGAACTGGACGCGGCGAGCTACGAGAAGTTGCTGAAGGCGCTGCCGAAGGCGAGCGCCGGCAAACTCCCGGTGGTGCTCGCGACCGGGGCCGAACTTGAGGGCGACGGCGCGCCGGACATCGACAAGGCGTTGGGGGAAGCGAACAAGCTGCTCAAAGCTGCGCGGCTCGTGCAAACCTCAAGCGCGCGGTTCGTGAACGGCGCGAAAGCCACAGTCAGCGCGCGCCGGGCGGTGGTGCCATACAGCAACATGGGCGAGCCGGCCGGGGTCGCGCGCGACAACCCGCTGTACGTCAAGGAAGGGTTCGCGCTGGTCGCGGTGCCGGTGGTGTCGGCCGACCGCCGGTTCGTGCGCTTCAAGTTGACCGAACAATCGACCGCCGTGACCGGCATGAAGAAGCGCGAGTTGGGCGAGTTCGGCGGCATGAAGGTGATCGCCCAAACGCCCGTTGTCGAAGACCTCGGGGCGACCGGCTCCGCGGAGGTCGCCGACGGCGGCACGCTGCTGTTCAAGCTGGCTTACGCGCCGAAGGACAAGGTTTGGGTCGTCTTGCTGAAGCCGACGATCTTCATTCAGGCCGAAGAGGACGCGTTGAAGAAGGAAGGGAAGCAGGTCAAGCCGTGAGCGGGCGCGCCCTAGTCCGCGCGAACGAGCGCCCCCAGCAACTCGCCCATGCGCACGACGGCGAGCTGCGCGTTGGTGAGCACTTCGGTGTGGTCGAGTGTGGTCGCGCCGAGGCCCGCGGCCTTGTTCGTGATGCACGACACCGCGGCCACTTCCATGCCCAACTGCGTTGCCTCTTCCGCTTCGAGCGCGGTGGACATGCCGACCGCGTCCGCGCTGCACCTCGCCAGCGCGCGAATCTCCGCGGGCGTTTCGTAGCTCGGCCCGGTCAGCGCCGCGTACACGCCCGCCATCAGCTCGCGCCCGGCGGCGCGCTCGTGGGCTTGCATCGCGTCGAGCAGGCGCGCGGAGTAGGGCTGTGGCACCGCCGTTTCACCGGCTAGAGCGCGCCACGCTGTGGCACTCGCTAGCCCGCGCCACGCGCCGGCGTCGAGCAACTTGAGGTGCCCGCGAATCGCCATGAGGTCGCCGGGGTCGAGCGCGGGGTGGATGCCGCCGGCGGCGTTGGTTAGCACGACGCGGTTCGCGCCGATCTCGGCCGCGGCGCGCACGGTGCCGACCACCACGCCCCGCAAGTGGCCCTCGTAGAAGTGAACCCGCCCGGAGAACAGCAGGCACGGCACGCCGGCCCACTCGCCGACCGCGAGCCGCCCGCCGTGGCCGTGGACCGTGGGCGGCACCAGACCGGGGACGTTCCCGAACCCCACCGAGGCGTGCTCGACGAACGCCCGCGTCGCCCCCGCCAGCCCGGAGCCGAGCACGATGGCGGTGCGCGGGCGGAGCTTGCGCGCGGTGCCGATGAATGCAGAGTACGCGGGCATTATGCGCCTGTGAATTCATCAAGCGAATCGCCCGGCGCGCTCGGGTCGGTCAGTTCCGCGAACATCTGCTTGGTGCGAACGGCCCAGCCGACGAACTGCGCCGCGCCCTCCACGCCGAGGCGGTCGGAGTTCACCACCACGTCGAACGCGGTCAGGTCGGAAACGTCGCGCGCGAGGGTGCGGTCGAGGAACCGTGCGCGCCGCTCGTCGCGCGCCCGCACCTCTTCGACCGCTTCCGGGCGCGTCAGTCGCAACTCTTGGGCCATGTACGCCACGCGCGCTTCGAGCGGCGCGATCACACGCGCGTGAACGGTCGTTCCCGACGGGAGCAGGAACCCGGCCGCACGGCCCACGATCACCGCGTTTCCGCGGGCCGCGACCGCAAGCACCAACCGCACCAGCCGCAGCGCCTCGCCCTCGGCGTTCAGCCCGTCGAATCGCAGCAGGCGCGCGAGGTGGGCGTCGGCCCACGCGAGCGCGCCCGCGGGCACTTCCGCGAAGAACTGCTCGCGCGCAGTGTCGGTCTGGGCCAAGTAGTCGATGGTGTCCGAGTCGAAGAGCTGCCAGTCGAGGATTTCGGCCACCTTGCGGGCGACGGTGGTGCCGCGCGCGCCGGCCTGCCGGCTGATGGCGACGGTCAGCCCGTGCGGGCGCGCCGCGGGCGCGCCGTTGGTGTCGCCGCGGAACCCGTGCAGCGGAACGTCGGTCAGTTCGAGCGGAGAGGCAGGCATCGTGGGCCTCACAAGTCGTCGCGGTAATCGATCCGGGCGAACAGGGCCGCGCCCGCGACCGTGAGGGCGACGGTCGCGGAGCCGAGCACCCACCACGCGGTCTTGCTGGTCACGGCCGCGGCCATCGCCGGGAGCAGTTCCACCGGGTACCCGGCGTCGGCCGCTTCATTATACATCAGCGACCGCGCGTAGAAGCTCAGACTCAGTAACTTCAGACTGCCCGGCAGGGCCGACACGACGGCCTCGAAGAAGAACACGTACACGAGGCCGACCACGACCGGGCGGCGGAACAGCGCACCGAGCAGGTGGAACAGCGCGGCGAACGCCAGCGCCGCCAGCGCCGCCGCGGGCCAGTAGCGGACGAGCGCCTCGCGGCCGTGCGGCCCGCCGACCGCGCACAGGGCCACGAACCCGCCCAGCCCGAACAGCGCGCACCACGGCAGCGCGCCGAGGAACTTCGCGAGGTAAATAGCGCTCCTCGGGATCGGCCGCGTCATCACCCACACCAGCGAGCGCGACTCGCGCTCCGCGCCGAACGCCGCGCTCGCGTAGGCCAGCGTGAACAGCGGCAGCACGAACCCGACGAACAGCAGGTGAACGACCCACCGCGAGTACGTCACGAAGCCCCACTCGCGCAGGAACGTGTCGGAGTCGGTCACGGCCTTCGGCACCGCGAGCACGAGCGAGCGGAGGGCGTCTTCGGTGGGGTTGAGCGGGTTGGGGATCTCGTGCGCCTGAAGGCGCTCGCCTCGCGCCTCCTTCGGCGCGTCGTCCTGCGGGCGGATCACGTTCCCGAACGCGAGGTAGCGGTTGGCGGGGCGCAGGCGCTCGGCCTCTTGGCGGTACGTGCCCGCGCCGCGCCGCGCGCGCTGGTCCGCGAGGTTCCACGCCCCGCGCTCGGTGATGAGCGCCACCCAGACCACGACGATTGCCAGCAGCGCGAGCGCGATCCAGCCCATCGCCCGTACGCGCCAGTGCCGCTGGAAGCTCTGCGCCACCAGCGCGCACCACGCGCGGAGTGCAGATTGGCGACTTGTAATGTTCGATTGCGAAGACGCGCCGGCGCTCATTGACGAACCTCATTACCTTTCAGTCGTCCATCACAAATCTGCCAGCCCAAACCCGCTCAGGTGCGCCCAGAGCCGCCGAGCAGGTAGCCGAGGATGGCGTGGGCGGACTCGTCCAGTGGTTCGAGGCGGCGCACGTCGAGGGCGTGTTCGACCACGAGCGCGCCGAACTGTTGGAAGAACCGCTTCGGGTTCCGGGCCTTCACCACGACGCACACACCCGGCTCGCCGGGGAGCTTCGGGCTGACGTCCACCGCCAGCACGTCCGGCAGCGCGAGCAGCAGGCGCGCGACCGCGCGCGGGTCCGGCACGTCGACGCGCACCGACAGCGGGTGATCGTCGAGCAGGTCGCGAATCTGTTGCAGCGTGCCCACCGCCGCGATGCGCCCGCGGGCCATGATCGCGACGTGGTTCGTCAGTTTCTCCAGCGCCTCCAGTTCGTGACTGGAGATGAGCAAGCACTTCCCCTGCGCCGCGAGCGCCTGAAACAGTTCCAAGAGTTCCTGCCGGCCGATGGGGTCGATGCCGGACAGCGGTTCGTCGAGGATCAGCAGTTCGGGGTCGTGCAGCATCGCCTGCGCGAGCTTGATGCGCTGGCGCATGCCCTTCGAGTAGCCGCGCAACGTGCGGTCGGCGCGGTCGCGCATACCGACGCGCTCCAGCACGGCCTCCGTGCGCCGGGTCGATTCGCGCCGGGTGTACCCGCACAGCCGGGCCATGACCCACACGAACCCGCGACCGGACAGGTCTTCGTAGAAGGCGTCGAGGTCCGGGCAGTACCCGACGAGCCGGCGGGCGCGCCAGTCCCATGCATCGACCCCGCGCACGCTAACGCGCCCCATCGTCGGCTTGAGTTGCCCGTTCGCCATGCGGAGCAGCGTGGACTTGCCCGCGCCGTTGGCCCCGACGAGGCCGGTGATGCCGCGCGTGAGTTCGAGCGTGACCTGATTCAGCGCGAGCACGGACCCGTACCACTTCGAGACTTGCTCGAAGAGGAGAAGGGGCGGTTGTAGCGCGCTTTCGTTCACAACACCACCTCCACTGCCTGAATGCGGCGGCGCAGGTACGCGACGCACGCCACCGCCACGGCCGCGGTCGCGAGCCACGCCTGCCAGTACGCCGGTTGCGGTTGCGGGCGCACGCTCGCGTGGTCCGCGCTCAGGCAGGCGAGGCCGCACAGGTACAGGTTGTTCCACAGGTCGATCAGCCGCCACTCCTCGTACTTGGTCGCGTCCACCAGCCACCCGGACAGCATCGGCAGCAGCACGAACAAGCCCATCCATACCATCACAAGCGGCGCGGTGCGGCGCAGCCAAACGGCGGTCGCGATCACCAACAGGCTGAGCGAGACGGTGAGCGTGAGGCCGTAGCCGAAGATGCCGGCGAGCAGGTGCAGGTTGTCCAAGTAGTACGTTTGCCAGTCGTACAGCAACCCGGCTTCGACCCAGAGCGCGAGTGCGGGCAGTGTGGTGAGCAGGTTGATGAGCGCGCCGACCGCGAGGCACTTGCCCAGAACGTAGTGCCAGCGGCCGATGGGCTTCGAGAGGTAGAACGGCAGACTGCCGTGGGCGAAGTCGTTGCCCACGAGCACGGACCCGGCCAGCGCGAGGACGATCACCAGCACATAGCCCTGAAACCAGACGAAGTTGCCGAACGTGTGCGCGGTGCCGTTGAGCGCGAGGCGGTCGAGGAACCGCGTCAGGTTCCGCGCGCTGACGGGCACGCCCGCGAACCGCACGGTCTCGGTCGCGAGCTGGTTCGTGATCCACACCACGAGGTATTGCGCGTAGAAGAAGAAGAAGAACACGAGCAGCGCGAGCGCGAACAGCCCCCACATGAGCCGCCGGCGCACGAGCAGCTTGAGCGACGCGCGGGCCAGCGCCGCGCTCGCCGCCAGCGGCCCGCGCGGCACACCGCGCCACGGCCGGTATCGGAGGAGGGTATCGGTTTGGGCCATGAGCAGTGGGCAGTGGGTAGTGGGTAGTGGACAGAGAAGGCAGAGGGCAGGAAGGTAGAAGAGTTTTGACAGGATGAACACGATGAAAATCAGGATGAAGAGAAGAGTTGCGTTGGTTTCGTCTCGTCTCGTTCATTGTGTTCATCCTGTTCAAACTCTTCTGCCTCTCGGCTCCTTTATCCACTGCCCACTACGCGCAGGAACAATTCTTCGAGCGTTTCGTCGTCGCGGGTGAGGGCGCGGATCACGACGCCGCGGGCGTCGGCCGCGCGGAAGAACGTCAGGTTCGACCACTCGGCCGGCACCGCGACCCGCCACTCGCCCGGCCCGGTGTCGCCCAGCACCTTCGCGCCCGCGCCTTCCAACTCCGCGCGGAACTCCGCGGTCGCGGTGCCCTCGACGCGCAGGCGGAAGCGGTCCTGTCGGCGGGCGCACAGGTCGGCCACCGTGCCCTGCCCGCGCACGCGCCCGCCGGCCATGATGACGACGCGCTCGCACACCGCTTCCACGTCGGCCAAGAGGTGCGTGGAGAGCAGCACCGACTTGCCGTGATCGACCGCGAGCGCGTTCACAAGGCGCAGCATGGCGTCGCGCCCGGCGGGGGCGAGGCCGGATGTCGGTTCGTCGAGTAGTAGCACGGCCGGATCGTGAACGAGCGCCTGCGCCAGCTTCGCCCGCTGCTTCATGCCCGCGGAATACTCCTCCACGCGCCGGTACCGCGCCTCTTCCAGTTCAAGATAGGACAGCACCTCGTGCGCGCGGCGGGTGGCGTCGCGGCGCGGCATCCCGTACAACTCGCCCGCGAGCGACACGTACTCGACGCCGGTTAAGCCCGGAACGAGCGCGTCGGCCTCGGGCATGAACCCGATGAGCCGCCGCAGCCGCCAGTTGCCTTCGGCGTCGCGGTCGCCGCCGAGGTGTTCGTCCAGCACGCGCCCGGTGCCGCTGGAAGGCGGTATCAGCCCCATCAGAATCTTGAGCAGCGTGGACTTGCCCGCCCCGTTCGGCCCCAACAACCCGACTCGACCCGGCGGCAGTGACAGCGTAACGTCACTGAGCGCCGTAAACGCGCCGAACGTGCGGGTGATCGCGCTCAGTTCGATCAGTGCCATAGTCGAAAGTCGTAAGGTCGAAGGTCGTAAAGTCGGAGCCGCAGTCTTCGACCTTACGACTTTCGACCTTACGACTTTCGACCGCTCAGGTGGTGTAGTCTGCGTTCAGCTTCACGTACTCGGTGGTGAGGTCGCAGGTGTAGTACGTGCAGCGGCCGGTGCCGAGCGTGAACCGCAGCTTGAAGTGGACCTCGCGGTTGTGCTTCAGGTAACTCGACGCGGCGCTGGCGTCGAAGGGTAGCGGGGTACCGGCGCGGTATAGCGGCAGGTCGCCCATCCACAGCGACAGGTCGCGCTCCTCGAAGGCCACGCCGGAATAGCCCGCGGCCGAGACCACGCGGCCCCAGTTCGGGTCGGCCCCGAACACGGCCGTTTTCACCAGCGCGCTTTCGGCAATCGTCTTCGCGACCTGCTTCGCTTCCGCGTCGGTGCGGCAGCCTTCCACTTCGATGGTGATGAGGTGTTCCGCGCCTTCGGCGTCGATGATGATCTTGCGCGCGAGTTCCACGCAGACGTGGCGCACTTCCACCGCGAACGCTTCCAACTCCGCGCCCGCGAGCGGCGGGCCGCTGCCGTTCGCCAGCAGGAACACGGTGTCGTTCGTGCTGGTGTGCCCTTCGACCGAGATGCTGTTGAAACTCTGCTCTGCGGCCACTTTCAAGATGCGGTGCAGGTCGGCCGGGGCGACCGCGGCGTCAGCGAGAACGAAGCCGAGCATGGTCGCCATGTTCGGGCCGATCATGGCCGCGCCTTTGGCGAACCCGGTCACGGTGAAGCCGGCGTGTTGGCGCGACGCGACCTTGATGCCGGTGTCGGTGGTGAGGATGGCGTGCGCGGCGTTCGACAGCGCCTCGCGCCCGGTCGCGGCGGCGCGCGTGGCGACCGGCACGCCGACTTCAAGGACCGGCATGGGCAGCGGGCGACCGATCACGCCGGTGCTGGCGACCAGCACTTGTTCCGGCGCGCAACCGAGTTCGACCGCGACCAGTTCGGTCATGCGCCGGGCGTCGGCCAGTCCCTGCTCGCCGGTGCAGGCGTTGGCGTTGCCGGAACAGATCACGACGGCGCGGGCGTCGGCGCGCGGCAGCCGGTCGCGGCTGACCTGCACGGGGGCGGCGCACACGCGGTTCTGGGTGAACACGCCCGCGGCGGCGGCGGGCGCGTCGCTGACGATGACGGCGAGGTCGCGCCGGTCCGGTTCCGTGCGCAGTTTGCTGACGATGCCCGCGTACCGGTAGCCGCGGGCGAGGTGCCATTCGCTCATGTCCCAATCGTATCCGCGGAGGCAAGCGGGAGAAAGGAGGCGGGCGTGTCGATTTTCGCACGGGTAAGATGAGCGGACCTTGCGGGGGCGCTCATGTCGGACGGGGACGCGCTGTTGGCGGCGATTCTGGCCCAGACGGACGAGGAAGTTCCGCGGCTGGCCTACGCCGATTGGCTCGACGAGCACGGGGGCGCGGCGGCGCGCGACCGGGCCGAGTTCGTGCGCGCGCAGGTGGCGCTGGCGCGGCTGGCCCCGGTGGAGGCGGTGCCGTGGAGCGCCCGCGCCGTCGCGCTGCGGGCGCGCGAGAAGGCGCTGCTCGCGGCGCGCGGCGGCGAGTGGCTGGAACCGCTGAAGGGGCGCGGCGGGCCGCTCGACGGGCCGGCGCACGGGCAGTTCCGCCGCGGGTTCGTGGAGGTCGTGTGGATGCCGGCGACGTGGTTCCCGGTGCGGGCCGCGCGGCTGTTCGCGCGCGCCCCGGTGCGAGAGCTGCGCGTCACCCACACGTCGCTCGACGAGTTGCTCGAAGTGCTGCGGAGCGAGTACTTCACGCGACTTAACGCGCTCGATCTGTCCGACCGGCGGCTGGGCGACGACCTCGCGCACGCGCTCGCGGTGCGCCCGGTGTGCGCCGGGCTGCGCGCCCTGAGCCTGAGCGGGTGCGGGCTCACGGACGCGGGGGCCGACGCCCTCGCGCACGCGCGCTTCGACTGGGCCCTGCGCGAACTGGACGTACGCCACAACGCGCTCACGGACCACGGCGCGCGCCTGCTCCGCGCGCGGTTCGGGGCCGAGGCCGTCCGCGCCGGCGGGTGAGGTCAGTTCACGTCGATGGCGAGGGGCTTGCCGCTTTCCACGGTCACGACGGTCGCTTCGCCGGGACTGCGGTACTTCTCCGGAATGCTCTTGTACGCGGGCACCTTCGCGTTGGCCTCGTCTTGGAAGTACACGCTGTACTTGCCGGGTGTAAGCTGCACGGTGAAGGAGCCGTCGGGCGCGAGCTTCGCGCCGCCGGGGGGCGAGTTCTGTTGGGGTTGGAACGTGACCGTGAGGCCGGTGGGCGGCGCGCCGCCGGGGAGCTTCACTGTGCCCTTGATCTCGACGGGTTCGGGGCGCATTTCGGGGCCGCTTCCGCAGCCGGTCAGTACGAGGGCGGACAGGGCCGCGGCGCACGTGAGGAATCGCACGGGTAAGCTCCGGGGTGGGTGGGAACGAAAGCGGGCCGGAGGTAGCCCCGGCCCGCGGCCGGTATCGCACGGTAGTTAGTTCAGGGTCACGCTCATCCCGTCGGTCGCACCCACGGTGTACTTGAGGACGCGGAAGTCGATCCCGTCGCGCACGAATCGGACACTGCCGTCGCCCATCAGGGCGTTGATGCCGCCGTTGTGGAAGCTGAACGGCTCGTCGTTCGGGCCACAGTTATTCACGGTCCACGGGCAGGCGGCCGGCCCGCCGAGGGGCGTCGCGTAGTTGTTGAACTGGGCCACGCGCGAGCCGCTGGAGTTACTCGGCCCGGAGAACCCGTTGGCGACCGTGTCCGGGTCGGCCCACGCGTACACGCGGCGCGCCCCGCTGAACGAGGTGCCGCTCCCGCTCAGGCCGTTGACCGGGAAGGCGTTGGTGCCGGTAGCGGTGGTCGGCGACGGGCGGCTCGACGACGAGCCGAAGGTCGCGACGCTGGGGTGCGCGCGGCTCGCGTCTTCGAGGCAGAGGAACGTGTTCGAGGTACCGTCCGAAACTTGCGTGACCGTGCGGCCGTCGCAGTTCAACATGCCCCCGTGCTTGCCGCCGGCCGGGTTCGTGTTGTTGCGCACACCGGTCACGTCGTCGATGTCGGTCTGCGTCGGGAACATGTAGTCGAACCCGCCCAACCCGGTAACGGGGTCGCGGACCGTCCCGCCGGGCGCGCTGGGGCAGATGAACGTCTTGATGACGGTGCGCGCCGCCTGCTGGCCGCCGGGCCACCGGCTGTCGTCGTAGGCGTACCCGCGGGCGCTGGGGTGCATGCCCGCGTACCCGGTCTCGGCCAGCGTCGCGGTCACGTTGAACATGCGGTACACGTTGTCCTGTTCGATGTACGGCAGCAACATTGTGGCGGTCGAGTGGACCACGTAGGTCGTCGAGCCGGACCCGGTGGAGTCGCACTGGCCGATGGTCGGGAGCATCCCGTTGGCGCTCTCGTAGTTGTGGACGGCCACGCCCATTTGCTTCAGGTTGTTGGTGCAGGTCATGCGGGCCGCGGCCTCGCGCACCTTTTGCACGGCGGGCAGCAACAGCCCGATCAGGAACGCGATGATGGCGATGACGACGAGCAGTTCGATCAGCGTGAACGCCGACCGCGGGTTCTGGCGCGGCTTCATCTTCGGCTCTCCGGTGTTGGCGGGAAGGTCGGCGAGACGACCCGGCGCGGCCGAGCGCCGCGACACACCGGGATTGATAACCGCGCGGGCGCAGAAGTGTAGATCGAAGGGGGTGAAGTTCCCGCGAGCCTTGCGTGTGCGAAGTGTGTGCGTTCCGAGAAGCGCGCCGAAAACGAAGACGGCCGGGATGAACCCGGCCGCTCGCAAGAAGCCATCACCGCACGTTACTTCTTCGGCGGGGCCGCTTCCACGATGTCCTTGCGGGTGCTCTCGACCACCTTACCGAGCGCCGCGATGTCTTCGTCCGACACCTTGTGCTTCTTCAGCGTGGCGACCAAGATGTCGCGGAGCGCGTCGAACTCGGCGTCGGTGATCTTCATGTCCTTGTGGGCGTCTTTCATGCTCTTGCCGGTGTACTTGAGCGGCCCGCCGGTGTGCTCGCTGATCAGTTCCACCAACGTTTGTTTCAGGTGCTGCACGCCCTTGCCGTCGAGCTTCACCTTACCGCCGCGGAAGAAGTCCACTTTCTTGTCTTCGGCCGCCACGAAGATGAAGTCGTCCACCACCTTGCGGACCCCGGCCTCGCCACCGAAGCGGTCCCACATGGTTTTCTTGGCGTCCTTCGAGGGCGCGATCTCGTCCTGAATCTCTTCCATCGCGGTGCGCAACTCGAACGCGGCGTCGGCCGGCTTCCACTTGCCGTCCTTGAGGTTGTCGGCGGCGCGCTTCAGGCGGATCTGCACCTTCGCTTGGAGTTTGGGCCGGTGGTCGAGTAGCGGCACCACCGTCACCAGCGCGCCTTGGTACAGGCGCAGGCACTCGGCGTACCCGCCCTTGTTGAAGATCTCGGTGCCGGTCAGGGCCACGTCGTAGAGCGCGTACACGACGCGCTTGTCCACCTCGGCCCGGTCGAGGGGTTTCTCGTCGGCCCGCGCGAGGGAGCCGGACCCGGCGAGGAGCAGCACCGCCAGAAGAATCCGTGCCTTCATGGTCGCACCTTGTGTGATCGAACAGTCTGATCGAACCACGGCCCCAGTGTACCCGACGATCCGCGCCGGGTACACGCCGGGGGCGGTCGAATCTGAATCGGCATTTTCGGGGCGCGCGTGCGGCGGGATTCGCGCTTTCACCCCGAATCTGGGCGCGCCGGCGGGCTATCGTAGTAGTTAGCGAACGAGGAGCCGTCTCTCATGAGTGCCCGCGACCCCTACGACCGAAACAACCGCTACGACGACGACCGCCCGCCGCGCCGCGAGCCGGCCCCGCGCGGATCCGGCCCGATGTACTACGGGCTGTTCCTCCTCGTCGGCGTCGTCATCGGCGGCCTCGCTCTGTGGGCGCTCACCGGGTTCTCACGGTTCCGCACCGACAAGCCCGGCACCGATCCGAACGCGCAGTTGCGCGAGACCACGCCCGCCACCCCGCCCGACGCCGAAGAGCAAGAGGCCGTTGCCCTTTTCGACCGCGTGCGCGACTCCGTCGTGAACGTCGATGTGGTGATGGTGAAGCAGGGGCGGTGGGAGGAACAGACCGAACAGCAGACGAGCGGCGGCTCCGGGTTCATCTGGGACACGTCCGGGCGCGTCGTCACCAACTACCACGTTATCGCCCCGCTGTACAAGCGCCCGAACACCGAGCTGCGCGTCGTCCTCGCCGACCGTACCGCGTACCCCGCGACCGTGATCGGCACGTCCGCGGACACCGACCTCGCTGTCATTCAGATCAGCGCGCCCAAGGAGAAGTTGAAGCCCATCACCGTCGGCACCTCGCACGACCTCAAGGTCGGGCTGAAGGCGTACGCAATTGGGAACCCGTTCGGCCTGAGCCTGACCATGACGAAGGGGATGATCAGCTCGCTGAACCGCATCATCGAGTCGCCGAGCGGGGCGCAGATTCCGAAGGCCATTCAGACCGACGCGGCCATCAACCCCGGCAACAGCGGCGGCCCGCTGCTGGACAAGAGCGGGCGGTTGATCGGCGTGAACACGAGCATCGCCTCGCCGAACGGGGGCAACGTCGGCATCGGGTTCGCGATCCCGGTGGACACGGTGAACCGCGTCGTCACGGATCTCATCAAGAGCGGCAAGTCGTTGCGCCCGGACCTCGGCATCAAACTGTACGACGAGCGCCGCCTGCGCCAAGCGCGGTACGACCGGGGCGTGATGGTGGAGCGGGTGACGAAGAACGGCCCGGCGGACAAGGCCGGGTTGGTGGGCGTGGAGTACAACGCCCGCGGCCTCGTGGTGCGCCCCGGCGACCTGATTGTCGCGATCAACGGCCAACCCGTGAACGACGTAGAGGACTACGAGCGCGTCGTCCGCGAACTGACGCCCGGCGAACAAATCAAAGTGAAGGCGGTGCGCCACCCCAGCGAGCGCGAAGTGACAGTCACGGTCGGTGGGGTGTGAGGGCGCGGAACCCGCGCCGCGCGGCGGGTTCGCGGGTACACTGCCCCGGTCCCCTTCCTCGCGGAGCGGTCCCATGTCCCGCGTTTGGCTCGTGCTCGTCGCGCTCGCAGTTGTCACTCCGGTTTCGGCCGCGGAGAAGCCCAACATCGTCGTCATCGTCGGCGACGACATGGGCTACGCCGACGTCGGGTTCCACGGCTGCAAAGACATTCCCACGCCGAACCTCGACGCGCTCGCAAAGGCCGGCACGCGGTTCACCAGCGGTTACGTGAGCGGGCCGTACTGCTCGCCCACCCGCGCCGGGTTGCTCACCGGGCGCTACCAGACGCGCTTCGGCCACGAGTTCAACGGGGCCGGCGCGGACGTCGGCCTGCCGTTGACCGAGAAGACGCTCGCCGACCGCCTGAAGGCCGCGGGCTACGCCACCGGCTGGGTCGGCAAGTGGCACCTCGGCAACGCGGACAAGTTCCACCCGCAGAAGCGCGGGTTCGACGAGGCGTTCGGGTTCCTCGGCGGCGCGCACCCGTACTTCCCCGGTAAGGGCGAGCCGATCCTGCGCGGCACAAAAGACGCCAACGAGACCGAGTACCTGACCGACGCCTTCGGCCGCGAAGCGGTCGCCTTCGTGGACAAGCACAAGGCCAAGCCGTTCTTCCTGTATCTGGCGTTCAACGCGGTCCACACGCCGATGCACGCCACCGACGAGCGGCTGAAGAAGTTCGCCGACATCAAGGACAACACGCGCCGCACCTACGCCGCGATGATGTGGGCGATGGACGAAGCCATCGGCAAGTTGGTCGCGAAGCTCAAGGCCGAGAAACTCGACAAGAGCACGCTCATCGTGTTCTTCAGCGACAACGGCGGGCCGACGATGCAGGGCACCACCATCAACGGCTCGGTCAACGCGCCGCTGCGCGGCTCGAAGCGCACCACGCTCGAAGGCGGCGTGCGGGTGCCGTTCGTGATGTCGTGGCCGGGGCAGATTCCCGCGGGCGCGACCTTCGACGCGCCCGTGATTCAACTCGACGTGCTGCCCACGGCGCTCTCGGCCGTGGGCGTCGAAGTGAAGGCCGATTGGAAGCTCGACGGCGTGAACCTGATCCCGCACGTCACGGGCGGCGCGAAGGGCGTGCCCCACGACGCGCTGTTCTGGCGCTTCGGCCAGCAGACGGCGGTGCGCAAGGGCGACTGGAAGCTGGTGCGGTACGACGCGACCGCGGACGGCGGGAAGGGCACCACCGCGGCCCGACTGTACAACCTCGCGAGCGACATCGGTGAGAAGACCGACCTGAGCGCGAAGGAACCGGACAAGGTGAAGGAGCTTCAGGTCGCATGGGACGAGTGGAACAAGGGCAACGTGGCCCCGCTGTGGGGCGGCGGGAAGAAGTAGCCGCACCGTCCGTCGGACACGTGCGCGCCGCGTAAGCGCGGCCGGGCGCGGCGGTAGTCCAACTACACTCGTACAACACCATCCGGCGCGCCGCGGCGCGCCGGATACCGTTTGTTCGGGTTCGCCCGCGCCGGAGGCTCCCCACATGCGCCACGTGTCGCTCGCCCTTGTTCTGGTGCCCGCGGTCGCGCTGGGCGGGTGTTCGCGCACCAAGCCCGCGCCCGCGCCGCCGCCCCCGCCGCGCGTCACCGTGATCCGCCCGGCGTCCGTGCCGGTGCGCGACTACTGGACCTACAACGGGTACCTCGAAACCACGAAGGCCGTCGAGGTGCGCTCGAAGATTCGCGGGTTCCTCGCGCACGTCAAGTTCGCCGAGGGTACCGAGATCGCGGCCGGCGACCCGCTGTACGAGATCGACAAGCTCGAGTTCCAAACAGCCGTGAGCCGGGCCGAGGCCGAGGAGCAGAAGGCCGCGGCCGACATCCTCAAGGCCGAGGCCGACGAGAAGAAGGCCGACGCCGAGATCCGCAACTGGAAGGCGCAACTGGTCGAGGCGAAGACGGAACTGGACCGGGTGAAGCGGGCGGTGATCGGCGGCACCGAGTCCGAAAACGTGCTGGTGAAGGCGCAGGCGGTCCACGACGTGCGCGCCGCGGAGGTGAGCGCGGCCGAGGCGTCGCGCGACGCGGCGAAGGCTGCGGCCAATGCAGCCAAGTCCGCGCGCGCCGCCGCCGCCGCCGCGCTCCGTACCGCGAACATCCAACTCGGCTACACCGACATCAAGGCCAAGATCGGCGGGCGCATCGGCCGCACCCTCGTGGACGAGGGCAACCTCGTGCTCGCCGACTCGACGGTCCTGACGACGATCCTCAAAGTGGACGAGTTGTTCGTGTACTTCGACGCGCCGGAGACGGACCTGCTCGCGTACCAGCAGGCGATTCTGGCGGGCACGGCCAAGGGTAAGGCCGGCGACGCGATCCCGGTCGAGGTCGGGATCGGCAAGGAGAACGGCTACCCGCACGCCGGGAAGATCGACTTCCGCGAGAACCGCGTGGACACGGGCACCGGCACGATCCGCATCCGCGGGCGCATCGACAACCCGGCCGGGGCGAGCGGCGAGCGCCTCATGTTCCCCGGCATGTACGCGCGGGTCCGCGTGCCCAAAAGCGCTCCGACCCCGCAACTGGTGGTCCCCGATGACGTGCTCCTGACCGGGCAAGAGGGCCGGTTCCTGTACGTCCTCACGCCGGACAACAAGATCGACAAGCGGCTCGTGACCGTCGGCGCGTCGGCGTGGAAGACCCCGGCCCCGGTGCCCGGCGTGGTCCCGGCGAGTTGGGCCGCGGTGAACCCGAACCCGCCGCCGAAGGCCGAGGGACAACCACCGGTGCCGGCGCGCCGCACGATCAAGTCGATGGTGGTAATCGCCGCCGGGTTGAAGGCCGACGACCGCGTCGTGCTGGAGGGCCTGCACCGGGCCAAACCCGGCGACGCGGTCGAGCCCGGGGAGTGGAAACTCGAAGCGCCGACAGTTCCAAAGTAGTAGGCACACTCCGTGTGCCGTCGCTCCGCGTGTGTGGGGCGTCACACGCGATCGCGGGTGTTTGACACTGTGACAGCCGACGGCACACGGAGTGTGCCTACTACTTTGAAGGCAGCCGCATGATCTCGCGCTTCTTCATCGACCGGCCGATCTTCGCCAACGTGCTCGCCATCGTCACCGTCATCTTCGGGGCGGTGGCCCTGTTCGGGCTCCCGGTCGAGCGGTACCCGCCGATCACCCCCCCCACCATTCAGGTCACCGCGACCTACCCCGGCGCGAACGCGAAGGTGGTGGCCGAGACCGTGGCCGCGCCCATCGAGCAGCAGGTGAACGGGGTCGAGAACATGATAGACTCGTTGCGCAATAGCGATCGATGGCCTATTCATAGGGTTATGACGAATTACGAGAAATTGCGTCGGAAGCCGTTGTTGTTCCGCATGTTCACGGGGCTCTCGGCCGACGAGTTCGACAAGGT
>Ga0194132_10005329_pt1 | contig 20972 bp, 22 predicted proteins | sample TA2KigOf80mmetaG_FD_148612 | JGI IMG/M metagenome (GOLD analysis project Ga0194132, IMG submission 148612) | Freshwater microbial communities from Lake Tanganyika, Tanzania - TA2015054 Kigoma Offshore 80m | ecosystem: Environmental > Aquatic > Freshwater > Lake | place: Tanzania: Lake... | reverse complement strand
GCGAGAGGCCGGGGGAAAGAAGCTCTTCAATTGTGTCCATTCGGTCATGGTCAGGTCCGTTGGATAAACTCGCGGCAGTGTATTCATCCCTCAAGCTTACCAATCCCTTTTTCAAAACACTCTCTTAGGGCCAAACATGCCGTGGCAGTTCTCACCCCGACTGTGGAGTATTCGTACCAAGAGTGTGGTCTTGGTCATTCTCTATGTGCTCGCCCTGTATGGCGTGTACGGAGGATTTACGCTGTATCTCCTCCATCGGGAATCACTCGAAGCGCAAGATCGTTTCGAGCAGACTGCCAAGATGGTTGCGACACAGCTCGATGCGCATCTCGAAGCTGGGCAACAAAAACTGACCATGGTTGCCACACTGCCCGGGTTGTCATATGGGCTGCAGACGTTGTTTGAGACGCAGAATGGCGGTGAGTTCCCGGCGTGGACAACACTTCATTATATTTTTCTGCAATCGCCCGTGTTCACCGGTGGGATGTTCCTGCTCGATCAGGAAGGAAAAGTACGTTGGACCGAACCTCCGAGTCTACCAGGAGTCGGACAATGGCTCTCTTCTCTTCCTGCTATCGCTGAGCTGTACAAACACGGTCAGCTGGTGGTCTCTGCTGGGATCGAAGCCGACCAGTTCCTGCCGTATCCCCATGTGATCATGGCCGTTCCTATCCGCGGCCCTACAGGGGAAACAACAGGAATCCTTGGTGGTGTCATTGACCTCACTGGGCCAGCGCTGGTGAACATCCTGGGGGGTGTCTCGACCGTGCGTAACCGGTTTGTTGAGATCCTCGACCAAGAAGGTCGTGTGATCGCGAGTACCAAAAAAGATCGACTCCTGCAGCGTTTCTCGGTTGAACCACAACAAGAGGACGCTCTGCTGATGGCATCCGCCGACTTACAGCAAGCCCCTTGGCGTGTCGCGTCCGGGCAACCTCGGAGTATCGTTTTCGCCGATGTGTCGCGAATGCATCACTTTTTGTGGTGGTGTGGATTTGGCATGATCTTGCTTGCCATTGCTGTGGGTGCACCGTTTGTGAACAAGGTTGTTGGTCCGATCAAACAACTGACGAACGATGCTGAACGCATGGCCGGTGGTGACCTGTCACAACCAGTCGAGATCAGAGATCGTCACGATGAAATTGCCACGTTGTCACGTGCCTTTGAGCACATGCGTGTGGAACTGGATCGCTCTCGCACGGAACTCGAACAGCGACTGCAAGAGCGAGAAGAACTGATTCGTCTCAAGGAAGAATTCCTCGCCAACATTTCACACGAACTCCGGACTCCTCTCCATGTGGTCATGGGCTATGCTGACATGCTTCTTGAACAGGAGTCAGATGAACTCAAGCGCAGTATGCTTGGCCATGTACGAACCAAAGCTGATCAACTGTTTCGCTTGATGAGTGACTTGATGACCGTCTCAGGCTTGAACACTGGAAAGGTCGCACTGCAAGTGAGTTCCGTGATGGTCGCTGATCTGCTTGACCGTCTTGAGCCTCTGGCCGAGCAACTGCGAGGTGACAAAGACCTCGAAATTGTCTGGGACTCTCCCACTCCTTTACCAGTGATGGAGACGGACGGGCTTCGCCTTGAGCAGGTGTTGACCAATCTCGTGACCAATGCCGTCAAGTTTACCCAAAAGGGACAAGTGATCATCCGTACTCGTCAAGCTGTGGGGCAAGGGCTGATCATCTTTGAGGTCTCCGATACTGGCATCGGTATCCCTGCGGAAGAACTCCCGTCCATTTTTGACGAGTTCCGTCAGGTCGATGGATCGATCAGCCGTCGCTACGGTGGTATGGGCTTAGGTTTAGCGCTCGTTAAAAAGCTCGTGTCACTTTTGCAGGGAGAGATTTCGGTCATCAGCCAGCTTGGGCAGGGGACGGCGTTTACCGTTACCTTTCCGTTACGTTTGTCTCCTTCACCGACGGCGGAGAAAATGCGCAGCGCTCCACCACTGCGAGAAAGCGCTCCGAGTATGACCAATAACACGATAGAGGTCGAAAAGCGGATCGCCTGAGCGCACTCCTTGGCTCCTCTGTAGATTTGTTCAGCAGTGAATCGTTTCTCACCGAAACTTCTCCACCCGTTCATTTGCATCAGAGATGGGGAAAACACTTGCTTCTTCAAACGCGACGGCTTCACCCACAGTTTTCCCACTTCCTTGATTGTAGAGCACCTTGTAGGCGGCAAGAGAATCGCGACTATTGGTAAGAATCTTCTCGGTGAGCGTTTGTACCGCTGCGTCGAGTTCGGCTAACGGCACGGCACGATTCGCGATGCCCCAAGCCGCCGAATCACGACCAGTGAAGGTATCAGCAGTGAACGACAATTCCCGTGCTTTGCGAAAACCAACCGCCTGTGGTAAGCGAGCACTCATTCCCCAGGTTGGGCGCAACCCCCATTTGGCATGAGTATCGCCCAGTTTGGCTTCCTCAGCAATGATCACGAGGTCACATGCCAAAGCGAGCTCTAGTGCGCCGGTGAAACAAAATCCGTTCACTTTTGCAATGACAACTTTCGGGATCGTCTGAATCGACGTGATCAGCGCACGTGCAGGATCGTCGAGGATCGGTCCGATAGCGCCATTGTTCAACGGTAATTTCCCGAGTGCTTTCAAATCGACTCCAGCAGAGAACGCGCGCCCTACACCAGTAAGAACAACAACCCCAATATCCTGAGATGCTCCAGCGTGGTCGACGGCCTGCTTGAGTTCAGTCAGCATCGTTGTAGTGATAGCATTGAGGACGACCGGACGATTCATAGCAATAGTTGCGACACCATTTGTGTGTTCGACGAGAATAGTTTCGTACGCCATAGATTTTCCTTTGGCTGAGAAACTAACCATAAGGACGAAGGAGGAGCAATGGCTGAGGGAGTGGCTTTTATTGATGGCAAGTATGTCGCTGCTGATGACGCAAAAATCTCTGTCTTCGATCTCGGCTTTAGTCGCAGCGATGCGGTTTATGATGTGGTGTCAACATGGAGAGGGCGCTTCTTCCGTTTAGATGACCATGTCGAACGCTTTCTCCGCTCACGCCAGGGCGTGCGTATCCCTTGCGTATACAGCAGAGACGAGATCAAGCGTATCCTGGCCGAGTGTGTCTATCGCGCCGGTTGACAAGATGCCTATGTTGAGGTTGCTGTCACACGCGGACGATTCCTGGTCCAGGGAAGTCGTGACCTACGACAAACGAAACCAACTTTCTTCGCCTATGCTGTACCCTATGTCTGGATCTCTCCGCTTGAGAAACACCGTGAGGGGGTCCACGCGTACATTGCGAGCACGTCACGTATTCCCGACTCAGCCGTGATGGCACGGTTTAAGAACTTCCATTGGGCCGACCTCACTCGTGGTCAGCTCGAAGCGCTTGACGCTGGAGCAGATGTGGCGGTGCTCTGTGGTATCTCCGGCTACCTGGCTGAAGGTCCAGGGTTTAACGTGTTCTTTGTGAAACAGGGAAAAATCTTTACGCCGCAGATGAACGTACTCGAAGGAATTACGCGGAAGACGGTTATGGACCTGGCCAAGGAAATTGGTGTTGAAATAGAAGCTGGGGACTACCCGGCGGATGCCCTGCGTAACGCCGATGAAGCATTCATCAGCTCAACTGCCGGAGGTATCATGCCGGTGACAAAAGTTGATGGGAAAACACTTGGTGATGGTCAGGCCGGTCCGATCAGTTGGCGGTTACAAGAACTCTATTGGTCAAAACGTGAGGCCGGATGGTTGGGGACAAAGGTCACCGACTTGATTAAGTGAGGCGAGGTGACGAGTGAAAAATGAAAAATGAAGAAACGGAGACTTTGGACGAGAAACAACTCCCTCTTTTCCTTATTCGCCGCTCTGCATTTTGCATTCTTCATTTTTCATTGTCCTGCTGTTCCATCGGCATAGACTGGTGCGCGATTCTGACCCACCCGCGAGACTGAGAAACGACACGTGCCAAGAAGGTAAGTGCCGCTTTTATCTTGTGCCGCTAACACCCCGTGAAACTCCATCCGTCGACTTGGCGCTTGCTCTTTCAGTGGCCGTTGATGTTGCAGAACGCAGCGCAGTTCCTGTCCAGCCTGCGGCCACCGCGCAAAGTGGACGGTGACGGCAATTCCGGCATAGATGCGTTTCTCAATATCGTCGACAATCGTTACACCTGGCTCAGTAGCATACGCAAGATCAAGCTGCTTCATGTACGCTCGGGCACTCTGGCCGATCGGCCAGAGCAGTGGCGGTGCATCCTTGATCTCATCGCCAGTAGCAATGATGATCTCAGGCTGCCACAGCTCACGATCGGTTAACTTATCTGCAACGGCCTGACTTATATCATACGGCAGTGGTCGCGCTTCTTGTTTCTTGGCATAGATCACATGCCATTTGCCGACCCGACCACTCGTATCATTCCCTTTGCTAAAGTGGATACGGAATCCGCGATCACCCGCCCACAAGCCTTCAGCTTCTTCTACTGTGACGTTGACCGTATCGCCCCCGCGTGCGCCTTCTTTGAATTCGGCACGGTAGCCTACCAGCGACATGTCATTCATCGAGTTTACACCGAGAGCAGCAAAGCCAGCTTGGTGGGCACGTGTCAGCATTCGTGGAGCAGCGAGAGTGCCCACAGGATTGAGCATCTTCTGCGTGACGGTAAATGTATCAATCTGTTTCATTGTTTGTACGCAACGTAGCGTGCGCTGTGCGCACGCTTCTCTTCATGACAAATGGAGTACCGCTTTTCCTGGGACACCACGGTTATAGAAATCAGTTGCGACCTTCGCAATGTCGGTCCACGGGGCTTCGAGTTCAATCGGGGGACGCACCGCCCCTTCAGCGACCAGCCGAGCGAGACGCGTGAGCCCGTCTGATGCTGGCCATGTTTTTACTTCGTGAAATAAGATGAAGCCATACAATACCGTTCCGCCAACCATGAAGAAATTTCGCGCGTTGAAGGTAACATCGGGAGATGCAGAGACGCCACAGGTGACACAGACACTGTTGGGTGCAAGCATCTGTAATGCCGCACCGAGCGCTGCACCACCGACCGATTCGATAATCATATGATAGGGACCAAATTTGCTGGCTGGACTAATGTCATCACCAATGACAACCTCCTGCGCTCCGGCGTCTCGTGCATACTTTTCACGCTCTGCGCGTCGGACGACGCCAACCACCCGCGCGCCACCGTGACGAGCAAGCTGGCAACCAAAGACACCGACTCCACCGGAAGCACCAGTTACCAGAACCGAGCGATTCAACAATGAGCTATTGGCACGGTCGAGGGCATACAATGCTGTTAACCCAGCAACAGGTAATGTTGCTGCCTGCGCAAATGAGACTGAATCAGGCAGCACAGCGAGTTAATGAGTCGGTACCGCAACCTGTTCAGCCCACGCTCCCACTGGCAGTAAGCCAACAACACGCGCACCAACCTTCGGGCCTGAGCGGTCATCAGCGGCTTTTTCGACGACACCAGCAAAGTCCCAGCCTGGACGCCAACCCGCGTCGGCAGTGAGTGAGCGACGCACCTCGCCTAAATTGAGCGAGATTGCTGATACTCGAACAACTGCCTCTAAAGGGAGCGGCGATGGTGCGGCGACGTGTTTCAGGGTCAAACGACCTGGCAGGTTAGGATCGACAACGACGGCACGGATTTGTGTCATGAGCGAAGTACCTCCATTCGTGATGCGTGATGCGTGATGCGTGATGCGTGTTCTTCTCTTCCCTATAGCCTGCAGCCTATAGTCTACAGCCTTTTTCCCCTACAGCCTTTTCCGAGTAATCACGCCCTTTTCACGCAACTGTTCGAGTTCGCTAGTGGACAAGCCGAGGCTCTGGAGAATTTCGTCATCATGCTTGCCCAGGGCCGGAGCTTCGGTGCGCACCCGGGTTGGGGTGCGTGAAAACTTCGCTGCTGGGCCAGTAATCGGAATCGTTGAGCCATCAGCTTGCTGTGTGTTCTGCAGCATATCGCGTTCGAGCACATGCGAATCTTGCGCGGCTTGTGCGTAAGTACGAATCGGTGCGGCAGCCAGTCCTGCCTTGATGAACATCGATAGAACTTCGTCGGCGGGTCGTGTCTCACACCATGCGGCAATTAATGCATTGGCTTCTTCGCGGTGATTGAAACGATTCGCTTGCAGGGCGAATTCAGGATCTTCCGCTAAGTCTGGTCGCCCAATCAGCCGCGCCAGTATCTTCCAATGTGAATCGAGCACGACGGCGAGACGAATATGGCCATCGCGGCATGCATAGACATTCGCAGGCATCGCATACGGCGATTCATTCCCCCAACGCGGTAAGGGGACTCCGAGTGCCGCGAGCGTCAAATTGCCATTGGATTGGAAGAGAATTGAATCGAGCAGCGAGACATCAACATGTTGTCCTTCGCCAGTGCGACTCCGATGCGACAGCGCTGCGAGGGTTGCTAGTGCACCGTGCATACCAGCGAGATCGTCACATAACGCTGTTGCCGCACGTACCGGCGTGCCTTCGCGATTGCCGTTGAGCGACATAAACCCGCTGGCAGCTTGAGCCAAAGTATCGTAACCCGCGCGATCGTGGTCCGGTCCGAACTGTCCAAAACCGGAGATCGACGTGTAAATGATGTCTGGCTTCACTTTGCGAACAGCATCGTAGCCGACACTCCATTTATCCATCGTTCCAGGACGGAAATTCTCGACGACAATATCCGAGCGAGCGGCAATTTTGAGGAAGATGTCCCGTCCTTCGGGCTTGCGCAAATCAAGACTAAGGCTGCGTTTATTGCGATTCACTGTAGCGTGCATGTTTGAGATCGGCGGATTGGTTTCAGGAAGAAAGGGAGGAATCGTACGACTAATCTCACCGTCCGGCAGTTCGACCTTAATCACGTCTGCACCGAAGTCAGCGAGCAAGCAGCCACACATCGGCCCTGCCCAGGTGGTTGTTGCTTCAAGGACGTGGATGCCAGCCAGCGGGCCGGGAATGTCACGACGAGCGTCACGGAAAAAATCGGTTTTGTTCATAGGGTTTCCCTCACATTACCCAGTATTCATGAGGGAGCTGTCATTCTGAGTGCAGCGAAGAATCTCTCTGAGAGACCCTGCACTTCGTTCAGGGTGACAACTCTCAAAGGACTCCACTTAACTTTCCGCATCCGGTTGTGTCTCAGGCGCAGCTTTAGCAAATGCTGGCTGAGTTTGGCAAAACGAGTCAATCTGCACCAACGTCGGACAAGCTGTGAGATCGCAACCAAAGCGGCGCGCGTTGACCATTTGTGGAACGAGACACAAGTCCGCAAAGGTCGGCGTGCTGCCAAAACAGAAACCGTTACGGTTTGGTATTGTCTTCACCATTTGTTCTAAGGCAACGAGGCCTTCGGTGATCCAGTGCCGTCCCCAGGCTTGAGCCTCAGCTTCAGTATGGTGAAGCGTAGTCTGGAGGTAATTTAGGACCCGTAGATTCTGCAGCGGATGCATCTCGCAGGCGACCGCGAGCGCTATGCTTCGTACCAGGGCACGGTCGGCGTGATCGCGGGGCAACAACGGAGGGCTGGGATAACGCTCTTCGAGATATTCCAGAATTGCCAGCGATTGGGTGAGCATCCGCCCGTTATCTTCAAGTGTAGGGATCAGCGCCTGGGGATGGATTGCTTTGTACGATGGCGTGAGATGTTCCCCGCCCCCACGTCGCAGATGAATCGGGATATACTCATACGACAAACCTTTGAGGTTGAGGGCAATGCGCACCCGATATGACGCTGAACTGCGGAAATAATTGTAGAGTTTCATTGTTTCCCCTCCTATGAGACGCGGACGAGGTTGCCTCACCGCTTGTCTCATAGGTCAACGGTTTGGGTGGTGCAATGGGGAGAATGTGATCTCGGAGGGAATGTTCCCAAAGCCTACTAGCCGAATCTTGACGCTCATGTTGTAAGGGTGAGGAAGGTATGCTGAGGGAGTACAATGCAGCAATCATCGAATAAAGCTGGTTTGACACTGGTGAGTTGGGACCTTGTGGGTGATTGAAGAAAGGTTGACTCTCACAGATCGTATTGCGGTTGAAGGATTATAAAAAGTGAGGGAGGGTGCACCGGTCGTCGCGAAACCTGCCTCGGCTGAGCTAAATCCATCCGGTACTCCGACGCAGACCGCATCTGTTCCTGCTGTAGCGGGGCCCGCGACTGTGACAAAACCAAGGGAGAAATAGTATGGCCCGGTTTTTCTGTCAATCGACCGGAAGAAGTGTTTCACGAGGTCATGCCGCCAGAAATGGGGTTTGCCTGGAACTCGCTCTCGTTCCAGCAAAAGCGCGCTGAAGGGAACGCCGCAGGAGTTTTTTCACTTTCCTTGCTGTTTGTTTTTCTGATTCTTGCAGCACTGTATGAAAGCTGGTCACTACCATTCAGTGTGTTACTAGGGACACCGATCGCGATCTTCGGGGCGTTTCTGGGGTTGTTGATGCGACAGTTTGAGAACAACGTGTACGCACAGATCGGACTCGTCATGCTGATCGGATTAGCCGCAAAGAACGCAATTCTGATTGTCGAGTTTGCCAAGCTGGAAGTGGAACGTGGCAAGTCCGCGCGTGAGGCAGCATTGAGCGCTGCCCGGTTACGCTTACGCCCGATTCTGATGACCTCGTTTGCGTTTACCCTCGGTTGCGTACCCTTATGGGGAGCCTTTGGTGCCGGAGCTGTCGCGAGACAAATTCTCGGAACAGTGGTAATCGTCGGTATGCTGACCGCAACGCTCATCGGTATTTTTCTCGTGCCAGTACTCTTTGTGGCGATCGAAAGACTAACGGGCCGCAAAGAGCGAACTCCCGCACTGCAAAGAACTGAAGCGGTGGTGGCTGAAGGAGTAACAGATTGATTATGAAGATGTTGGTAGTGGTTGTTTTTTTGACGAGCTTGACAATAACTTCTTGTTCTCTTGGTCCACAGTATCAACGCCCAACGACAGTTGCCCTCGATGATTATCGCAGCCATGTTGGCATCCCCGAAGCAACCGCCTTTGCCGATCTCCCTTGGTGGGATGTGTTTCGTGATGAGGCCTTGAGCGGGTTAATTAACGAAGCACTCAAGAATAATTACGACCTCCGTATTGCCGCTTCGCGTGTTGAACAAGCACGAGCTTTGTATGGGGTCGCACGCGCGGAGTTTTTTCCTCAGATTGGTTACGACGGAGGGGTAGGCCGTTCCGCAAATATTTCCCAACTTTCTGTGGTGACTCCGCGCGGACAAGAAAACTATGCCTTCAGAGGGATTTTCAATCTTGCCTGGGAGGCTGATGTGTGGGGTCGGATTCGTCACTCGACCGATGCAGCGATCGCGGAGTTGCTTGCGAGCGAAGAGTTCCGGCGTGGCGTTGTTCTCTCCTTAGTGAGTGACGTTGCGCAGGCATACTTCGAATTGCGCGAGTTTGATCTTGAATTGGAGATTGCCCGGCGGACGTCTGAATCTTTCCAAAAAACCCTTGATCTCTTCTCTCGTCGACTACAACTTGGCGTAGCGTCAAAGCTGGAGACCTCACGCGCTGAGGCTGCTCTTGCCTCGACGGTGGCAGTGATTGCGAATCTCGAGCGATTCATTGTTGCTAAGGAGAATCAGATTTCCCTTCTTCTTGGGCGCGCCCCTGGACCGGTCCCACGCGGCGCTGGGTTAACTGACCACATGTTTCCTCCCAATACACCACCGGGATTGCCATCACAGCTATTGGAACGGCGCCCAGATATTCGCCAGGCAGAACAGTTGCTGATTGCTGCGAACGCACGGGTTGGTGTGGCACAGGCGAACTTTTTTCCTCGTATCGGCCTGACGAGCTTGTTTGGTGGTGCCAGTGAAGATGTCGAAAAAGTATTTCTCAATAGCGGCAACATTTGGTCCGTCGCTGGCCAAATGGTCGGCCCTATTATTCAAGGTGGACGTTTGACGAGTTTGCATCAAGCTGCCATTACGCAATGGGAACAGGCGAAGTTACGGTACGAACAGTCAGTGATTACCGCCTTGCGAGAAGTCTCCAATGCGCTGATCAACCAACAAAAGCTGGCGGAAGTACGCAAGGGACAGGAACGGGCGGTTGCCGCGTTACAAGAATCTGTTCGGCTTTCTACGTTACGCTATACTGGTGGTTTCGCGGGTTACTTTGAAGTGATCGAAGCCCAGTTGCAACTCTTTCCTGCAGAGAACGCATTAGCGCAAACCCGCCGTGATCAACTTATTGCCGTGGTGCAACTGTACAGAGCCCTGGGAGGCGGGTGGGCAGCGTATGCTGAGCAACCGCAACTCCCACTGAAATGGGAAGAAGTTGTACGCCCGTAGCGAGTAATACCAAATCTTTTTGATGGTAGCGTTTCCGCACCTGAGTGCTGTGTCATTCTGAGCCGCGGAGCGGTGAAGAATCTCTCTGAGAGAGCCTTCGCTCCGCTCAGGGTGACACGCACATGCGCCTATCTTTCGAAAGCTGGTATGAGCACTGCTTCTAGTGCGCCCAAAAACCGACGAAAATCATCGAGCGTGAGATGGCCCATGTTGGCGACACGGAAGATCCCAGTGGCAAGTTTGCCCTGGCCTTCGTAAATGACGAAGCCGCGCTCTTTGAGGCTGTCGTGCATACGGGGGTAGGTCATACCTTCTGGGAGAAGCAAAGACGTGAGTGTGTTCGATTGGTGTGCTGCCGGTAACAGTGCTTTCAGTCCGAGCCGTGTGAAACCTTCACGGAGCAGTTGCGCGGCGGCACGGTGACGTTGGACGCGTTTGGCGACGGTTTCTTCTAAAAGTTCATCAAGTGCGGCATCGAGCGCATACCAGGTTTGTACAGATGGCGTGAACGGAATGCTCCGTCGTTCATGTGCTTCCCAGTGTAACGGCAAATGCAGATAGAGCGAGCGGCGTGGGTACTGCTGCATCGCTGCCATTCCTTCATTGCGGACGAGGACAAAAGAGACCCCAGGTAACCCCTGGACACATTTGTTGGCCGTGCACGCACAGAGATCAACGTGGTCACGAACAAGGTCGAGATCTTCAGCCGCGAGTGAACTGACGGCATCAAGCAGTAACCAGCGGCCAGCACGATGAGTGATGGTGCCAACTTCGGTGACAAGATTCAGCAGACCAGTTGTCGTTTCATGGTGTACGTAGGCCACGGCATGAATAGCTGGATCATCTCGCAAGGTCGTCTCGATCTGGTGCAGATCTGGCCGTTGGGTCCATTCGTAACGCAATTCAACAGTAGGAATACGGTGCGCCTCAGCCATGCGCAACATACGTTCGCCATAGACCCCGTTATTGATAACTAAGAGTTTTTTGCCGTCAGGAAGTGCTGATGACACCATCGACTCAACTGCGAGGGTACCGGAGCCGGTGACTGGTACCGCAGTATATCCACCAGACGGAGCGAAGGCTTGGAGCAACTTCGTGCGGATTGCGACGAGCAGGTCAGAAAACTCTTCCTCACGATGACACAAGTCACCGCGGAGCAAGGCTTGTTGCACTCGTGGTGAGACGTTGACGGGGCCGGGGTTTAATAAGATATGCTGGCGCATAATACATGAAGAATTAAAAATGAAGAATTAAAAATTCGCAAACAAAAGGACGTGAACAACTTTCTCTTTGTTTTTCCCTTTTTCATTCTTAACTCTTAACTCTTAACTGGCCTTGTCCCACTGGCAACTATTTCCCCAGGGCCTGCATGAAGCGAGCAGCAATCTCTGGCGGTTCGTGCGTGATCCGTCCGATGTGCCGCTCTTCGCGGTCAGGTTCGATCTTGATCAACAAGAACGACGGGCCCGGGTGAGAGAGAAACTCTTGGGCTGTTGAACGTAATGCCGTTTCGTTATCTACCCGCGTTGCCTGTTTGTACCCACTTGCTCTGGCTATTGCTTCTAACGCCACCTGGCCGGAAACCGTGCGTTGATTGCCCGTAGAGCCATAGACTTCATTATCAAACACAAAGTGTATGAGGTTCTGCGGCTGAGTAGCAGCGATCATCGCGAGCGAACCCATGTTCATCAACACGTTACCATCACCATCGAAGATAACGACACGGCGGTCGGGTCGATTCAATGCCACACCTAAGGCAATTGACGAGGCCAACCCCATCGAACCAATCATGTAAAAATTGCCGAGTCGATCTTGAATGTTAAATGACTCACGTGAAATGAACCCGTTTGCATGGACAACGACTTCATCACGCAACAAGGGGATCACAACCGAGAGTGCTTCGGCGAGTTTCATTTCATCACTCCCGGGGGCAGCAATAAGGCGACAGGTTTCTTGGTGTTCCTGAGTGTCTCTGCTGCCCAGTCGATTGATTCTCTGACGGTGTCGGCATCGAGGACTTGATGAGGAAGCTTCAGTGTGGACAGCAGCGTTGGCGATATGTCGCCCATAATCAGATGCTCTGGCGCATCTTTCCCTTGATAGCCTCGCCAGGTGATGAGCAGCAAGCAGGGAAAGTTATACATCAGGCTCAGCGAGGCCAATGCATTGACGCATACACCAAGACCGGAGTTTTGCATGATGACGGCGGGTTGTTTACCCGTCATGAACGCACCTGCCGCCAAGCCAACCGCTGCATCTTCTCGTGTCTCAGGAATATAACCGCCGCGCTCTTCCAACGTGGCAATGAGGCTTTTCGCTAGTGAACAGGGGACTCCAGTGAAGAAGTCAAACCCTGCATCGACGAGATAACGAAGAAAATCTGGACCGGAGGTCATAATTAAAAATTAAAAAGTAAGAATTAAAAATGAAAAATTGAGAATACAAAACGAGCATTACGGAGAGCAATATGTCCCCATCCATTCTTCATTTGGCATTTTTAATTTTTCATTGATTGTTTTAGTGTCTTCGTGCAATGCGGCGGCGCACTTGCTCTTGTGTCCGTTTTTCTTTCTTCGCCACTAATTCTGTCAGCGTTGTCCCTGCTTCTTGCGCCGCGGGGCGAGTCAATAACATTGGGAGTACCCCAAGTGAAGCGACTAAGACGCTGCCGACTGCCAGGGTCAGTAAGAGTCCCATGCTGAAAATTCCGTAGTACCGCGCCACCATAAGGCTGCCGAACCCTACCATAGTCGTCAGCGAGAACAAGGCCACTGCTTGCCCGGTGCTGCCGGCAACTAACTCGGGTCCACTTTCTCCAGCCTCGCGGAAACGATGCACGATATGAATACCGTTCTCGACACCAATGCCGATAATGAGTGGCACTGCCACGAGGTTCGCAAGATTAAATTGCAAGTTGCATAACCACATCAAGCCCGCAGTCCAAATGACACCAAGCACTAAGGGAAGAACCGCAAGCAACGTATCGCTGGTTCGGCGTAAGGTGAAAAAGGTAACGACCAAGATTGCTAGAAATGCATACACCGCACCTTCGATGTAGCCTCGTTTCATCGCCCCGATGGCTTCATAACCGATCACTGGTGATCCGGTCACATCGGGATCAACCTGGCGAAGCTGTGAGATAAATTCCTCAAGCCGATCGCGTTCGCGAATGTTGTATTTCGGATAAATCTGTAGAAGAAATTTGGTTCCGTCTCGACTAATGAAGCGACTCTTGAGTTGCGCGGGAATATCAGCAAAAGATATCGGTCCAGTCGGATCGAGATTATCGCGGAGCAAACTCCACTTACTCCCAAAGTCGACAAGCAGTGCTTGTTGGAACCGCACCAAGGCGGCTTGTGCTTGGCCTTCCGGCACCTGTTGCAAGCGATCGATAACGGAGAGGAGCGCTTGTCTGGCTTCAGCAAGTTCCTGGTCGGCAGGTTTCTTTTGCGGGGCCCACTCAGTGTTGTCGGTGCGAATTTTGAGTTTGAGTCTGTCTAAGGTCTCCTGCAAATCTCGTACATCGACCGGAGCCGTAGGCGGTAAGACTGGAGGTAAATCGTTGAATGCCGGTGCAAGTGCACGGATCAATTCTAGCCGCTCGGCTTGTTGGTCGGGAATCAATGAACCAACACTTTCCACTGCCTCAACTGACGAAAGCTGCTGAAACGCAGCAGCTTTTTGCATGGCTTCGGTAGGGGTAGCGGCAGTCGTCAAGGCATTCCAGGATGACCGTTCTGAATTCTCGATGATCCGCTTTTCCCATTTGACTGATTCGGTGCCACGCGCCTGCAGATTTAACAGGTTGTAATCAAACGATAAGGTCGGGAGTGCAGCCAGAGAACAGAGTGTAATAAGGATAAGGACTGCGATGAGGATCGGATGCCGGCGAGCGAACACCGAGCCGAGCCGGGCAAAGGCTCCGGCGAGAAAGGTATGCCGTCCTTCGACTGCGTGCCACGGACGATACGATTCCAGCAAAACGATGAGGGCAGGGAGGACCGTTACCGTTGCGACGAGGTATAAGAGTAGTCCTCCGCTGGTGATAAGGCCCAGCTCCTGAATGCCGCGAAAGTCGGCGAGCATGACAGCAAAGAAAGCAAGGGCTGTGGTCACCGCTCCGGCAGTAATTCCAGGCACTGTGTGCTCAAATACCTCCGCTAACGCTGCCTGCAGGCTTTTTCCTTGGGCGCGCTCCTCTTCATAGCGGGCCATGAAGTGGACGCCAAAATCGTCGGCTAAACCAAGGAGCAGTGGGCCGACGAACATGGTGATGACAGTGAGGTGTCCCACCGCGAGTGAGATAAATCCCATCGTCCATGCCAACCCGATGCCGAGCGTACAGGCAATCAGCAATGGGTGGCGCATTTTGCGGAAAAAGACGAAATACAACAGAGTGATACCGACGAAACAGACAATCGTTGCTATACCACCGTCGGCTTGCACGCTGACCATTTCATCGCTGTCCAGGGCTTTGGTGCCGGTGACTCCGGCAGCGAGGCCAGGGAACTGTGGGCGAAGCGAGGCAACTGCTTGTCGAATCGCCGCGATCGAGCTCTGCTGTTCGCTGAACCCATCCGCTTCATCTTCTTTTGGTTCGACCATTAAGAAAACGAAACGGCGATTGGCAGAAACGAGGTAGCCATTATCTGACCACTCTTCTGTGCCGCCAAAAAACTCGGCCCACGGTGACCGGTAGCCGTAGTCGTCGCTCTTTAGCGTACGATCGAGTTCTTGCAAAAGCGATTTGAGGAACCCGATCTGCACGGGTTTGCTGTCCTCTTTACTTTTGCTTTCCTCGCTTTCTGGTGAATCAAGGCCAAAGAGGTTACCGACGAGATGGGAGACCATGCCAGAACTGACTTGTTGGTTGATGGCACGAAACAGCGGGTTTATCCCTGGGGAGGTAGTAAGGTCATGGATCAGCGTGTGGTACTCTTCTATATTCTCGCGCAAGCCACGGAGGTCTTCGGGTGACAAATAAAGGAGTTTCTTGCCTTCGAGTGTCGAGGTATCGATGCGATAAAACACTTCAGCGACGTTCTTGGTGTCACGAGCTAGAATATCGCCTAGTTTCGTAACGAAATCTTTCCCTTGCTGAACATCGCGGGGCTCGACGACAACCACCACCTGGTCGATGCCCATGAACTCTTGCGCATATTCCTCATCAAGTTGTACGTAGCGTTTATTCGAGGCAATCAGATCGTTGTGCCCAGTAATAAATTCAAGATGATGAATGGTGTAGAACACCGCCAGAGCAGCAAGCGCAAGGCTCGATAGCAGTATGGCCCACGGAGAGGAAGTAGTTAGAGTGGCAAGAAACTGGAGAAGCCGTTGTTCGTTGGTAATAAATGTTTGTTTAATGCCTTTGGAATCCATGCGTGTCTCTAGGTTGTGTGCAGAGGCTAACGCGGAACTGACACACTGGTGACACTTGACGAGGTCGCTCCCCAATAGTGTCCTTCTGCGCAACGCGAAGAATCTCTCAGAGAGACCCTTCGCTGCGCTCAGGGTGACCTTCCCAATACGTCAGTCTTTGAAACTTGGTTCAGCTCTCCGCCAGCTTCTCCCGCATCCGTTTAATGAGCCCCTGATACGATTCCTTGTTGATTACTTGCTGCATTTGACTCTGGACGTTCGTCACCAGACTGACACCGTCAAGCAGGACATCGTCAATCATCCACTTCCCATTCACTTGGTGCAGTTGGTAATCGACCCCGACTTGCCCTTCCTTCGGATGGCTGACTTTCGTCTCCACCACTGCCCCACTACCATTCATTTTTTCTCCGGTGTAGTCAATTGTCAGGTCCCCGAAGAACTCTGCGGACTTGGGATAAGCGATTTTCTGGAAGAGTTGCACCAACAACTGGGAAAAATTCTTTTGCTCAGTGCCACTCAATTTTCCCCATTGGTCTCCGAGGACGCGTTTGGCGAGATCTTGAATAGCCAGGGTTTCTTCCGCCACTTTGAGCGCTTTGCTATTTGCGGCGCGCTCTGGTGACGAATCCGTAGCTTGCGGTTTATACGAGCGGACGGATTCAATCAGTTTTTGCACTGTGGACGTGGGGCCTTCTGCCCAACTCAGCAGGGGAACACTGAATGCCAGAAGCACGAACGAAAGTGCGAGAGTCCACTTTTTCATTGGTTTCTCCTTTGCGTGAGCACACCTTACTTTCAGGTGCCCTCTCGGAGCTAAACACGAGAGCAGGCAAGGAGTTCTGTAGTCTGGATTGTTTGTGTGTGATCGTAGTCCCCACCTGGGATGCTGTATCGCTGCCCTGCTCCGGCTTGCCTGTAGCAGTCACTAGTATTGCAGGTCTGAGACCTCTTCGCCAACAACCAGGCTCAGTTTCGCCAAGGCGATATTATAGTCTCTCACGGCTTCGTAATAGTCGTTCGCAGCACGCGTATAATTTCCCAGCCCAAGAAAGATATCTTGGGGCTCGCCAATACCCAGCTCAAAATTGGCGGTTGAAAGTGCAACGAGTGCTCGCCCTGCTTTGCGACCGTCATCCGTAATTTTCACCCGTTCCTTTGCCTCTTGAACGTTGAGGTAGGCTTCTTTGACTTCAACCGGAAAACTGTTTTCGGCAGTTTTTCTCTGTGTTTGCAGTTTCATGAGTTCTGCTTCACTACGTGCGACTTTGGCTGCCGTGCCGTTAATGTCAAAATTCCACCGCAGACCAAGCACTGGTCCGGCAAATGCAAAATTGAAGTTATCAAAGATGAACGGGTTGGTTTGACGGGAACGTCCAGGCGCGTAGCCGTAGCGAATCGGGACTGCCAGGAAGAAAGTGGGAAAGTAATCACTCTTGGTCAATGCGAGTTCCGCTTCTTTTGCTTGAATGCCGAGGAGCAAGCGATTCCATTCCGGTCGGTTCTTAAAGAGGCGCTGCACGTAATAGTCAAAATCCTTGAGTTGAGCGGGTTGCGGAGTGAGTGCCGATTCGGCAGGAGTGAACTGCGCAGTTTGCGGCAGTCCCATGACGCGCAACAAGGCTGCTTTAGTGAGTTCGATTCCGTTATCGAGTTTTCCGACTTCCTTCGCGACTCCGGCATAGCCAATTTTAAGGTTCAAGACATCTAGCTGGGAGATTGAGCCTTTGCTGCTTTTCAGCCGTTCATCGGCTGTGGTAACCGCTTTCTGAAAGCCGTCACGAACATCACCAAGGAGGGATTTTACCTGTTGGGTATATTGCAAGGTGTAGTAAAACTCTTTGACCTCGCGCGCGGCTTCCGTTTTTTTCTGGGCAACGTTGGCAAATTCTTGTTCGACGCCTTTGGTCGCAGCGGTGATGCCGTTGGTAATTTTTCCCCACGTGTATAAGGGATACACAAATTGCCCTTCAAAGCGGACGAACGGTCCGATTTCATCAATGCTGCCAGTACGGATCGGCCTATTCCCTGCAACGCTTCCTTTGGCGTCGTTGACAGCACCAAAGACGCTGGTGAATTCACCTGTAGGATAGGCGCCAGCCTTTGCCTGTTGCAAATCGCTCTCGCGCAGGGCAACCTCCCACTTCACTTCTTGAACGGAGGGATGGTTCTCAATCGCTCGTTTGATGCACTCAACCAAGGTGAGCTTCAGAGACGTGGTCTCTCCTTCTTCTTCAGCGGCGGAGCTTTTGCCACCTGAGAAAAAGAAGAACACAAGAACTATGAGGGCTAGTTTGCCCCTCCCTGTGTGATCGCTCCATAGCCATTGCATACAGACACCCCTTCTCATGCAGGTTGTGGATTCTCAGGGGACCAGCAACCTGCCCCCGCATTCAAAACGGACTATTTTACTTCTTTGCTGTGGTTACGAACACAGTGTGGGGGAATAACTCAGGAGGCGGTTGGAGATACATCGCCTCTTTTAACCGAACTACGGAACGTTCGTTCACTTTATGCTGTACCCTTGTGGTCGTGTCATTCCTGAGCGTTGCGAAAAATCGCTCAGAGAGCCCCGTCTTTTCCGCAAGGTAAAAAGACGAGGATCGTTTGATATCTCGACGTGAACGTTCCGCCCTACGCTTTACTAGGCACGGCAACTGTAGCGGTGCCGATGACCCAACGCTCGCCGTCATCGTTCTCCATCCACAGGTCGCATTCGACCGTATGATCGGCGTCATGTTTTTGGGTCACCGCGCCGCGTAGATGAATGTTCCTGTCAGGTAATACTGGACTACGAAAGGTTGTGCCAATCCGTTTGATTTCCGCGGCTTGATTCCAGTCACTAATCATGCGCGCCAACAGGCCCATGCTCATGACGCCAGGCGCAATCATCCCAGGCAGGCCTTCTGCTTTTGCGCCCTCGTCATCGGTAAAGCGCGCGACATACATATTGGCCGTCTTGGCATATCGCCGCACCTGATCTTTGCTCAACGGCATATCGATCGGTGTAATCTCGTCGCCTTCTTCGATCTCTTCAAAATATACAGTGCTCATCGTTGCATAATCCTATGATCAATGACCGCAACCTTCTCGTTCTTTTGATTCTTGACTTCGTTGCGAATGACAATGAAATACATCGAGCCCGTACGGCCAGTCTTTTCGTAGATCTCATGAATGGTGCTCAACATGGTGAGCGAGTCTCCCGGACGAACCTGCGCGAATACTTCGAGATCGCGCCCCCCATCAAATCCAACTTTGCCGAACTTCGGCAGGTTCTCAGGGGAGAATTTATTGGGGCGGAGTTTCGTGACAAAGGTCGGAGGAGCAACTAACTCTTTGTGATGCCCCTGACGAGCGACAGTTTCATCCGTATAGAGTGGATTGGTTTCCCCAAGGGCAGCGGCAAATTCGAGAATCTCTTCCTTCGTAATCGGAGGAAACGCAGTTTCGTCGAAGACTTTACCCAGAATAGATTTATCAAAGTCGAGAGCCATAAGTACACTTCCTTAAGAGGCAGAAGAATCAACCTGCTGACGCTGAGGACGAAAATCGACTGGACGATAGCCGCCCGTACGCAGGGTATCGACTAAATCTTCCATAGAGTTGATGTCGCGATCAAATTCAGTGGCACAGAGGCCGATGAAGCTTACTAAGTGTGAATCACTACCGCCAAACGCATGATAACCGTATTGATCGAGAAGTTCGGCGACCCGTTCGTTCTCGCCCTTTTTACTGCCACCGTTGAGGGCTTCGACTCCAATGACACCTTCGAGCGGGGGTTTGGTTTGGTAATGTTCAATCAGTCCTACGGTTGGTCGTCCGGGATGGCAGGGCATGGCAATGCCACCCATGCGTGCAACCTCGGTAATCAATTCTTGAGCAGGAAGGCGGACATTCTTGAAATCGTAGCGCTTCAAAATGTCGTCATTGACACCGTAGACAAGGATATGACCATATTCGGTTTCGATCTCCGAAGCCTTGAGAATAAGCATGCCATACTTATCTTCGAGGTCGCGATACTCGCCAGATTTGTTGAACTGCCGATGTTCGGTTAAGACGAGCCCCTCAAGTGGGCGTTCCTCGCGCTTACGGGCGAGCCATTTCAAATAGGCTTCGACGGGAGCGCGGCTGTCATCCGATGCTTCTGAGTGGAGATGTAAATCAAGAATTCGTGCCATGATGTATCCTAAATAGCCTGCGTTGAGGCTCGGCTTTTAGTTTTGCAATCCGGCTATGGTGCCAGAATGGGAGAAGGATGGCAATGTGTCAGGGCGGCTTCCGGGGTTTTGTAAACCCTGGGCCACACTTTATACTGCCGTCGACACGAAGTGGCGATTGAAGGAGGAAGCGGTTGGAGAGTTGAGGGAGGGCGAAAGAGCTGATCGCTAGACTGTTGTAATACCAGCAATACCGGAGGGACATACACTCATGAAGAAATCAACATCCAACGAAAACACCCGAATGCAGGAGGGACAGAAGAGTCTGCAAGCAAAATTTTTTGCTTGTGTTTATGCCTTTGGACTGATGACTTTCTGTAGCTTCAGCTTCGTGCCGAGGCTGGCATGGGCCGCCGGGACGATCTATGTCGACCTGAAAACTTCCTCGGCCTCCTGCGCAAAATACAATCCGTCCTCACGATCGTGTGGTTCAGGGACCGACACTGCCTATAAGACTATTGCCGAGGCTGCCGCGGCTGCGACTCCAGGCACGACAGTAATACTTCGCGAAGGCTCCTACAATGAACCGTTGGCTCCATCGACGTCCGGTGCCCCCGGCCAATATATTACGTTTAAGAACCACGGCAGTGAGCAGGTGCTCCTTGGTGGGGAGACCGGGATCGTCTTGTCTAACCGTCGCTATATCTGGATTGAAGGGTTACGTGTGGAGGATCGCTTCTGGTTGGAAGCGAATAACTCGGAGGCGGATTTTGCGACGAATTTCCAGAACCGAAGCTTTCATGTGGTCAAAAATTGCGTCTTTAAGCGGACCCCGGCGACCGGTACGACCGGCAACGTCCGTTTTGTCCGTAGTCATGACAATCGTTTCCTCGACAATACCGTTGAAGATGGGGTTGATAACACGGAAAACGCGCTTCAAGTGCAGGGAAACCCGAGGAGTTGGGCGAGGTAGGACAGGTGCCAGCCTGGGCGTTTGCGCTTAACTTTGAGCGAACCTTTGCCGGGGTCCCCGCGTAAGAGCGAGACGGCCAAGCGGTTGAGGAACGCCCGGTTCTCCGCCGTCGTGCGATCATAGACCCGGCGGGCATCTTCGCGAAACACGACATCTAACACCCAGTGCAGG
>Ga0194132_10005325_pt1 | contig 20987 bp, 16 predicted proteins | sample TA2KigOf80mmetaG_FD_148612 | JGI IMG/M metagenome (GOLD analysis project Ga0194132, IMG submission 148612) | Freshwater microbial communities from Lake Tanganyika, Tanzania - TA2015054 Kigoma Offshore 80m | ecosystem: Environmental > Aquatic > Freshwater > Lake | place: Tanzania: Lake... | reverse complement strand
GGTACGATTGCACTGCGTCTTCCGGCTCACCCAGCGGGTGAACCCCTCGCGGATCCAAAACTTCGCTCATTCCGCCAGTGTCGGCCATCTTCCGCCACCCGCGCTCGTTTCAACTGCCTGATCTAGGTTCAGTGATCCACGGGAGGAGATCATCGTCCGCTACTCGGTCGGAACCGGGGAGTGGGCGGCTGACCGACGGTTCAACGTGCTTCGGATGAAGTTGTTCAAGATGGACGGAACCCCGGATGGGACGCACGACGGCGTGTGGGAGCCGGTGGTCGCTAACATCTCCGACATCAGAACTGTCCCCAGTCCGCCCATTCCTCCGCTCGACCAGCCCCAAGGGCCGGTCGAGCACTTATCGCCGCGCGCGTTCACAAAGGCCAACTGGATATTCGGCGATGGCAGCTCGATCATCGCAATTGGCCCCGCCATTTTGCACTTGGCCGAATTTAGCGACACCGCAAACATATTCCTTGTCACTGTCGCGGGCATTATAACCAACGGAACTGGTCGCTTCGCCGGATGCCGCGGTATGAAGACGGCGCTGGGGTCGACCTTCGTTCCCGCCGGCACGGACCTTCTGAATCCTCCCGGCGGCAAGTTCGGCGCAGTCACGATCGAAACATTTCGCGTCATCCGTGCAGCGAACCTGAACCGTATTTGAGAAATCTTTAGGAGACAACCATGGACCCCATGAATCAAATGATGAGCGCCCCGTTCAATATGCTCGCAAACGCACTGAACGCCATGGCCGGATTGAACAGAGCGATGACCCCCGCCACGGCCGCCGCTGCGCCGGCCTCGCAGGCCGTCCTACCCCAAGCCTTGCCAGCGATGTCCGCTATGCCTTCTTTCCATCCGCCAAGTCCCACAGTTCCGGCGATGATGATGTCAACCGATCTCGGCGACGACATGGTGAAACTTGTCCGCTGGTGGATCGTGTTCACCAAGCGCGACCAAGAGCGAACCATCGCGCAGGGGGAAGACATCGTGAATTACCGGACCTCCGGCGATCAGTGGGCTGGCCAAGTTATGGTTCGCGAATTCCAAAAGCTCGATCCGGCCACACGCGCCACCCTGGCCGCCGAGCCCCGCTACGTGAAGTTCCATTACGAAGTCCTTAGCCGTTGGCCCCAGGAAAGCGGGCACTACGAACGGCGGCTGGTCGAGGCCGTGGAAGGAATCAGAAGGGCCCTCGAAGGTGGAGGCGGCTAGCCCCATGCTCCGCACGCCCGCGGACTTGGAAACCCACCAAGCGGATGCCGTGGCGTCCGCTTTGCGTGAAGCGGCGTATTTGCCCATGATCACGGTCCAAGATCCAGCGCGGCCGAACATCCCTTTGCTCTCGCCTCGCGGCCGCATCATCGGCGTCCGTGTCCATGAGCAGTCCCACCGGCTGCAAATCCGGCCGGCGGCCCCGTCTCACGGTCTCCGCGCCGCAAACCGCACTGGCGAGCCCGCCGCCTCCGTGTCCATCCGCTGGATGTTGTGCCCAGACAATTTCGAACCCTTGCCCGGCCGTGAGCCTCCCCCGACAGAACTTGATCCATCCCGCTCGCAGAGATTTGTGATGCTTGACGGGGAATTCCGTTTCAATCACGAGCGAGCGGGAATGTTGTCGGCCTTCGGCCATGGCCGCACCTTCCCAGCCATAGTCAACGGCCAACCCGTCCTGCGGCTCGGATCCGTGATCAGCTCACTCTACGGAACCGGACAGGTGGCCGCGCCAGGCGCTATCAATACCGTGACCGGAGTCATCTCTCCGCCCGGCGCCATGCAGCTCCACTTCCTCTGGCGCATCATGGACTCCTCCCGCTCCATCCAGTCCGATTGGGAACCCGGCGAACTGCACGAACACCCCGATCCGTCTCCAGACACAACCGTGATCGCCCTTCTCGGCGAGACAGATCCGGACCGCCCCGTGACTCTCATCACCGGACCTGGGAGCATGCCCATCGGTTCCAATGTGGTAGAGCGGCTCCGCCTCGTCAGCCTTGACTGGCGCGCGAGTAGCATCGGTGGCATCCGGTCCGTTCTCCGGATCGGCCCGGTAATCGGCTCGCTCTCGGGCAAGCTCAGCTTCCAACCCTTTGCGGGGGCGACCGTAATTCCGATCAGCACTTCAGAGGGCCGTTTCACCTTTTGGAACTTCGAAGGCCGCGGCATCGGCGAGCTGTTCGCCAACATCGAGTACGGCCAGGCGTTCCCAATTCCCTTGGCCCCCGCACCGGTCCCAGTGTTCAAGTTCTCCGGCTTCGGGCGTTTGCTCGGCGGAACCGGATGCTTCGCCAACGCAACCGGCATGCTCGCCTTGAACGCAGCCGTCAGCGTCTTTCCGCGCACTCTGTCGAACCTGTACCTGCTGCGCCTCGACGGACCGAAGGAACGCTTCCGCGCGACATCGTTTGCAGCATCCCTCTGACCCAGCTACAAGGCCACCAACGCCGCCGGCGGGCGCCACGTCCTCGCAATCGCGTGACCGAGCGGCGAGATTGTGTGCCGGGTTCCAGTTGTTCGCCGCCGAAATCACCCGCAATCGCCCGCTGGTGTCTCAGCTATATAGGCCACCCGGTACCATCGGTGCTTTCTGGTCGAGTTGCGGGTGCACCTGCTCGACCTCGATGCTCAGGCCAGATTCAACGGCGGGCTCGATGCCTAACACGTTACTGCAAAGCGTTCGACCGCACTCTCGTGACGGAAGCTCCGCGGTCACAACTCGTCCCATGCCCCGTGAGCAGCATTGGAAGCCAGCGGCTGACCCCGCGCAAACTCGGGCCAGCGGTGATGCGGGTTGCTTCAATCTTGGCGGTACAATCGGGCATGGAACGTCCCCCACCGAGCGAACACGCACCCTACTTCAGCCGGTATGTTGATCAAGTCCCCGGCAACGATATTCTGGCCCAACTGGCGGCCCAGACGGCAGAGCTGCAGGCCGTCTGGAGAGCCGTCACCGAGGAGCAGGCCTCGCGCGCTCCGGATTCCAGCCGGTGGACACTCAAGCAGGTGTTGAGCCACATCGCGGACACGGAACGTGTCTTTGCCTACCGCGCGCTGTGGATCGGGCGGAACCATCCCGAGGCTTTGCCGAGCATGGACCAGGACATCTTCGCGGCGGGCTCCGGCGCCAACGGCCGGAGCTGGGCGAGCCTGGTTGAGGAGTACGAGGCCGTTCGCGCGGCGACGCTGGCTCTCGCGCGGGGCCTTCCAGCCGAGGCGTGGACCCGCACTGGCGTTGCCAGCGGCAATCCGATGTCCACGCGGGCGGCGATGTACATCATCGCGGGCCACGAACTCCACCATGTGGCCATCGTGCGGAGGGACTATCTCTGAGTCCCGCCGCGCCGAGCTGGCGCTGGCCGGGATCACGCTGATCTGGGGCGTCTCGTTCACGCTGGTCAAGGGCGCGCTCGACCACGCACCGCCCTTCGAGTTCCTGGCGATCCGGTTTGCGCTGGCCACCGCCATCCTGATCGTGATCCCGCGCCCGCCAGGCCGGTATCCGGTCCGTGAGGGGCTGGCGGCGGGGGTCCTTCTCGCCGTCTCCTACTTCCTTCAGACTTTTGGGCTGCATTACACGACTCCGGCCAAGTCCGCGTTCCTCACATCGCTCAGCGTTGTGCTGGTACCTTTGGCGTCGATGCTCGTCTATCGGAATAGACCAGGAGCTTTCGAGGCTTCAGGAATCGGGATTGCAATTGTGGGGATGGGACTGCTGACACTGCCGCCAGGCGGGCTTTCACTGGGGACACTCAACCGGGGCGACCTGCTCACCGCGGGTTGCGCGGCGACCTTCGCCGGCCATATCCTGGCCGTAGGCCACTGGGCGCCAAGGGTGGAGCCGGTCCCGTTCATCCTGTTGCAAACGGCGACGGTCACCGGACTGAGCCTCCTGGCGATGGGCAGCGAGCAGCCGGTTCAATGGACTGCCCGGCTGCTGGTGGCGATCCTGGTGACCGGAGCGCTGTGCACCGTGGTCGCCTACCTGGTCCAGACCTGGGCGCAGAAGCGGACCTCAGCTACCCGGACGGCGATGATTTTTGCGCTGGAACCGGTAGCGGCCGCGGTTACGTCCTACTTGGTAGCGGGAGAATTGTTCACACCCAGGGCTGCCTGCGGAGCCTTCCTGATCCTCGCGGGCATTTTTTCGGTTGAGCTGAAACATTTGCGCCGCGCCGAACATTTAAGAGAGTAGGTGTAGAATTGAAGCAGTCCCGTCTGTTTCCGATGGAGATGATCCAACATGAGATGGTTTGAGAAGCTAAAGCAACCCAAAATTTTTTCAATGGCGCTGGTCATGGCGACCCTGGTCACGGGGATCGTGATCGGCACCCTCATCAGCACCGGGGTCCGGGCGGAGAAGGGCGGAGCCGCGCCGGACGCGACACCCCTTTCGATTCCGAGCCCGGTTCAACTGGCGAACGACTTTACCGAGCTGGCCAAGAAGATGGAACCCACCGTGGTGTTCGTCAATACGACGTTTGAAAGCAAACAGAAGCCCACGGCTGAGCGCAAGCGGCGCAACGAGGATGAGGAAGAGGAGTCCGACCCGCAAATGGACCTTTTCCGCCGTTTCTTCCGCGGCCCGATGCCGGACATGCCGCCCAGGCGGCGCGAGGGCAGCGGATCCGGGTTTATCGTGGATCCCAAGGGCTACATCATCACGAATCACCACGTCGTCGACAGTGCCGAGAAGATCGTGGTCAAGCTGCATGGCGACCAGACGGACTATAAAGCCAAGCTGATCGGTTTTGACGTCGAGACAGACCTGGCGGTGATCAAGATCGACGCGGGCAAGTCCCTGCCGTTCGCGCCGGTGGGCAACTCCGACGCGGTGCAGGTAGGTGACTGGGCGGTCGCCATCGGCTCGCCGTTCGGGCTCGAAGCGAGCGTCACCGCGGGCATTGTGTCCGCCAAGGGACGGAACAATGTCGGCCAACAGTTCCAGAGCTTCATCCAGACCGACGCGGCGATCAATCCCGGCAACAGCGGTGGTCCGCTGCTGAACATCAAGGGTCAGGTGATCGGCGTCAACACGATGATCGCGACCTCGAGCGGCGGCTACCAGGGGATCGGCTTCGCGCTGCCCGTGAACACGGCCGTGGGTGTCTACAACCAGATCATCAAGAACGGGCGGGTGACCCGCGGCTCGATCGGGATCACCATGAGCAGGGCTCAGGATAAGCCGGAGACGCTTCGGGCGCTGGGCGCCGCCCAGGGTGTGATCGTCGAGGCCGTGCAGTCCGGTGGCCCGGCCGCCAGGGCTGGGCTCAAGGCCGAAGACATCATCCTGTCGATCAACGGCAAGCCAGTGAAGGACGGCGATGACCTGGTGGCCCGCGTGGCAGCCACACCCATCGGCGACAAGCTGCGGCTCACGATTGACCGGGCGGGCAAGAAGTTGGATCTCGACGTGGCCGTCGGCGACCGCGCCGAAGTGTTCAAGGACGATCCGCGGTATTCGCGGTTCCGCAAGAACGAGGAGGGCGAGAAGGAGCCCGAGAGCGCTGGCGTAAAGTTCGGTTTCTTCGTCGGGACCCTGTCGGCGGCTGAGCGTGAGGAGATGAAGATCGATGCGGACCGGGGCATCAAGGTGACGCGTGTCGCCGAGGACTCTTTCGCCGCCGAGGTCGGACTCCAGGCCAATGACGTGATCCTTTCGATCAACCGTCAGGCCGTTTCCTCGACCGACGACATACGCAAGATCCAGTCGGGATTGAAGCCGGGTGACGCGGTGGCGTTCCGGGTAGTGCGGGCGCAGCAGAATCCGCTCGGGCGCGGCGCGCCGCGTTACGCGCAATTCTTCGTGTCCGGTACATTGCCGAAGAACTGATCCGGAGCTGCGTGGGGGGCTGTCGCTCATGCGATAATCCCCCCATGCGTACGCTTATATTCGTAACGGCCTTGTTGGCGGGCACTCTTTCGGCCTCACCCAACTGTGGTGATGTCGTGACGGGCAATGTCAAACTCACCGCGAACCTGATTTGCAACGAATCCCATGGTCTGATCGTGGGAGCCAACGGCACCAAGATCGACCTGAACGGATTCTCGATCCAGTGCATCGGTTCAGGCGTCGACGGATCCTGCCAGCGTCTCCTGGTGGCTCCGCCGAACAACGTTGCGCCCGCGGCGGTTCATATCGGGATTATCAGCGGTTCGAAGAGCAATGTTCAGATCAAGGGTCCCGGGACCATTACCGGATTCGGGCTTGGCGTCCGGATGAGTGGCGGCTCGAACAACAAGATCACCGGTCTGACAGTCACTGGACCGCCGCAGCCAGACGCAACCATGAACCAGCGCCTCTTGAACCCTGGCATTTTGGTCGCCAGCGTGTCCTGCGTGGTGCCAGGCGACTTCTTGGTGCACGTCACCGGGAACGATGTCTCCAACCAGAGCATCGGGATTTTTCTCGACAACGCGGAGTGCGTGCGCGTCTTCGACAACCACGTTCACGACAACAACTCGCGTTTCGGCGACGCGCACGGCATCGATCTGTTGAACTCCCGCAACAACTTCATCCACAAGAACATGCTCGACCGGAACGGAGCGGGACGGATCGGTGGCGTCTCTGACAGCGGCATACAACTACTCAATGGGGCGCTCGCCGGCAACACGTCCAACAACATCGTCCAGCAGAACATCGTGAGCGATAACTGCGGTGACGGCATCAACGCGACCATCGGGGCCAACAACAACACCATCGTCAACAACACGGCCCGCTTCAATGGACAAGCGGCGTTTGGCGGGCAGTGCCTGGTTCCACCGGCTGGGACCTTTTTCGACCTGGTCGAGCGCATGGGAGGTCCCGGAAACGTTTGGAACCCCAATAACAAGTGCCGGACGTCGGGCCCCACGATTCCGGTTGGTGTTTGCGGTCCGGCGGAGTAGCCTTGTACCCGGTCACCAAGTCAAGCGGGCGCTGTACTGCAGGAAGACGTTGAAGGCGGCAAGCAGCTCCTGTCCGTTGTTGAGCCGCACGGTGACGTTGGTGGTGCCCTGCCCGTAGGCAAGCGGAGCAGCGGTTGACTCAAGGCAACAAATTCGATAGGCTTTTCCGGCATGCGGGTCATTTGTGCTCTTCTGCTGCTGTTGGTCCCGCTCGGGGCCCAGACCACATCCACTGAAGTCACCGGAACCGTCGCCGACGCGACTGGTGCGATTATTCCAGGCGCCAACGTGACGCTTTTGCGCGTCGCCACTGGTGTCCGGCGCAACACAACCACAACCAGCACGGGCGACTTCGCCTTTCCGCTCATCGAGCCCGGCGAGTACTCGGTCACCGTCACCGCGCAGGGATTCAAGACCCAGGAGACGCGCGGCGTCATGGTCGAATACCAGCACAAGGTCCGGGTCAACGTCCGGATGGAAGTGGGCGGAACCACGGAGACGGTCGAGGTGCAGGCCACGGGTGTCGCGCTCAAGACCGAAGACGCTTCAGTCGGCGGACTGATCGAGAACCGGCGCGTGGTCGAGCTTCCGCTGAACGGGCGCAACATGGCCGGACTCGCGGTCCTGGTGCCGGGCGTGCAGTTCGGGATCCGGCAGGGATTCGATGGCACTGACGGGTATCCGATCCCCGGCGGACTGGTAGCGGTCAGCGCCAACGGCCAGCGCGAGGTGAACCAACAAATCACGCTCGACGGAGTAATCGCGACCGAGGGCCGTGTCAACACGATGGTGTTCAGTCCGTCGATCGACGCCATCGAGGAGCTGAAGGTCCAGACCAGCAGCTACTCGGCCGAGTACGGCCAGAACAATGGCGCGATTGTCCAGGTGTCGATGAAGAGCGGGACGAACCGGCTTCGCGGGACGCTCTACGAATTCCTGCGCAACGACAAGTTCTCCGCGAAGAACTACTTCCTCAATTTCCAGCTTCCGGCCGCGGCGATCCGGACCGAGAAGAGCATCCTGCGCCGCAACCAGTTCGGATCCTTCGTCAGCGGCCCGGTGTACCTCCCGAAAGTCTACAACGGACGCGATCGCACCTTCTGGGCGTTCAACTATGAAGGACGCCGGGAGAAGATCGAGAATCCCACGCGCGGGTTCTTCTTCCCCGAGGAGTTCCGGCGCGGTGACTTCTCACAGCTCCTGCAACCGGTGATCCGCGACGGACGCGCGATCCGCAATCCCGTGATCATCTTCGATCCCCTCACCGGCGACCCCTTCATGGACCGCGAGGGCAACATCACGAACATCATCCCCGCGAGCCGGATCAACAAAGCCGCGCAGGACTACATCAACCGCTTCATGCCCCTGCCCACCTTCCGGCAGGAGGATCTGCTCGACACCAACGTCGAGGCCAACGTCGCCAGCACCATCCGCTCCAACCAGACGTTCTTCCGCATCGATCACAACTTTACGCAGAACGACCGGATGTTTGTCCGCGTGGCGCACGACCGGGCCCGCCGCCGGCAAGGCAACATCAATCCAAACCTGGGCGTGTTCACGGAAGCGTTCTCAACCAATCTCGCTTTCCAGCATCTGCACATCTTCTCGCCCGCCGTGATCAATGAGTTCCGCTACGGCCTCAACAAGGCCGACGACAGCTTCTATAATCCGCGCACAAATACGGACTTCGATCTCGATAGCCTGGGCATCGGACCCTTCCGTGTCGCCTCGGAGAACAACCGCAAGCTGCGCCCGCGCGAAGTAGGGCTGCCCGCGACCATCCTTCCGGGGGACAGCGACACCGGCAACGGGTTCGACTTCAACACCGTCCATCAGTTCAATAACAACCTCTCGATCATCCGCGGATCCCACAATTTCAAGACCGGATTCGACATGCGCCGCTACCGGCTGGACCGCGCCGCCGCCAATCTTCCCCGTGGATCGGTGTCCTGCTGCCCGGGGGGATACGCGCTTGCGGGCTGGCTGCTCGGCTATCCGAATGGATCCACCACCGCGGAAGGCATGCCGTTCACCGCGCCGCGCCAAACACGCTGGAGCGCCTATTTCCTGGATGAATGGAAGGTAACCCGGAAGCTCTCGGCGAACATCGGACTGCGGTGGGACTTCTTCCAGGTTCCCGTTGATTCCGACGGTGGATGGCGCTCCCTTCGGCTGGACATCCTGACCCGAGCCTCCGACGGGAATCTGTATCCGACGCTGGTCCCCGAGGCGGGCACCAAGAACTGGGCGAGCTACAACCGCGACAACCGCTACTTCATGCCGCGCGTGGGACTCGGCTACCGGGCCACCGAGAAGCTGGTGTTCCGCGCCGGATTCGGCTGGTTCGCGAACGCCCAGCAGTTGAACAATTTCACGATCCTGAATCTGCTGCCCCCGCGATCGGGGACGTTCGGCTACAACCTGGTCACCGACGTCGCCCAAATCATCGACTACGAGTTCGGTGGCCGGTCCGTGCGGACGCAAACCCGGCGCATCCGTCCGGGCACCCAGATCCTGACGCTGAACAACCTCTTCCCCGGACAGGGCACCGCCCCGGCGCGCCAGAATCTCACCGTGATGCCGCCCGACAACCGGTCGACCAATCACGTCCAGTGGAGCTTCGACGTCCAGCGCAGCCTGCCGTGGAAAAGCGTGCTGACGGTGGCCTACATCGGAAGCAAGACAAGCCATCTCGACAACAACCTGTCGAACTTCAATTCGCCGGATCCCTCGACCAACACCGACATCGACAGCCGCCGTCCCTACCAGTGGTACGTGGATCAGGGCAATGGATTGACGCCGCGTAGACTCGGGTCGATCCGCTACCTCGACAGCTACGCTAACGGGTACTACCATGGCCTGCAGGTCCACGCCGACAAGAAATACTCGAACGGATTCACGATCGGGCTCGCCTACACCTACAGCAAAGCGCTGGGCGAGGGGTACGGGCGCAATGAGAGCGGTGGTGGAGTCGGCGGAGTCTACCAGAATCCACGCGACCGCCGCGCCGACCGCGGGCGCTACGGATTCGACGTCACGCACAACGCCGTCATCAACTACGTGTGGGAACTGCCTTTCTTCAAGAACATGCGCGGGGCAGGGGGCTTCGTCCTCTCCGGCTGGCAGACCAACGGAATCGTCACGCTGCGGACCGGATTTCCCTTCAACCTGGCCGGTGGGACCCTCAACACTGGTTCGGCTTCCCGCCCGGACCGCGTCGACGACGGACGCCTGGGCGATGCGGCGGACCGCCAGCGCTGGTACGATCCGTTCGCCTTCCGCCGCACCGACTGCAACATCCGCGACCATCCCGAGATCTGCCACTACGGATCCGCCGCCAGCGCCTTCCTCACTTCTCCTGGCGCCCGCACCATGGACCTGACCGCGTTCAAGAACTTCAAAATCCGGTGGCTGGGCGACGAATCGCGCCTGCAGTTCCGCTCTGAATTTTTCAACGCCCTCAACACGCCGCAGTTCGGGAATCCCGGCGGGCTGACGTTCCAGACGCTCGACTCAATCGTGCCGGATGGCACCCGCGACGGGGAAATCCGCAGCCTGCGCCTGCCCATGCGGATCATCCAATTCGGAATCAAATTGTATTTCTGATGAATCTGAGGTCCTGGACTGGGTGTCGTGGGCCTGGGGTTGCCGCGCCGGCGGATTCCCTGAGATAATACAGATGTCGGGCGTTTCCGCAGCCCGGCGTGGTGGCGACTTTACCCATTGGAGGGGTTGCTTTTGAAGCGTTCCGGACCCGAGGAAATCCTCCGTTGTTCGTTCTGCCATAAGAGCCAGGACGTTGTTGGAAAGCTGATTTCATCCCCGAGCGATTATCCTCGAGCCTATATCTGCGACGAATGCGTCGCCGTCTGCAACTCCATCCTCGAAGACGACCGCAGCGAGCCCGCGCAAGGGCTGCCCAACAAGCTCCACAAGCCGCTGGAGCTCAAGGAATACCTCGACCAGTACGTCGTCGGGCAGGAACTCACCAAGCGCAAGCTTGCGGTTGCCGTCTACAACCACTACAAACGGCTCCGGATGAACAAGCGGACTTCCGCCGATGTCGAGCTGTCGAAGAGCAACATCCTGCTCATCGGGCCCACCGGAACCGGAAAGACACTGCTTGCCCAGACGCTGGCGCGGATCCTCGACGTGCCGTTCGCGATCGCCGATGCCACGACGCTCACCGAGGCCGGCTATGTCGGCGAGGATGTCGAGAACATCATCCTCCGCCTTCTCCAGAACGCGGACTGGGACGTTCAGCGGTGCCAGACCGGCATCATCTACATCGACGAAATCGACAAGATCGCGCGCAAGGACGAAAATCCGTCGATCACCCGCGATGTTTCCGGCGAAGGCGTGCAGCAGGCGCTCCTCAAGATCCTCGAAGGCACGATCGCCAACGTGCCACCGCAGGGCGGACGCAAGCATCCCCACCAGGAGTTCACTCCGGTCGACACGTCGAACATCCTGTTCATCTGCGGCGGGGCGTTCGTCGGGCTCGAGAAGATCATTGGACGGCGCGTCGGCAAGCGGCAAATGGGATTCGCGCCCTCGGACGATACCAAGCAGATGCCCTCGCGCCAGAAACGCGACGCGGCCCTGCTCGCCCAGATCCAGCCCATGGACCTGATCCGGCACGGGTTCATCCCGGAATTCGTGGGACGGCTCCCCGTGGTCGGCGTGCTGGATGAGCTGGATAAGGACGCGCTGGTCCAGATCCTGACCAAGCCCAAGAACGCGATCAGCAAACAGTACCAGCGGCTGTTCGAGTTCGAAAATGTGCGCCTCCGATTCACAGACGACGCGCTGGAAGCAATCGCGCAGTTGGCGATGGACCGCAAGCTCGGCGCGCGCGGACTGCGCATGATCATCGAAGAGTTGATGCTCGACCTGATGTACTACATGCCGTCTTACAAGAAGGTCCGCGAATTCGTGGTCACCAAGGAGATGGTGGTCACGCAGAAGATCAGCCTCGCGATTCTCGAAAAAGCCGGCTAGTCCACGCTCATGTACGCCTGGCGGCCGGCGCATGCGATTCGCGAGTCCGCGCGGCTTACCGCGTTCATCCAGCAGTGCGGTGCGGGCGGCTTCGAGCACCTGCAGCGGCGTGCAGCCGCTGATTCTGCTTGGTTCACCGAACAGCTGCTGCGTTTTCTGAATCTCCGCTTTCACCGGCCGTATTCGCAGGTGCTCGACTTGAGCCGCGGGATCGTCTGGCCCACCTGGTGTGTCGGCGGCGGGCTCAACATCGAGGATTCATGCCGGCGCGAGGGCGATGATCCGGCGGTGATCTGGGAGGGCGAAGAAGGAACGTCACGGGTGCTCTCCTGGTCCGAACTCGGGCGGGATGTGAGCCGCTGTGCCGCGGGACTCCGGGCGGCCGGCATCGGCAAGGGCGACGCCGTGGGAGTCCACCTGCCGATGACCCCTGAGCTGGTGGTGGTGATGATGGCGCTTGCCCGCATCGGAGCGGTCGCGGCGCCATTGTTCACTGGATTCGGTCCCGCGGCGATCGAGAGCCGCCTGCGGGATCTGGGTGCGAAGCTGGTGTTCACCTGCGACGCGTTTCCCCGGCGTGGCAAGCTGGTCCCAGCCAAGCAGGCCGTCGACGCCGCGGTTGCGGGATGCCCGTCCGTGCGGCAGGTGGCCGTGGTCCGCCGCAGCGGTGTGCCGGTCGATTGGATTCCCGGCCGCGATGTGTGGTGGGAGACGCTTCTCGCTGACGAAGGCGCCGCGGCATCCGAGCCAACCGGCGCCGAAGACCCGCTGATTGTGATCTACACGTCCGGCACCACTGGAAAGCCGAAGGGTATCCTGCACACCCACTGCGGATTTCCGGTGAAATCCGCACAGGACATGGCCCTGCAGTTCGACGTCGGTTCCGGCAGCCGCGTCTCGTGGATCACCGACATCGGCTGGATGATGGGACCGTGGCTGATCTACGGGACCATGCTCCTCGGCGCGGCGGTGGTGCTCTACGACGGCGCACCCGACTATCCCGCGCCGGACCGGTTGTGGCAGTTCTGCGCGCGCCACGGGGTCACCATGCTCGGACTCTCGCCGACGCTCGTCCGCGCGCTGGTGGAACACGGCGGCGATCTCCCGCGGCGGCACGATCTGAGCGCGTTGCGGGTGATTGCGTCGACCGGTGAACCGTGGAATCCGGACCCGTGGTGGTGGCTGTTCGATCACGTATGCCAGCGCCGCATCCCGATCCTCAATTATTCGGGCGGCACGGAGTGCTCCGGCGGGATCCTGTGCGACAACCTGTTGCTCCCGGTGAAGCCCTGTGGATTCTCGGCGCCTTGCGTGGGCATGGCGGCGGACGTGGTTTCGGCGTCCGGCGAAAGCGTGCGCGGCGAGGTCGGCGAATTGGTGATCCGCGGACCGTGGATCGGCCAGGCGCGTGGATTCTGGCGGGATCCCGAACGTTACGAAGCCACCTACTGGTCCCGGTTCCCGGATGTGTGGGTCCACGGGGACTGGGCGATGATCGACGGCGATGGCCACTGGTTCATCCACGGGCGCAGCGACGACACGCTGAAGATCGCGGGCAAGCGCGTGGGTCCGGCGGAGGTGGAATCGATCCTCGTGGACCATCCGGCGGTGCGTGAGGCGGCGGTGATCGGGATCCCCGACGAGCGCAAGGGGAACGCGATGGTCGCGTTCTGCGTGGGTGCGGCGGACACGGAAGTCGAGGAGGATCTGCGCAGGCGCGTCGCCGAGGCACTCGGCAAGCCGCTACGGCCCGAGCGGGTACACTTTGTCACCGCACTGCCCAAGACGCGGAACGGCAAGATCATGCGGCGCGTGGTCCGCGCGGCCTACCTGGGCGAGGATCCGGGCGATCTCACCGCGCTCGAAACTCCAGCGCCTGTCGAGGAGATTGGCCGCCTGCGCGCGCCTCAGTCCGCCACGCCGGTGTAGGTATAAACCCAGGCCTGCTTGCCGGATGCCAGCGTCACCTGCCGGCGGGTGTAGCTGTCGGGCTCTTCGTATTCATCGGCTGCGGCCAGTTCGGCATCGGTGATCTCGAAGACAACTCCGGGCAGAGTCTCGCCGCCGCCAGTGAACCGCGCGTTGGCATTGGGACCCGCCATCGACGCTTCATATCCGGGTAGGCCGTCGCGTTCTCCGCTGAGCAGGCGTCCGAACGTCGACATCTGCACGGAGTCCTGTTGAAGGCTGCCGTAGGAAAACAAGAGCGGCATGCTCTACCTCTGGTTCGCCTTCAGGATCTTCTTCCGCAACCGGATCGACTGCGGCGTCACCTCGACCCACTCGTCATCCCGGATGAATTCGAGCGCCTGCTCGAGATTCAGGATTCGCGGCGGTACCAGGCGGATCGCCTCATCCGCTGTCGACGACCGCATGTTGGTCAGCTTCTTCTCCTTGACGATGTTCACGTCGAGATCGTTGTTGCGCGAATTCTCGCCGACGATCATGCCTTCGTACACCTCCGTCTGCGGCGTGACGAACATTTCGCCGCGCTCCTGGAGGTTGTAGATCGCATATCCGGTCGCCTTGCCCGGACGGTCCGACACCAGCGACCCGGTGGGCCTTGACTGGATGTCGCCCTGCCACTCGATATAGCCGTGGAAGAGCGAGTTCATGATGGCGGTGCCTTTGGTGTCGGTGAGCATCTCGCTGCGGATCCCGATCAGTCCGCGCGATGGTACGTGGAACTCCAGGCGCACGCGGCCCGAGCCGTGGTTGATCATCTTGGTCATCTTGCCCTTGCGCGTGCCCATCTTCTCCATCACGACGCCCACGTACTGCTCCGGGCAGTCGATCGTCAGCAGCTCCAGCGGCTCGGACAGCAGGCCGTTAACCTTACGCGTGATGATCTCCGGCTTGCCGACCATCAGCTCATATCCCTCGCGGCGCATCATCTCGAGCAGGATCGCCAACTGCAGCTCGCCGCGGCCCATCACGCGGAACGAATCCGGGCCGCCCTGCTCCTCCACCTTGATCGACACGTTGGTGAGCAGCTCCTTGTCCAGCCGGTCGCGCAGGTGCCGCGAGGTGACGAACTGCCCTTCGCGCCCGGCGAACGGCGAGGTGTTGATCGTGAATGTCATCGCGATGGTCGGCTCGTCGATCTGAATCCGTGGGAGGGGCTTGGGCGTCTCGGCGTCTGAAACCGTGTCGCCGATTGTGATCCCTTCGACGCCCGCGATCGCGAGCACGGCGCCCGGTTCACCGCGTGTCTCCTCGACGCGCTTCAGTCCCTCAAACGAGAACAGCTTGGTGATGCGTGTCTTCTGAATCGTGCCGTCGAGCTTGCACACGCTGACCTCGTCGCCGAGGTTCAACACGCCGTTGAACACACGGCCGATGGCGAGCCGGCCGAGGTAGTCGTTGTAATCGAGATTCGCCACGAGCAGTTGCAGCAAGCCCGTGGGGTCGCCCGCCGGACCGGGGATGCGATCGAGGATCGCCTCGAACAACGGGCGTAGATCGGTGGCCTCGTCCTCCATTTGGAGCTTGGACAGCCCGGCCTTGGCGTTGCAGTAGATCACCGGGAAATCGAGTTGATCCTCGGTGGCGTCGAGATCGATGAAAAGATCGTAGACCTCGTTGAGCACCTCCTGGACCCGGGCGTCGGAGCGGTCAATCTTGTTAATCACGACGATCGGAGGCAGCCGGGCCTCGAGCGCCTTCATGAGCACGTACCGCGTCTGAGGCAGGGGGCCCTCGCTCGCATCGACGAGCAGCATCACGCCGTCGACGATCTTCAAGGCGCGTTCGACCTCACCGCCGAAGTCGCTGTGGCCGGGCGTGTCGACGATGTTGATCTTCACGCCTTTGTAGTGGACTCCGGTGGTCTTGGCAAGGATCGTGATCCCGCGCTCGCGTTCGAGGTCATTGGAATCCATCACGCGCTCGGCGACCTGTTCGTTGGCCCGGAAAATCCCGCTTTGCCGCAACAGCGCATCCACCAGCGTTGTCTTGCCATGATCCACATGCGCGACGATGGCGATGTTGCGGATCGTTTCATTCCTGGAAATCTGCATCAATCTTCCATGGTCGCACGACAACTGCACGGGATCGTCCCTAAGGATGATATTCGCAGCGGTTCTGATCACCGCCCATGTGCTCCATAGAGCCGTAGTCGCGCATGGGAGGGATAGTATTCAAGCCGGTATAATAAGGTCCTCCGGATCATGCGCTACTCAACCCTGCTCCTCGCCCTGCTCCCGGCTCTCCACGCCCAGAGGTACGACCTGCTGCTTCAAGGCGGCCACGTGATCGACGCCAAGAACAAGATCAACGCCGTGCGCGACGTCGCCATCAAGGACGGCAAAATCGCCGCCGTCGCCGCAAAGATCGATCCAGCCCAAGCCGCCAAAACGGTCAATGTCCGCGGACTCTACGTCACGCCCGGACTCATCGACATCCACGTCCACGTCTACGCCGGGACCGGTGAGCGCAACTCCTACGCCGGCGACAACAGCGTCTACCCGGACGGGTTCACCTTCCGTTCCGGCGTCACCGCGGTCGCCGATGCGGGCTGCGCGGGCTGGCGCAATTTCGCCGACTTCAAAGACAAAGTCATCGACCGCTCCCGCACCCGCATCTTCGCCTTCCTCAACATCGTCGGGCACGGCATGCGCGGCGGCAAGTGGGAACAGGACCTCAACGACATGGAGTCGGGTCCCACCGCCGACATGGCACTCCAGCACAAGGGGCTGATCGTCGGCATCAAGACGGCGCACTACGGCGGACCCGAATGGAAACCGGTGGAACAGGCGGTGCAAGCGGGCAACAAGGCGAACATTCCCGTGATGGTCGACTTCGGATCTAATTTGCCACAGCGGCCCATCATGCAGTTGTTCACCGAAAAGCTGCGTCCTGGCGACATCTACACGCACGCCTATTCAGGCAACCGCGGCGAACAGGATGAATCCGGCCACACCAGTCCGGCGATGATCGCGGGCCGGAAGCGCGGGATCATTTACGACGTTGGCCACGGTGGTGGCAGCTTCCTTTGGCGGGTGGCGGTACCGCTCATGAAGGAAGGGTTCACGCCGGACTCGATCTCGACCGACCTCCACATCGGCAGCATGAACGCTGGCATGAAGGACATGCTGAACGTGATGAGCAAGTTCCTGGCGATGGGAATGCCGCTCGACGCCGTGATCGAGCGGTCCACCTGGAATCCGGCGCGCGAGATCAAGCAGGAGCAGCTTGGCCACCTGACGCCCGGCGCGGTGGCCGACGTCGCGGTGCTGCGGGTGGAGAAGGGCAACTTCGGATTCCTCGACATGTACGGTGCCCGGCTTGCGGGAACGCAGCGCCTGGCCTGTGAGCTGACGCTGCGCGACGGCCGGACAATGTGGGACCTCAACGGCATCATGCGGACAGACTGGGACAAGCTTCCGAAGGACTACCAGTCCCAGTCCGATCCGCGGTGGGACGCGGGTGGAGGCGGGCGCAGGCGCAGGAAGGGGTAGGTTGCCACCGGACGGGCGGCTCCTCCGTCGAAAGGCTGGAGACGCACATGGGCTTCTTTCAACAAAACCAATTCAATGGCCTGATCTGGGTCTGGACCTGGGCCATCATCATGTACCTGTTCCACCGGCTCAAGTCCCAGGAGCGCAGGCAGCTTCTCGACCGGATCCACGCGGAACGCATGAAGGCGATCGAAAAGGGCGTGCCATATCCGGAGCTGCCGCCCTACGCGCTCGAAGAGCCGGAGGCGCCGCACGCGCCAAAGGATCCGCGCAAGATGCTCGGCGCCGCCGCGATCTGTGTTTTCGGTGGCGCCGGGCTCCTGGCGGCGATGCTGGCCTCGCCCAGCGACCGTCTCCGCGAGTTGTGGACGTTCGGCCTGGTGCCAGTTTTCGCCGGACTTGGATTATGCGCTCACTATTGGATCGTGCACACTGGCTCCAAGAGCGGGCGATGACCGCGGAGCGCGGTGAGTTCCGCGAACTGGTGGAAGCCTATCAGCACCGCGTCTTCCGGCTGGTCTGCTCGGTCCTGGGACCCTACCGCGACGCCGATGCCGAGGACGTCACCCAGGAAGTCTTCCTGCGTGTGTACCGGCAGCTTGGACAGTTTCGCGGTGACGCGAGCCTCGGCACCTGGATCTACCGGATCGCGCGCAACCTGGCGATCGACACGCGGCGTCAGGCCCGGTTCCGTCTGCCACATCTGACTGAAGCGGCGCTGGAGCGGATGCCCGCTCCAGCGGATTCCACAGTGGACCGCGCGGTCATCGCCGCGGCACTCGAATCGCTGCCGGAGGTCTACCGCACGCTGTTGTATCTATACTATTGGCAGGATGCGTCAGTGGAAGAAGCCGCCGAGGTGACCGGACTGCCGCCCGGCACGGTGAAGTCCTACCTGGCACGGGGGCGGCACCGGATTGAAGCGGAACTTGCCAAACGCGGAGTACACAGCCATGGATGAACGGATCCTCACACAGTTGCGCGATGAACCGAAGCCGGGCCTGGGTCCGTTTTTCGCGGCCCGTGCCGCGGCGCGGGCGATGGATCAAAAGCGCGGGACTGACACTCGTCTGGTGGCGCTGTGGATCGCCGTGGCGGCCGCCGTCGCAGCCGTGATGTGGAAAGCGAACTGGCCGGAAGGCAGCCTCGGATTTATCATCCAGACGGCGATTCCGGCCAGTTTTCTGGTTGCGTTGCGAGGGTGGTCCGGAGTGTCCCGGTGGATCCTCAGAACTGCAGGCGTAACGCCAACTGCAACTGCCGCGGATTCCCGACGGTCGACGTGATCGTCCCGGCGGTGGCGAGAGGCACGGTAGCGTTTGGCTGTCCGAACTGCGGATGGTTGAAGAGGTTGAAAGCCTCGGCGCGGAACTGGAGGACCACCTTTTCGGTGAGGGCGAAATCCTTGAACAGGGAGCTATCGACGTTCCACCGCCCGGGTCCGAACAGCGTGTTGCGGCCCAGGTTTCCGAAGGTGTAGATGGCCGGCGTGTTGAACGCGGTGGGATCAAACCAGCGCTGGAGAGTGCGTTGACCGCCGGGAAGCGTCGCATCGCGCAGGAAATCCGCGCGGCTGCCGCCTGCGCCACCTGTATTCGCACCCGCGTGGCCCACGGTGAACGGAAGGCCGGTCTGCATGATGATGATGCTGTTGATCTGCCATCCGCCGAGGACCAGGTTCGCCGGACCGCCCTTGTTGAGCATCGCCTGTCCCTTGCCGAAGGGCAGCTTATGTGTGATCGACAGGGTGGCCCGGTGGCGGATATCGTACACCGAATTGCCGCGGTCGGCGCGCCGGTTGCGGATATCCTGCGGCGTGCCGGTGCCGCCCCCGAACTCGGTGCCAACGTCGTCGATGGCGTGAGCCCAGGTGTAGCCGAACATCAGGTTGGTGTTGGTGGACATCCGCTTGATCACTTCGAGCTGGCCGGACAGGTAGGCGCTTAGGCCATCCGACACGGCGTAGCTGATGAAGGAGAGTCCCGGCCGGACGCCGAAGAAGGCGCGACGGGGGTTGACCGCGCCCGGACCGGGAAGGGGCTGGTTCAAGTCGAGGGTGGTGCCCAGGCGGCGGCCGAGGTTGCCTACCATCGACGCCTTGATCAGGACTCCGGCTCCCGGCAGCTCATGCTGGACACCAAGATTGAACTGCTGCGCGTAGGAACTCTTGTATCCCGGGAACACGCCAACCACGCCGCCGGTAGGATTCCGCGCCGACTCGAAATTCACCGTCGGCGGAGGCCCGAATCCCTGGCTCACGCGGCTGCCGAGCGTGACGTCGTTGTTCGCTTCGGTGATGATCGGGCCGAACGGAATGTGCCGTTGCAGGCGGAGCAGCGCCCCGCCATTGCCGTTCGGGTTGTAGAACAGCCCGAAGCCGCCGCGGATGACGGTGTGCGGCATCACTTGATACGCGAATCCAAACCGCGGCGCCCAGTTGCTGAAATCGCGCCCGATTCCGGCGCGGCGGTCCACACCATCGCGTCCAGCGACCTTCACCGTGGCGGTGGCCGCGTCGAAGTTGGCCCAGCGGTCGGCGACCTCGCTGAACGGGCTGTAGTAGTCCCAGCGCAGGCCGAGGTTAAATGTCAGCTTACGGTTCACCCGCCAGTCGTCGGCGAAGTACAGGCCCATCTCGATACCACGGGCGCCGACCCAGGCAAGCGTGAAGTCCTGTTCCTTGAAGGTCGGATATCCGAGCAGGAAGCTGGCCAGCTCGTTTCCGGTGACCGCGCCCGATCCGATCTCGGTGGTGAATCCGCGTGAGAAGTTGAAGCGCCCGTTGCCGCGATTGGTCTGGTACTCGGTAATCTGCCGCCGGCGCACGTCGCCTCCGAACTTCAACGTGTGCGCGCCGTTGGTGTAGGTCATGTTGTCGATGTACTGGAAGGTGTTCGACCGCCGGAAAATCGGCAGGGACCGCGAGTGCCCGACGCCCGCGTACTGGCCCAGGTTGATGATCGGCAGCACAGTGTGCAGCGGGTGGGAATTGGCGTTCGGGATCCCGACGAGGTTGCCGAGATTCGGTCCGCCGGCTTCGTATCCTTCGCCCGTATAGTCGAGCACGAACCGGTTGAAGCCAACACGGAAATCATTCACCAGGCGCGGCGTGAACACCTTGGTGTAGCTGAGCACCATGTGCTGCACGGGGTTGAACGCGGGACCCGCGAAGGAGTCCTCGTTGCCCACGCCCACGGCCTTTGGCAGTCCTTCGATCGACACCGCCGGGAAGGTGTGCGGCGCGGTGGTGGTGGTGTGCTGGATCGACCAGCGGAAGAAGATGTTGTCGTTGGAGGTGATCTGATGATCCACGCGGGCGTCACCCTGGTCCCAGTCCTGTGTGAGATTCAGGTTGGCGAGGTAGTTGTTGACGCGGTTGGCGTTGGTCGGCAGCGGGTAGGCGGCCAGCAGCCGGGCGGTGGGCGCGTCCCAGCGGTTGCGCGGAATGATGTTGCCGGGGAACTGCGTCCTGCGGATCCCGGTGGCGGAGGTGGGATCGTTGCGCACGTTCATCGGGTCATACACGGCGGCTTCATCGCTGAAGTTGCGCGACCGGACACATCCTTGACACTTTAGCCTGGATTCTTGCTTGACACTTATCAAGGGCGGGTGCGGCTCGATCTTCACCTTACACCTTCT
>Ga0194132_10005323_pt1 | contig 21000 bp, 19 predicted proteins | sample TA2KigOf80mmetaG_FD_148612 | JGI IMG/M metagenome (GOLD analysis project Ga0194132, IMG submission 148612) | Freshwater microbial communities from Lake Tanganyika, Tanzania - TA2015054 Kigoma Offshore 80m | ecosystem: Environmental > Aquatic > Freshwater > Lake | place: Tanzania: Lake... | reverse complement strand
GAGCGCGATGTGTGATGGCGACCAATCGCTCGCCACCGCCGATCTCCCACATCTCGCCAGGGAGGCGGAGACGATCGCGCGGGCCGTGTCTCGGTCGGTCTACCCGATAGGCGCGAAGATGCGAGGGGCGGAACCGCTCCCGGCGAGCGTGGCGTTCGGGAGCAGCGGGGTACGAACCTAGAATCCACTGAAGATGCGTCTGCGTGGCCGGGTGCTCACCGACAGCACCGAGACCTCGCCTCGAATCGTGGTGGTGGACGATCGCGAAGTCGCGGCGATCCTGCCTGATGATGGCGGCCCGGTCGATCGGGAAACCGACGGTTGGATCGCACCCGGTTTCCTTGACCTGCAGATCAATGGCGGATACGGCATCGACCTTGCGTCCGAGGCCGATGCCGAGAGCGCGGTGGCTGCTCTCGCGCGCCACCTCGTGCGCCATGGTGTGACGGCGTTCTGCCCGACGCTGGTCACGAGCGATCCTGCGACGATCCTGCGGCGATTGCCGGCGATGCGGCCGCGCCTGATTGAGGGCGGCGCCACCTCGCTCGGCGCCCACATCGAGGGGCCGTTCTTGAGCGCTCGCTTCCCCGGCATTCACGATCGTCGATTCATACGACCGCCTGCACCGGATGAGGTGCGGCGATGGTTCGACGTCGGAGATCCGACGATCGTGACGCTGGCGCCGGAGATCGAAGGTGCCCACGAGGTCATCTCTTTCCTCGCCGGCCGGGGGTGCGTGGTGAGCGCGGGACACACTGCGGCAACGGCCTACGAGGCCTCCGCAGGCGTCGCCGCCGGGATCACCATGGCGACGCATCTGTTCAACGCGATGCCGCCCTTGCACCATCGGGAGCCGGGCGCGGTCGGTACGTTGCTGGCCGCCGACGTCGTTCGCGTCGGAATGCTCGCTGACGGAGTTCACGTAGCCGCTCAGGTGGTCGCGTTCATCGCGCGAGCGATCGGACCGGAGCGCCTGTTTCTCGTTTCCGACGCAATCGCCGCCGCAGGCGCGGCACCAGGGCCGGTGCGCCTCGGCGAACAGACAGTCATCTCCGACGGTCGAGTCGTCCGCCGCGCCGATGGGACGCTCTCGGGGAGCGCGATGATGCTCGACGAGGGTGTGAGGAATGCGCGCGCCTGGCTGCCGTGGCTGCTTCGCGGTCAGATCGTCGACATGGCGTCGCGGACGCCGGCCCGCGCTCTCAACGGCCGCGCAGGCCGCCGCGGCAGAATCGCTCCGGGGTGGGCGGCTGATCTGGTGATGCTCGACCGTGCCTTCGGCGTCGAGGCGACGATCGTCACGGGACGCGTAGCGTATGACGCCGCACAGTCGCCCAACGGGGGAGCGCCGTGACCGACCCGGGTATGGACACCTGGAGTCCGGATCAGTACGCCCGTTTCCGTAACGAGCGCAGCCAGCCTTTCTTCGATCTTCTTGCACTGGTGGAGCCTCGACCAGGAATGACGGCCGTCGATCTCGGGTGCGGGACGGGCGAACTGACCCGGGCCATGCATCGACACCTTGGCGCAGCGGCGACGCTCGGCATCGACGCATCGGAGGCCATGCTGGCGCGCGCGGCCACGAGCGCCGAACCGAGTCTGATCTTCCAGAAGCACGATATCGCCACGTTCGCGCCGGAGGCGACGTTCGACCTGGTGTTCTCGAACGCCGCGCTGCAATGGGTGCCCGATCACGACAGGCTGATCCCGCGGCTCCTCGGTCTTGTACGCCCGGGCGGACAGATCGCGTTCCAGATGCCGATGAACGACGATCACGTCTCGCACACCACCGCATCCGATATTGCCGCTGAGCCACCATTCGCGGGGTCACTGGGCGGCTACCGGCGCCGTGACCCGCCACTACCCATCGAGCGGTATGTGGAGATGCTCGATGAGGCGGGGTTCAAGCGCATCGACGCGCGGATCCAGATCTATCTGCACCGACTGACCGAACCGGCAGACGTGCTGGAGTGGGTCCGCGGCACGATGCTCACCGACTACCAGCGTCGTCTCGATCCGCCACTCTTCGCCCGGTTTGTCGACGCGTATCGCGAACGACTTCTCGAACGCCTGCCTCGGAGATCTCCCTACCTGTACACCTACCGTCGCATCCTCGTATGCGCCCGCGAGGCGCACGGCTGAGCAGAGGCTAGCGTCGCCGAGTGACCGACATGACCCGCGGGTCGCGCGCGCCAGCGTGAACCGCAGGACCGAGGCGGCGCGCCTCAGGACGCGCGGCCGACTCTTGTGGCGGCCACCGTCCCTCGTTCCAACGCTCGGGCGCGAGGCGCAAGATGCAGATGATCGACGCGGCGATGAAGGCAGCCATCGCCAGCAGGATGGCCCCCGGCACGCCACCAACGGCCGATCGGGGCAGAGCGACGAAGACAACCTGTCCGATCGCGTCGACGTGGTTTTCGGCACGGAGCAAGCTCGGCCCGACCTGTAGCGCAAGATTCGTGGCGACCGTCGGGAGGTATGCCGCAGTCGCCACAAACCACGATCGTCGCAGAACCGCAGCGAGGTCAGCGGGCAGGCGGTGCCCGGTAGCGATCCACGGAACGCACCACCCCAGGAAGAGGATGTCTAGGACCGCGAAGGCGCCGACGAGCGAGTCTGTGTACACACGTATCAGGCTGCATCGGACGAGCAGTTTCAGGACGATCCACGGGATGAGGGCAACAATCACACGGAGGGCGATGCCCGATCGCCCGCCCTCTCGCGCTCCTGGGCCGATCGGTTGGGTTCGCGGTACGGCATTCGGTGCGGCCCGAGGACGCGACGAGCGGACCATTACTCCGCTGGGGCGCGCGGCGGCATCGAGCGCCCATAGAGATGGTTGAGAGTGCGCAGCCGCTCGGCGATCCCTCTATTCACCGCGCCAGGATCGTAGCGCCAGGTCCAGTTGCCGTCCGGGGTCCCCGGAAGGTTCATCCGCGATTCTGATCCCAGCGAGAGAAGGTCCTGGAGCGGGACCACCGCGAGCGAAGCGACGGACATAAGCGCGGCGCGAACGAGATCCCAGGCGATGTCGACACCGGAAACCCCCAGGTACGAGCGCACGATGTGCTGTTCACCCGCGCTGAGTGACTCGTACCAGCCCCGGGTCGTATCGTTATCGTGCGTCCCGGTGTAGACGACGCAGTCGGGGACGTGATTGTGCGGCAAATACGGGTTCGCCGCGGCGGCAAGTAGGAACGGATTCCCCGCGTCACTCCCAAAGGCGAACTGGAGGATGCGCATTCCCGGATAGCCCAGCGCGCGCCGCATCTCCACCACGTCGGGTGAGATGGTGCCGAGGTCCTCCGCGACGATGGGTAACCGCTGCCCAGCGCGCCGCTCGATCGCCTGGAAGAACGCACCGCCCGGACCGGCCAGCCAGCGACCGCGTTCGGCGGTCCGTTCGTGCGCCTCCACTGCCCAGCACGCCGCGAAGCCGCGGAAGTGATCCAGGCGGATCGCGTCGCAGTGGGTAAGCGTCCGCTCCACACGCCGCGACCACCAGTCGTAATGCTCCGCTGCCATGCGGTCCCATCGATAGATCGGGTTACCCCAGAGCTGTCCGGTGGCGCTGAAATAGTCCGGTGGTACGCCTGCGACGAGCCGTGGGAGACCGGCATGGTCGAGATCGAACAGGTGCGGATGGGCCCATACGTCGGCGGAATCGTGCGTGACGAAGATCGGTACGTCGCCGAGCACGCGAATGCCCCGTGTCGACGCCTCCCGCCGGAGAGCCTGCCACTGGCGGTCGAACGTCAACTGGAGAAAGCAGTGGTCCTCGTAGGCGTCGCGCTGGGTGACCCGGAGCTCATTGAGTGCCGCGGGATCGCGCCTGGCGAGCTCGGACGGCCACTCCGTCCACGGGCGACCCTCAAACAGAGCTCGGGAAGTCGCGAACAGGGCGAAGTCGTCGAGCCATTGCTGCTCGCGCTCGCGATAGAGGGCGAGCGCTTCCCGTTCGCGCAAGTCCGCGCGTCTGAGCCGGGCGAACTCTTGCAAGCGCCGGAGTTTCTGCGCGCGCGCTCTGGAGAAGACGATCGGCGATCCGGACGGCTGCCCATCGGTGAACCGAGTGCCCTCCAGTGAAATGAGCAGGGGGTTCCCCGCAAACGCCGAGATACCGGAATAGGGTGAGTCTCCCGGACCGACTGGCTGGAGAGGGAGGATCTGCCATACCGAGACGCCGCTGGCATGCAGAAAGTCGAGGAATTGCCGTGCCTCTGCGCCGAGATCGCCGATTCCGTCCGGCGATGGGAAAGAAGTGGGATGGAGGAGTACTCCCGACGCGCGATGGGTCCACACGGTGAGCAGGGTATACCGCGTCCACGCAACGGTCGGTATAACTACGGGCAGGCGCACCGGAGGCGAGCGAGTGGATCAGTCCGATCTCCGTCAGATCAGCGGTCGTCGCAAAGCCGCGGCGTTGTTGATTTCGCTCGGTTCAGAACTCGCGGCACAGGTCTGCAAGGTGATGCGCGAGGACGAGGTCGAGCAGTTGACCCGTGAGATCGTGCGCATGGAACGGCTTCCCGCCGAGATGAAGGAAGCCATCATGCAGCAGGTCTACGAAGACGCGATGGCCCGCCAGTTCATCACTGCGGGCGGCTCGGACTACGCGCGCGACCTGCTGGCCCGCACTCTGGGCACGCAGAAAGCGGGCGAACTGCTCACCCGGGCAACCACCGCGCGGCGCGATCAGCCCTTCGGCTTTATGGCCGAGATCGAGCCCGCCCAGCTTGCCAGCGTGCTCGAAGCCGAGCTTCCGCAGACGATCGCGCTGATCCTCTCGAACCTACCACACGAACTCTCCGGCCGGATCCTCACCTCGCTGGATTTCGAACTGCAGGCCGAAGTGTCCTCTCGGATCGCGGTGATGAACCGCACCAGCCCCGAGATGGTCAAGGAGGTCGAGACTGTCCTCAGGAAACGGCTCGCGACGCTGCAGACCCAGGGATTTCGCACCGCCGGCGGGGTGGACTTCCTGGTGCGCGTGCTGAACAGCATGGACACCCGCTCCGAACGGGCGATTCTCGAGTCGATCGAGCACAGCGATCCGGAGCTGGCCGCTGAGATTCGCAAGAACATGTTCGTATTCGAGGATCTCTCGATGCTGGACGATCGATCGCTGCAACGACTGATGCGTGATGTCAACAGCAAGGATCTCTCGATGGCGCTCCGGGGCGCATCAGAGGATCTGAAGAACCGCATCTTCAAGAACATGTCCACGCGCGCATCGCAGGCGCTGCGGGACGATATGGCGGTCAGCGGACCGGTACGACTGCGTCTGGTTGAGGAGGCGCAGACCCGCATCATCAATACCGTGCGCGCGCTCCAGGAGGCGGAGGAGATCACGATCTCGCGCGGCCGCGAAGACGTGATGGTGTAGGCCGGGTTCCGCGCCGCCGGCCGCGGCCCGCCATTTCTCACGTTGACCTAAGCCAGCGATGTCTAGGTTCAGGACGTGCGGTTACGTCGAGTTGCGGCGGTCGCGGTGCTGCTCGCCGCGATGCTCATCCAGCCTGTCGGGGCACAGGGCGTTCCGCAGGCACCACTTGTCGCGATCGATCCGGGTCACGGCGGGCGCGACGGCGGGGCGAGCGGCCGGCTCGGCGGCAAGGAGTATGTCGAGGCTGTCCTCGCGCTCGCCACGGCGAAACGACTGGACGCCAAACTCCGGAAGGCCGGCTATCGGACACTGCTGACGAGAACGACCGAGAGCAATGTGAACGCCTCGGGCAAGGATCTCACTGGAGATGGCGTCGTCGATGTCGCAGACGATCTGCAGGCGCGCGTCGATCTGGCGAACAGGGCCGGCGCCACGATCCTCGTCTCCGTTCACTTCAACGGATCGACGTTCCGCCAGTTGCGGGGACCGGAGATCTACTACTCCGGAGCCCGGCCCTTCAGCGCCGAGAACAAGCGACTCGCCGATTCCGTCCACGCAGCCGTCACCGAGACTTTCAGCGAACTGGACAGCGGCGCTCGGCCGCGTGGCGTCCTCAGGGATGCGATGCTGGGCGGCCACCTCTTTCTGCTCGGGCCCGCGGGTGGACGCATCGCCCGAGCCTCAACAATGCCCGGAGTCCTCGTGGAGGGACTCTTTCTCACGAACGAGCGCGACCTCCAGGTGCTCGGGCGTCCGGACACGCTCGAACGCCTCGCCAGCGCCTACTTCGAGGGTATCTCCGCCTATCTGGGGCCGCCGCCCGCGCCCAGCGAGGCCCGGGTGATCTCACCGAACGGAGCGAACCTGAGGCCATCGCCACTCCTGAATACCACGCCACTGACGGTCCTCCCGCCGGGCACCGTGGTACGCCCTCGGGAACGGGTGTCCGGCGATGAGGTGGCCGGCGCCGAACACTGGTGGCGCGTCGACATTGGCTCCAGAACCGGGTTCGTCTTTGAACCACTTCTCGACGTCGTCCCTTCGGCGCAAGCACCCGCCGCCACACGCGGATCCCGAGATATCGACGCCACCTCGCGGGCCGGGTCCATCATTGATGACGATGGCCTCCCGGCTCGGGCGCGCGCGCGTCCCAGGCTTGATGCACCGATCCTGTTCCGGGTCCCGGCCGGCGCCACGGTCGAGATCATCGGCGTGCAGGCCGGGGAGCTCGTGGGTGGGGATAAGCGCTGGATGCAGGTTCGCCATGGCGCCAGCGTCGGGTGGGTCTGGGCGCCGCTCATCGCCGAGGCCTGAACCGGGGTGAATCTGGACCAGATCCCACGCGGTCTTCTGATGTTGTTCCCCTTCCTGGTGGGCATCCTTATTGGGACAGCCACACCGGCCCTGTCCTCGGTAGTCGGGATCGGCGTCACGCCAACCGCAACCATCACGTCTTCGCCAACCACCTCCCCCTCGGCAACGTCGACCGAGACACCGACGCACACCCCCACACAGACTCCGACGGCGACCCCCTTGGCAACAGACACCCCCCGCCCGACCGCGACCAACGTGATGTCCACCGCGACGCCGCGACTCGATACGACGCCCACCGTGCCGCCCGGCGCAACTCCACGCGCGCAGACAACGAACGGGACCGTCACGCGCGTACCCGCCGAGCCGACTCGTACCGCGAGTGGTCAGTCGGTGCTCGACGACGATTCCACCATGCTGGCGATCTACGGTCGCGGTTTCGGCATCGCACCCATCCTGGGTATGCTCGGCGGGTATCGCGACTTCGATGCGATGGATCGCGACCTGCGGAGCCGCTTCGTCCCGGCGATCCAGGCGCAGAATGGCGGCAAACGGGTCATCCCGACCATCCACCTCATCTACGCGTTAGCGATTCCCTGTTCGGCGGGCGGTGACTGCCTGCTCTACCTGGAGGCGATGGATATCGATATCGTCAAGGAATACATCGAACCGGCTGCACGTCGTGGCTGGCACATCATCCTGGATTCGCAACTGGGGCGGTCGGACCCCGTGACGCAGGTCCAGCGGATGATCGATCGCGGTTATCTCAAGTACGACCACGTCCACGTCGCGCTCGATCCGGAGTTCAAGGTGTACCCGGGACGGACGACGCCGGGTATCCCCATCGGTCAGATCGACGCGGCGCAGATCAACCGCGCGCAGGACCTCCTGGCCGCTCACAGTCGAGCGGAGGGATTACGACGTTCGAAGATGCTTATGGTGCACCAGTTCGGCGATCCCGAGGTAGATGACGGGGTTCCGCACATGGTCCTGAACAAGAAGACCCTCCGCACGGTTGCCGGGGTCGATCTGGTGCTCGATGCGGACGGGTTCGGCGGGCCTGACCCCAAGGTGGCGAAGTACAACCTCATGCTCAATCCCGAGCCTTATCCCTTCATCCGCTACCGGGCGATCAAGCTCTTCTTCCCAAATGCGCAGGCGCCCAATCATTACGACAAGCCGCTGATGGAATGGGCCGCGGTGTTCGGACGCGCCGCCACCCCGGGCGGCTATCGGATCAAGTGGGCGCCAAATGTGGTAGTCATCGCCTGAGTCGGGCCATCCGAATCGTCTCAGCCCGGCGAACCGCTATCAGGCCGCGTGCACGAATCGTGCGAGCTTGGGTCCGATGATCGCCACCTCGACTGTTGTGCCGCACAGTTCGTTCTTGCCTCCATGCAGCGAGGCATCGTGGGCTACGGCCTCGAGAACAACCCGGCGCATGTGATTCGCGACCGAGACAGGATCGGTGAGGTTCTCCGCGAAAAGGCCGGTTGGTGTCTTGAATCGATCCGACTGCAAGAACTGGAGGATGGGCCCAGGGGCATCGATGTAGGTATTCAGGAATCCAGTCTCGACACGGTCGGCGATGCGGCATCGACCCATCTCGGCGGTGGTTCCACGGACGTAGGCAATCAACACATCGAGGCGGCGCTCGGATTCCGGTGCGTTCGCAGCTACCTGGCGGATCTTCTGTCGCACCATCGGGTGCATCCGATTGGCGATGCGAGCGGCAATATCCTCGAGGCGGAAGCCCGCCGGATTGTTGAATTCACCCAGCGCGCGATCCAATACCGCCGTTACGTCAACCTGGTTTCCCGCCATCGCATCGGTGAGCGAGGAAATGCCCGTGGTGACGAACGCAAGAGGCTGTGCCCGGTGAAGGACAATCTTCTGGGGCTCCTCCTCGAAGATCCCGGCCGCAATATCGCGCGCCTTCCGTTCCGACGCCACGACCATGAACGAATCCCGCTTGCTCGCAAGAACGATCGCCAATAGGCACCTCCGCGATGCGCCGCGCAGAAACGGCAGGATCGAAGCCCATTCTACTCTGCGCGGTTCGCCGCCGCTCCCGTTGCGGTCGCGGAAAAGTCGACCCGGGGTGCCCGGCCGTGTTACCAGATCCCCAGCTCCGCCTTCGCCTCCTCGGACGCCATCACCCGCGGATCCCATGGCGGCGTCCAGATGAACTCGACGGTCGCGTTCTCGACGCCGGGAAGACGCCCGGCCACGTAGCTCACCTGATCCATGATCACCGGTCCCAACGGGCAGGCCGGCGACGTCAGCGTCATCGTGATCTTGACCTCCCCGGCGGACGATCGCTCGACGTCGTACACCAAACCAAGATCGACGATGTTGACCCCGATCTCCGGGTCATAGACGGAGCGCAGCGCTTCGAGAATGTCATCGGGTGTCGCGTCGGCAGTTGGGTCGGGAAGCGGCACCTCTCCTTCGAGAGCATCCCAGGGCGGTCCCTCACGCGATAAACCCTGCATCGCCACTTCGATCATACCGTCACCTCCACACCGGCATCGGAGATCCGCGTTGGATACGTCCGCACCGGATAGACCGCGGGCAAGGAGAGAGCCTTGCCGTTGCGGACATCAAAGCGCGCACCGTGCAGCGGGCACTCGACGATGCACCCGAACAGTTCACCATCGGCGAGCGACGCCTCGTCGTGCGTGCAGACGTCATCGGTCGCGTAGTAGGCGCCGTCGACGTTGTACAGCGCGATCTCCCGACCGCCGACATTCACGCGTCGGCTCCCTCCCGGCGAGGGCGCCTCGGCATTCGGCACGACGATGGTGTGGCTCACGCGGCCACGCCCATCTCGGCGATCTTCGCCTCGATCGCCTCCTCGAGGCGTCCTCGGACGGTGGCAAGGGGAATGCGTTCGAGGACGTTGGCGAAGAATCCCTCGACGATGAGGCGCTCGGCCTGGTCACGCGCCAGGCCGCGGCTCTGAAGGTAGAACAGCTCCTCCTCGTCGACCGAGGAGGAGGTCGACCCGTGCGTGCAGCGCACATCGTTAGCCAGGATCTCGAGCATGGGGATCGAGTCGGCCCGCACGGCGCGGGAGAGGAGCAGGTTTCGATTGTTCTGGTATGCGTCCGACCGCTGGGCGTTGGGGTGGATCGCGATGAGGCCAGAATAGACCGATCGCGAGCGATCGAGCAGGGCGCATTTGAAGAGCAGGTCGCTGAGCGTCTGGCCCACACGGTGGTTCTGCAGCGTGCTGTGATCGATGTGCTGCGTGCCACTGGCGAAAATGACGCCGAGCAACTCGGTGTTCGCCCCCGGCTCGTCCAGGTGCGCGTGGACGAATGCCTTGGTCGACGCCGAGCCGAGCGCGACCTGGAGGAGGTTCACGCCCGAGTCTCGGCGCGCGAACACGCGCTCACGAGTGAAGTTCCAGACATTGCGGCCGAGGTTCTGAATGTGGTTGTAGCGGATCGCGGCGCCCTCCCCCGCGACCACGTCGACGACGCCGGCGTGGAGAGCAGCCGCGGTCAGACCGTCTCCCGCCGATGAGTAGTCATCGATGTACGTCACCGAACTCCACGCGTCGGCAACGACCACGGTCCGACTGAACAGAGCTTCATCGATCCCGGCGTGCACGAAGGAACTACGCAATGGAAGCGCCACTTCGACGCCCGAGGGCACGAAGAGGAACGCCCCACCCGACCAGAGTGCACCATTCAGCGCCGACCACTTGTCCTCGTCCGCGCCGATCCGGGCATCCTCGAAATATGGCCGGACCTTGTCCGGATACTTCGCGACCGCCTCGGAGAGAGAGCAGAATATGACCCCCTGCGCAGCGGCATCGGCGCTGAGTTCCGCGTACTCCGTGCGATCGCCGACCTGCGTCAAGGATCCGGCATCATCCCGCGCCCGCTTCACGGCGCGCCGGGGCGGCCGCCCCGGCCGCGAATCGTCCGCAGGGAGGCGGAACCGCCCCAGATCGAGGCGCCGAAGGTCAGTACGGCGGTACTCCTCGTTCTCTCGGCCGGGAACGGGTAGTTCAGCCTGACGCGCGAACGAGGCCAGACGTCGATCGGTAAGCCAGCGCGGTTCCTTGAGGCGTGTAGAGAGCGCCTCGACATCCTGACGTGTGATCACGGTAACTCCGAATTCCAGAAAGGGCGCGGCCGACTAACCGACCGACCCTTCCATCTCAAGTTGAATCAGGCGGTTCATTTCCACGGCGTACTCCATGGGGAGTTCCTTTACGACCGGCTCAATAAATCCGTTGACGATCATCGTCGTCGCCTCTTCGGCACCGAGCCCGCGACTCTGGAGGTAGAACAGTTGCTCCTCGCCGACCTTTGAAACGGTCGCCTCGTGGGAGATGGCGACCCTTTCGGCCTCAATGTCCATGTACGGGTAGGTGTCGGAACGTGAACGATCGTCGATGAGCAGCGCATCGCACGAGACATTGGCCGAAACGTTCTCGGCATCGCGATAGATCGCCAGATGCCCGCGATAGGAGGTCCGCCCCCCGGCCTTGCTTATCGACTTGGAGATGATCTGGGAGGAGGTGTGCGGCGCGACGTGAACCATCTTCGCGCCCGCATCCTGGTGCTGCCCCGGCCCGGCAAACGCCACGGAGAGTGTCTCACCCTTGGCGCCCGGCTCCATGAGGTAGATCGCCGGGTACTTCATCGTGACCTTGGAGCCCAGGTTGCAGTCGACCCACTCCATCGTGGCTTCGCGGAACGCCTGCGCCCGCTTCGTCACGAGGTTGTAGACGTTGTTCGACCAGTTCTGGATGGTCGTGTAGCGGCAGCGTGCGCCTTCCTTGACGATGATCTCGACCACCGCCGAGTGCAGGCTATCGGAGCTATAGGTCGGAGCCGTACAGCCCTCGACGTAGTGCACGTAGGAACCGGGCTCGCAGATGATGAGCGTCCGCTCGAACTGGCCCATGTTCTCCACGTTGATGCGGAAGTACGCCTGAAGCGGAATCTCGATGTGCACGCCTGGTGGCACCCAGATGAAAGATCCCCCGGACCAGACGGCTGAGTTCAGGGCAGCGAACTTGTTGTCGTTCGAGGGGATGACAGTCGCCCAGTACTGGCGAAACAGATCCGGGTGTTCCCGCAGCGCGGTATCGGTATCGGTGAAAATGACACCCTTCTCCTCGAGGTCCTTCCGAATGGAGTGATAGACAACCTCGGACTCGTACTGTGCGGAAACGCCGGCGAGGAACTTCCGTTCCGCCTCGGGAATGCCGAGCCGATCGAAGGTCTTCTTGATCGCATCGGGCACATCTTCCCAGGAACGCGCCTTCTTCTGGGAAGGCTTGAGGTAGTAGTAGATGCTATCGAAGTCGATGCCCGAGAGATCAGCTCCCCAGGCTGGCATGGGTCGCTGGTTGTAGTAGCGGAGCGACTGGAGCCGAAACTCGGTCATCCAGGTTGGCTCGCCCTTGCGGTCCGAGATTTGCTTGACGATATCCGGGTTGAGACCGCGCGGCGCATCTCCGACGTAGTCCGCTGCATCGTGGAACCCGAACTTCTCGGTGTAGTTCTCGTTGATCGTGAGGTGGTCAATTGCCACGGGAGCCGACCTCCTTCAGGAGCGCGTCGTAACCGACTCGCTCCAAATGCTCCGCGAGTTCCTGGCCTCCGGATTGGACGATCCGGCCTTGATGGAGAATGTGAACTCGATCGGGCTTGATGTAATTGAGGAATCGGTTGTAGTGCGTGATAATCATCACACCCATCTGCGGATTCTTCAGTCGATTGACGCCATCGGCAACGATCCGCATCGCATCGATATCGAGTCCGGAGTCGGTCTCGTCGAGGATCGCCAGTCGGGGCTTGAGCATCGCGAGCTGGAGGATCTCCGCGCGTTTCTTCTCGCCCCCGGAGAATCCCTCGTTGAGATAGCGCGTCGCGAACTTATCGTCCATCCGCAGATCGTTCATCGTCGCCCGCATACGACGTCGGAACTCGACGGCGGGCGTGTCGCCGAGGACGCTCTTCACCGCGAGGCGAAGGAAATTCGCCACAGAAACGCCTGGTATGGCGGTCGGGTATTGGAACGCGAGGAACACGCCGAGTTTGGCTCGCTCGTCGGCGCTCAGTTCGAGCAGGTTCACGCCGCGCCAGAGAATGCGCCCCTGCGTGACCTCGTATTTCGGGTGGCCGGCGATGGTATACGCGAGCGTCGATTTGCCCGAGCCGTTCGGTCCGAGCAGGGCGTGGATCTCGCCGGCCCGAACCTCGAGATGGACTCCGGCGAGGATCTCCTTTCCGCCGACGTCGACGTGGAGGTCGTCGACGATGAGGGTGTTGTCGTCTGTGGCCTCCGCAAGGGGTGATGCGACCTGAGTCTCAATCATTCCGAGCTACCGCAATTCCTTTCGTCGATGAGGTAGATGCGCGATCCCGTTCGAGGTCGGCCAGCGATGTCGCGTCGAGAACGCGGTCGGCGGCCTCCTTGACCCGATTCCAGAGTGGGCGTGAGGCGCAGTCGCCCTCGACCATGCACGAGCCCGCGATGTATGTGTCGAGAAGGCACTCCACCGGCGCGAGCGCCTCCGGCTCCAGGGCGCGGACGATGTCCCCGACGGTGATATCGGTGGCAGCGCGAGTCAGCCGATAGCCGCCGTGCGCGCCGCGCGTCCCCTCGACGAGATTGGCACGGCGGAGAGGCGCGAACAACTGCTCTAGGTAGGGTAGCGGGAGGTGCTCGACCGCCGCGATCTCGCTCAGCGAGACCGGCCGTGCATCAGAGGAGCGGGCGATCTGGGACATCGCCCGAACCCCGTAGTGCACGCGACTGGAGACGCGCATGGGCAAATCCTACCGTGTTGGTCGGATTCTGGCCGGCATTTCTCCAATTCTGCAAGTCAGACTTTCAAAAGTCGCGCCGACCAGCCTGCCGACGCCTACTTTGCCAGTCGGACGGTTGCCAGTCGGACGGCCACAGATCGATGATCCCGCCATGGGATCACACTGCGCAGGTACCCCGCCGCGCGCAGCCTCGGGGCGAGGTTGATCGCCGCCGACCATCGCACCTTCGGCGACATGAGACCATCGGCATCCGGCTCCGACCCGGCGCATCGGCGCACCATCGGCGCCCTCGCTTTTGGCACCTGCTTCGCGGCCGTTATCGCGATCACCCTGAGCACACTTCTGCCCGGGATCAGCACGAGGTACTATCTCCTTCTCCCGGGACGTGCCCTTCCGATCGCCCAGCGGATCGAAGTGCCCGCCGAATTGCGCCACGAGGTAGGCGACCTCAGCGCCACGGTCGTCCTCCAGAAGCAGGCGTTCTTCCCCGAGGCACTCGTGCGGGCAGCAAGCCCCGGCGTGCGGGTGGTGCCTTACATCTCGGTCATTCCCCGCGGGCAGACGCCGGATGAGGTCACCGAGTCGAGCCGGCGCCAGATGCGCGAGAGCCAGGTGTCCGCCGCGATTGTGGCCTTGCGCGCTCTCGGCCACCGGGCGGAGGTGACAGGAGAAGGCGTCCGGGTCACCGGCGTGCGTCCCGGAACACCCGCCGCGGCGAGGCTGAAGCAGAATGACATCATCACGGCGCTCAACGGCCGAGCGGTCGCGACCGACGTCGAGATCATTGAAGCGATGCGGGCTTATCGTCCGGGCGATCGCCTCAGCTTGACCGTGCGGCGGGGCGACGATGTTCTGGAACAGGTCGTAGACACGATCGCCGCGCCGGACGATCCGAATCGGCCCTTCGTTGGAATCGGGATCGCGACGCACGGATATCGGGCCAGGCTGCCCTTCGACGTTCGGATCGATAGCAGGAACGCGATCGGGCCGTCGGCGGGACTGATCTTCGCGCTCGGCATCTACGACGCTCTGACGCCCGGGTCGCTGACAAATGGCGTTCGTGTGGCGGGTACGGGAACGATCGCGGCCAGCGGCACAGTCGGCCAGGTGGACGGGGTGGCGCAGAAAGTCCTCGGCGCGGAGAGCGCCGGGTACACGGTGTTCCTCACCCCGCGCCAGAACTATGCGGAGGCGCGACGCGCGGCACAGAACATCCGCGTCATCCCCGTGGAGACCTTCGCGCAGGCGCTCGACGTGCTCCGGGGCATGTAGACTGCGGCGCGGAGCGCCCGGCCCGCGAGCCAGCGGCGATCCCCGCGCCCGGCGTGGAGTCAGAGGCATCGATGAGGTGATGGCGTGCGCGCACCGGAACTCGCTGGCAAGAGCGTCATCGTCACCGGTTCGAGCGGTGGGATCGGACAGGGGATCGCCCTCCGGTTCGCGCGCGAGGGTGCCCGGGTCGTGCTGGCGGCGCGCAACCGGACGCGCCTCGAAGCGACGGCCGCTCAGATCCGTCAGGTGGGTGGCGAGTCACTGGTGGTCCCCACCGATGTCTCGCGGAAGGACGAGGTAGAGCACCTTTTCGAACGGACAGTGAGCGCATACGGCGGAATCGACGTCCTGGTCAACAATGCGGCCTGGGCATCGCCCGTCGCGCACATTCTGGAGATGGACCTCGAACACTGGCACACAGTGGTCGCGGCGAATCTCACCAGCATCTATCTCTGCTGTCACCGCGCCGCCAACCTGATGGTCGATGGCGGAGTCCGTGGGAGCATCGTCAACATCAGTTCGTTCGCTGCGGCGCGGGCGCACCGTGCGATGGCCGCCTACGATGCAACGAAGGCGGGGATCGAGGGGATGTCCCGCACGATGGCGATCGATCTGGCGCCATTCGGCGTCCGGGTCAACGTGGTCGGTCCGGGCGCCATCCACACCGCGGAATACGAACCGCTTGGCGAGGAGGCGAAGGCCGCTCGGGGACAGACCGTGCCGCTTGGAAGGGTCGGCTACCCGGAAGACATCGCTGGCGCGGTGCTATTCCTCTGCTCCGACGATGCCAGCTACATCACCGGCCAGGTGCTCTACGTCGACGGCGGCATGCTCGCCCAGCTCCGCTCGCCCCAGGTGGATCGCGATCTACCGGATTCGGTGAAGGCGCGTCTGCGCGTGCAACGATGACCCGTCGCGACCCTAGTCGAGCGCGTTGATCGCCGCGAGCAGCCCCTGGATGTAGCCCGTGGCGAGAGCCCGGCCACGGTGCCCCCAGTTCGTATCGTCGACCATGTGAGGGACGTGATCGTCGATGAAGAAGCCGGTGAACCCCGCCCGCTTCAGCGTCCGCATCGCCGCGACGACATCGACGTTCCCCTCACCCAGGAAGCACTCCTGGAAGTCCCCAGCGGTGCCCTGGACATCCCGGAAATGCACGTAACAGATCTTACCCCGACTCCCGAAGTACTCCAGCGCCTCGAGCACTCCCGCCCCGCCCCGCATCTCCGACCAGCAGCCCATGCAGAAGTCGAGACCGATGCTCGGACTGGGGACGATCTCCACCGCCCGCTTGAATCCTTCGAAACTCCGCATCAACCGAGCCACGCCGCCCAGCATCGGCACGGGAGGATCGTCAGGATGGAGCGCGAGCCGTACGCCGCTCGCTTCGGCCACGGGAAGCACCTTTCGAAGGAAGTACTCGTAGTTCGACCACATCTCGTCTTCCGAATAGATACGGCCGTGGGTCAGAGTCGCGTCCTTCAGGTCGGCGGTGCGGAAGGCCGTGCAGAGCGCCCCGCCACGGCCGGGGGCGATGCTCGAGGTACGCCAGACCTGATTCGGCATCCAGTGGAAACCGAGGATGGGGATGCCGGCGCGCCCACAATTGCGAATCGTTTCGCAGTAGATATCGATCGCGGCATCGCGATCCGGCGCGCCGATCATGGCCGCTTCATAGAAGCGAGTCGGCGTGTTCTCGAGTGCCTCGAGCCGCAGTTCGTACCGCTCGATCTGGGCGCGCAACCGCATGAGATCGCCGTACTCCCAGCGTCGCTCCCCTGGCAGCGCCGGCGTATTGAGGAGCACGCCGCTGCAACCCATCTGTCGGGCGAACGTCAGAACCTCGTGCGTCGCCTGGTTGAACTGGCCGACCGCGACCCGCATCGTCTCATCCATGGCTCCCTCCAAGCGCGAGCGGAGGATACCGAACGTCCGTGCGTCGCGCGGCCAGATGGCGCACCGGATCAGTCGACGCCGCATACGCTTCCTGCCGATGGTTCGGCCGGCTTTTGAGCCGCTCCCTCTCACGGCGATCGGTGCGCGCGGATGGCTCGTCGACCAGTTGCGCCTTCAGGCCGACGGGTTCACGGGGCATCTCCCAGACCACTGGCCGGATGTAGGACCGAACAGTGGATGGCTCGGCGGCAGCGGCGAGTCGTGGGAGCGCGGACCGTACTACTGCGATGGTCTGATCCCGCTCGCCTATCTGCTGGGAGATCGCGGCCTCATCGAGCGTGCCGGGCGCTGGGTCGAGTGGTCGCTCGCATCCCAGCGCCCGGATGGCTGGTTCGGGCCGGCCGGCAACGACGACTGGTGGCCCCGAATGGTGATGCTGAAGGCCATCACGCAGTACGCCGAGGCGACCGGAGACGATCGCGTCATCCCGTTTCTCACGCAGTACTTTGCGTACCAGGCGCGCCACCTGCGGGACCGACCCCTCGCGAAGTGGGGTGAGGCACGCGGAGCCGAGAACGTGCTCAGCATCCTGTGGCTCCACCGCCGCACCGGCGACGATGCGCTCCTCGATCTCGCCCGGCTGATTCAGGCGCAGACCCTGGATTGGACGGATCAGTTCGAGCAGTTTCCCGCGCGCGGGAAGCAGCGGGCGTTCAGTCATTTCGTCCACGTGGTAAATGTCGCGATGGCGTTGAAGGAACCGGCACTGCGCTGGCTCATCGATGGTGACCCGCGCTTCGCGGTCGCCAGTGCGATCGGCCTGGAGAACCTGGACCGGTATCACGGCCAGGTTACCGGGATGTTCTCCGGCGACGAGTGGCTCGCCGGAACTCATCCGAGCCAGGGCGTTGAGCTCTGCGCGGTGGTCGAGGCTGGCTTCTCACTCGCGATCCTCGCCCGCGCTTTCGGCGATGTGCGCTGGGCCGATCGCCTGGAGCGGGTGATGTTCAATGCGCTGCCCGCCACCATCGACGCGCGGATGCGCGCCCGCCAATACGATCAGCAACCGAATCAGGTCCTCTGTACGGTTGCACCACGGGGCTGGACCTCGAACCGTCCCGACGCGAACACGTTCGGTCTCTCACCGCATTTCGGCTGCTGCACGGCCAACCTCCATCAGGGCTGGCCGAAATTCGCCGCCGCGCTTTGGGCGGTAGCCCCAGACGGACTGGCCGCCCTCGCCTGGGCGCCCTGTCACGTCACCGGTTCCGGCTTCGTTCTCGATGTCCGGACCGAGTATCCGTTCGCGGACACGGTGCACGTGCACGTCGAGCACGCGCCGATGGGGCCCGCCAGCCTGCATCTGCGCATCCCCTCCTGGGCGGACAGAACGACCCAACTCACAGTCAACGGGGAGCCTCAGACAGTTCGGGCAGGCTCGTTCGTGGTGCTGACCCGCGACTGGCGGTCCGGCAACCAGATCGTGATCCAGTTCGGCTCCGAGATCGCACGGGAGATGCGCCCGAGCGGTGGGGTCGCGATTGTGCGCGGCCCTCTGGTGTTTGCGCTCCGCATCCAGGAGGACTGGCGCCGGATCGAGCGGCGCGTCTTCTTCGATGATTGGGAGGTCCATCCGGCCACGCCGTGGAACTACGGTCTGGCCAGGGATGAGTTCACGCTCTGCCGCCGGGAGGTCTCGCGCGTACCGTTCGATGGCGCGAACCCACCGCTCATCCTGCGCGGAACAGGCGCCCGCGTGCCCTCGTGGACGCTATGGGAGAACTCCGCGGACGCGCCGCCCGCCGGGCCGATCGACTCGGGAACGCCCCGCGAGGCGGTCGATTTGATCCCCTATGGCTCCGCCCGACTGCGGGTCACCGAGTTTCCCACTCTGGCGACCTGATCAGCCGCGCCGGCGGGCCACCGCGACCACGCGATCGGTTTCGGCCACGAAGTCCGAGGCCAGATCGACGTCTTCGATCATGAGGACATTCTCATCGTTCGACTCGATCCCCGCCGCCGAGAAGTTGAGGGATCCGACGATCGTCACCTTGCGATCGATCACGACCACCTTGTGGTGCATGAAGCCGGGATTGCCATCCTGGTACACCTCGAAGCCGGCCCGGAGCAGTCGGGCGAACTCGCTCACGCTGCCACCGGCCATCGTCCGATCGAAAACGCCGCGCACCCGGACAGCGCGAGGACCGAGGTCGATCAGTGCCCGCCCGATCCCATCGTGCGTGAAGGCGAACGCGAGGAACTGGACTTCGCTCGTCGCCTGACGGATGGCCGTTTCGATCGCCGGGGCGATTCTGTCCTCCGGCGCGAAGAACACCCGGACGCGCGCCGGCCCGACTGCGACCGCGTCGCGGCGCGCACCTGCATCCTTCGCGCTGCCGAAACGACCGGCGAAGAGGCGCTCGAACTCCGCCGCGTAGTCGGCCGCGACGTCGGGCGAGGTGAATGAGACCGCGTTGTTGTCCAGGCGACGGCTATCTCCCTCAGTCCAGTTCCACGAACCGGTCCAGACGATCGCGCGATCGAAGACCGCGAACTTGTGGTGCATGATGGCGCTGCGCGTATCGGCGCGAATCGGCACGCCGGCCCGCTCCAGGATCGCGAACGCCTCATCGGTCGCGGGGTCGCGATCGCGCGCCTCAATCGTGTCGCCATCGGTGACCACCCGCACCTGCACCCCGCGGCGTGCCGCCGCAACGAGAGATCGCGCGACCGCGGCGAGGTCCATTTCGTAGATTGCGGCGTCGATCGTCGCCGTCGCGGCATCGATCCGCGCGACTACGCCCTCATCGATGGTCTGGTGGTCCGGATGATGCCGTTCACCAGGACGGGTGAGATAGAGCGCATACCAGCGTGACTCCGGCGGCGCCGCGGCCGGGACCGGTGATTCGGAGAGCCGGATGGCAATCGCGCCCGCCAGGGCAAGGAGCAGGAGCAACGACAGGGCCAGCGCAATGCCCGCCCGCCGCTGGTTCACGCCCGTACAATCTCGATCGTGCAGCCCGACCGACCCGTCTGGGTGACCGCGCTGGGGGGCGTGGGCGAGGTCGGCAAGAACGCGACACTCCTGGAATGCGACGGGCAGGCCCTGCTCATCGACTGCGGCTCGCAGTTCCCGTCACCCGAACATCTCGGGATCGATCTGATCATTCCGGACTTCTCATACGTCACGTCCAACCCGGCGTCGCTGCTCGGTGTCGTCCTCAGCCACGCGCACGAGGATCACATTGGCGCCGTGCCCTTCTTCCTTCGCCAGGTGGGCAGCGGGGTCGACCTTTACGGAAGCAATCTTACGCTCGCGATGGTGCGCGCCCGCATGCGCCGACGCCGCGAAGAGCAGTTCGCGCGCTACCGTGCGGTAGAGCCGGGCCATACGGTCAGCATCGGGCCGTTCCGAGTCCACTTCATCTCCGTGGGACACTCCGTACCCGACGCCACCGCGCTGCGCATCGAGACTCCGGCCGGCGCATTCTTCTTCACCGGCGATTTCAAGTTCACCACCGAGACGGGCGAGATCGACCGTGCATCCCTCTGGCGCTTTGGCGATCAGGGCGTGCGCGCGCTCTTCTCCGATTGCGTGCGAGTGGAGATGCCGGGCAGGACACCACCGGAGAGCACGGTGACCGCGACGCTCGACCGGGTCGTGAAGGATGCCAGGGGACGGGTGATCGTCGCGAGTTTCGCGTCGAATCTCTCGCGCATCCGCAACGTCCTCGGTATCGCCCAGGAACACGGCCGCAAGGTCGCTATCGCCGGGCGCGGTCTCACGACCAGCATCGAGGTGGCATCGGAACTGGGCTACATTGTTGCGGAGCCCGGTCAGATGATCAGCCTCGCGGAGGCTGACCGACTGCCCGCCGGAGACGTCCTCATCATCGCCACGGGCGCCCAGGGAGAGCCGACCGCGGCGCTCTCACGCATGGCCGTGGGCGATCACCGGGAGATTCGCGTGCGGGAAGGCGATACCGTCGTGCTCTCCTCGACGCCGGTTCCTGGTAACGAGGAGAGCGTCGCGCGCACGATCGATAACCTCTTCCGTCGCGGTGCAAATGTGATCTGGTCTAGCATCGAGCCGCAGGTGCACGTGAGCGGGCACGCCGCCCGCGAGGAGCTTGGCGAACTAGTTCGCCTGATCCGCCCCGAATTCGCGGTGCCTCTGCACGGCGAGTACCGGATGCAGGTGCTGTACCGACGCCTTGCGATCGAGAACGGGGTCGCCCCGGAAAAGGTGCGGTTCCTGGATATCGGTCACAGCCTGCGTTTCGATCGGGATGGGGCCACCGACGATGGCACGATCCCCGCAGGCTCCGTACTCGT